>Ga0123341_1004430_pt1 | contig 12322 bp, 6 predicted proteins | sample Turbeapinknodule_FD_89959 | JGI IMG/M metagenome (GOLD analysis project Ga0123341, IMG submission 89959) | Root nodule microbial communities of legume samples collected from Mexico - Turtle bean Mexico pink nodule | ecosystem: Host-associated > Plants > Roots > Nodule | place: Mexico: Nepantla... | reverse complement strand
CATCTGGAAAATCTATCTGCATAATCTTGTGATTAACCTTGCTGTATTAAAAGCTTTTCAAACAAAAACAGTGCTGAAATAAATCTGTTCATTTTCACATAAATCGATTTATTTTCTGTAAAATTGTGTTAAACACTGTTTCTGCGAGAAAGTTTTAAAAGGTCAATTCACCCCCCTCTTGAACTTTGGCACTATTAAACCCAACACATACAAGGATTCATATTAAAGCACACAATTTTTATATTAAAACAAAAGGAATACAAAACAAAATAATCCATAACCTTAAAATGAAAATACAGAATTAAATTTAAAATTGAATGTTCAAGCATAGGAAGAACAAAGAATTATCGTTCAAGTTTATAATACACATTTGAAGCAGTTCATAATTCTAGAACTAAGGCATTGTCTTGCTTATTTGCATCCATGAAATCCTGATTCTACAGATCCTTCATGTGGAGACAAAGTTCTACAAAAGAGAGCTTATCAAATAATAAGATTTGATCCCTTAAAGAACTTGGGACCTTTCATGTTAGATTTATCTTTAGAACCATCAATATTTCTAGGAATCCATTTCAAAATACCTTTAGGAACAAGAATTTTACGAATTCTATAGAACCTAACAAAATGACCTCTCTTCATACAATAAAAGCATGTAACAATCGGTTGTTTCGATCTTTCAATTCGTTGATTTTCTGGTACTATTGAAAATGGTTTTGAAATCCCATTATTTTTGCTTTGTGGATAAAATCCTAAACCTGCTTTTCCAAAAACACAATTTTAAGATGCAAGAACATTCTCAAAGTTGGATTTTCCAGTTGTAAGCATATCCACAGTTTTCACAAGGTAGTGAACCTTCTTCTCAAGAGATTCACAGTTTTCACAAAAACTTGAGTCACACATGCAATAAGTATTCTTGTAAATCAAATCCAAATTTTCAAAATCAACTTTAGAATTTTCCAACTCTTCTTCCAGAGATTTAACTTTGTTTTCAAGCCAGTTATTCAATCCTTTCAACCGGTTGTTCAAGATAACCAATCTATTACCTTCTTCATGTGTTTCATTAAATGCTACAAGTAGTTGGTAGTAGTTGTTACCTTTGAATGAAGAAGATGAGCTTACACTACTTGATGTTGATGCCTTTAAGCATAGATTTGCTTCTGCATCTTCTGAAGAGCTGGAGGAGGATACCTCATTATCATCCCAAGCTATGTAGACTTTCTTGGATTGTCCTCTCCTTTCTCCTTTGAAATCAGTTTTCTCCTTGCTCTCATTGTTAGGACACTCAGCCTTGATGTGTCCCTGTTCTCCACAACCAAAATAGGTATATTTATTAGGATTGAAATCATTCAATTTCTTGGAGTTGTACCTTTTTTGGGATTGGCCTTTGCTGTTCTTTTTCAAGAACTTGTTGAACCTTATTGATAGCAAACTCATTGTGTCTTCTTCACTATCACTGGAATCTTAATGCCTTTTCCCGTGTTTGTCTTCACTTTCTTGGACAACCAACTTATTCATTTCAAGCTCTGTTCCCTTAGCTTACCAAATAGTGAAGCTACTGTCATGGATTTTAGATCCTTTGATTCAGAAATGGAAGTCACCTTTGGCTGCCAAGACCTATCAAGACACTTTAAAATCTTTATGTTCAGCTCCTCTTTGTCAAAGCTTTTTCCAAGGCCCATTAGGTGATTCACAATGTGAGAAAAGCGTTTCTGCACATCAGAAATTGTTTTCCATTTCTGCATGAGAGCATGCTTTCTTGCCCTCTTCACATCATTGGTTCCCTCATGTGTGACCTCGAGGATATCCCACTTTTCTTTTGCAGAATTGCATTGTGAAACTTTGAAAAATTCATCACAACTTAAAGCAGAAGTTATAATATTTTTTGCAATCCAATCAAACTTTGCTTTCTTGCTATCAGCCTCAGTCCATTCAGAGGAAGGCTTATCAAGAAATACATCATCCTTTTTTACTTGAGGAATAAAAGTACCATTTTCAATTGCTTCCCAAATTCCCTTATCTGTGGAGTGCATAAAAATATTCATCCTAACTTTCCAAAATTGGTAATTGACACCACAAAACAATGGTTGTTTATTTATAGCAGCATCTTCCCCAAAAGGTAGTTTATCAGCCATGAAGATTGTTTTAAAAAGAAAACAAAACTTGAATAATTTTGAAAAAATATTTTCGCAAAGATTGGCTAAGAATGAAGATTTATCAACAATCACAGAAAGAACAATCAAGGAAGTCAAACAATCAAAGCAATTAAAACTGTTTGCAGAAAAACAATCGGTTGAAATTTTGTTTTCACCAGTTGTTTATAGCAGCAGAGACAAAAATCAAATCAAACAGATTATAATGAGTGAGAGAGAGAGAGAGAGAGAGAGATTACACAATCAATTTATACTCTATAGATTACACCTGGTATTTTAGGAATCTCAGAGCTCCTAAGACCAGTTCTTGAACCAATGCACAACCTTAGACAATCTTACAAACTTTGAATCAAATCTCTTCTCAAAAAAACGTTTTCAATCTTACTTCTGTGTGGTTTTTAATATAAACAGAAACCATATTTATAACTCTTATATCTAGCCGTTTTAGGCAGTTAACCATGAGCCAAAAACAATTTTAAATCAGTTGAAAACAGATTTAACATGTTTTTGAAAAGTTGTTAAGAAATGTGACAATCAACCGGTTGAAATGTCGTTTTAACCAGTTGAATTGGTTTTGACAATTAGTCAACCAAGTCAAAATCAGTTTTGAAAACCTTCAAACAGCTATTTTTCTCTTATCTTAGAAAAATATTTTTCTCTTTTAAAACAAATTGATTCAGCTTGTGCATAGGATTAAGAATGAACTTTACACAAATTCTAAACACCCTAGAACTAAGCTTCAATCAAGGCAGCAAAGCATCAAGCTCTTATCACAGTTTTGGTTCCATCAAAGCTTCCATGTTCTATAGCTCCTAGTCGTCCTCCTCAGAGGTTGGGCCTGGTCAGTAGGCGTCCTTTCTCCTAGGTCCACATAAATTTATAAGTTGTGCAATCTTCTCAGAGTGAGATTCAACCAAAAGGTGTGATTTGTTTGGAGGTGATAATCCCAATGGTCACTGTTCTTATCAAAACAATTTATCTAAAGTAGAAGTAAATTACATGGGTAATTAGGGAAGACAAGGTTGTTAGAATTAAAACAAGAGGGGGGTGAATTGTTTAATGAAAGATTTTCGAAAATACTGGACAAGAATGAAGATTAATGAAGAAGCACAGAAGAAGCAATCAGATCAGCCAAGAAAAAAAATTGTTTTTAATTGATTCCAAAAAATCAATCGGTTGTTTATGGGAATCAACCGATTGTTTTTATCAGCAGTTTATAAAAACAAAGTTCAAACAATTTTAAGGAGTGAGGGATAGAGAAATTCACACAAGAATTTATATTGGTTCACTCTTAACCTAAGCTACATCTAATCCTCAACTAACCACTGAGAAATCACTATGTAATCAACCCTAGATTACAAACACACAAACATCAAATAGGTGATCTTGAACCCGTCAAGAACACTCACCCTCTTTGATACACAATTCACCATAAGTCAGAATACCCTTTAACTGTATACACCATCACCTTACACATTTTACAAATATGAAAACAAATACAAGTAAGAACAAGAAAGATCACACCTGATATAGAAGAATTACAACAGTTCCTATTCCACTCTTAACCAAAGCAAAGCCTTAAGCATTCTTGCAATCTTGAAAAACTTTAATCTTTTTGGTATTCTTATCTCTCTCTATTCAGAGATGTAAACACCAGTTCTATAGTCTAAAAAATAGTCGTTTAAAACTTTTAATCAAAGGCCAAAACAGTTTAAAATCATGGAAAACATATTTACAAGTCTTAACAAATTTTGTTAAGCTTTTTCAAATAATAATCGATTGAAAACTCGATTCAACCGATTTAATTAGCCTTGACTGTTAGGTCAGCCAATTTCAGCATTTTTAAATCCTTTTCAAAACCACTAAGTGCAAAACAATCGATTGAAACGATAAATCAACAGGTTTTTTTTCACTACTTTGAAAAACACTATTCTTTTGAAAGAACATGATTGATTCAGTTTTGGATTAAGCTAAGAGTGGATTGACAAATTCTAATCTACCCAAACCCCATGCCCACAAGCAGCAACCTAGCCTTCAAGCAAACTGCATGGATTTGGAGACATCAAAGTTTTAAGTTCAAAAAAGGTGGTTTCTCCAACAACAATAATTATTTTCAAGGTTGGAGAAGCAATCAGAATCAAAATTTTGGGTGGAAACAAAATAATAGTCCATCCAATAAATAAGGTCTCATCCAATAAGCAAGGTCCCCTTCCAACAACAACAACAACTCAATTATCCTTCAGTTCCTGAAAAAATGAATAAATTTGAAGATACCTTGAAAAATTCATGAAAGCTACTATGGGTCGGTCAAGAGAATAATATGGCGGAAAACAAAAATTTAGAAACTTAGGTAGGAAATATTGCCAAACAGTTAGCAAAGGGACGAAGTGGTTAGTTTTTAGCCAACACCTAGACCAACCCAAAGGAACATTACAATACAATTACCACTAAAAGTGGTAGAATAGCAGGAGAAAGGGATGGTGATAATTTAATTGTTGAAAAAAGAAGGAAAGATGAGAGTGAGAGAAAGATGAAAAAGAAAGAGAGAACAAAAGAAGTGAGAGGGAAAAGATAGAGAAAAAAAGTGAAAATAAGGAGAGATGTGTTATTGTAAAAGTTTTATCATATCCGCATGCTCCTTCAAAAAAAGATAAGGAGAGAAATGTTTTTTATAATTTGATTCCTCAAAAATATTTTGCAGGAACTCTGAAGAAAAATTCATAACGCAAGGGAGTTACGAAGAAAAGGAGCTATATTGAAGAAATAAATATAAATTTGGAGGTTGGATGCAGTGCCATTATTCTTAAAGTCTTGCCTCTAAAATCCAAGGACCCAGGAAGCTTTAATCTTCCAATGTCTATAGACGCTTTATCTATGGACAAGGCCTTACTGGATTTTGGGGCAAGCATAAATTTAATTTCTTTGGCAATGCTGAAAAAAAATAGGTGAATTAGAGATTAAACCCACCAAGATGGTACTAATATTAGCAGATAAATCAATTAAAAATCCTTATGGTGTGGTTGAAAATGTTCTTGTTAAGGTGGATAAATTCATATTTCCTAAGGATTTTCGTTTGATGGACATGCAAGAAGATGAGGGCGTTCCCTTGATACTTCGCAGACCCTTCATCAAGACTGCTAGAATCATAATTGATGTTGATGAGGGAAAACTTAAAGTAAGAGCTCGAGATGATAAGGTAACGTTTTATATTTTTTATGGTTTAAAAAATTCTAATTAAGGGAAGGAATGCTTACAAAGAGATTCAACAAAGGAAGCGTTTCCTTATACTAAAGAGCAATTGGACCATTCAAATTTAATTGAGAAGTTATACATCATCACATTCCAAAGACAAAAGAGCAAGGTAAAGTCCAACAAGAGGCGACTATAGAAAAAGTTGAATATAGACTAGAGAACCCCTAATGCTTAGAGAGGCTAAATTACAAAAAAAAGGTTGAAGAAAAAGGGGTCAAGATTATGGGTCATCAATGAAGTCAAGACTGAGTGAACCTTGGAACTTGAAACCCATATTCGAGAAGGACAAAAGTTGTAACTAGAAAATTGTTGCAACAAAAAGGTCATCCACCTTGATAAAAACAATTGTCAAGCTATATGACGTTAAATAAAGCGCTTATTGGGAGGTAACTCAATATTATTATTTTTTATTATTCTGGTTAATTACTTTAGTTTGTTGTTAGGATAGGATTTATGCTTTTTCATAAAAAGTTGAAAAGTTTCGTGTCAGGAATCTCACCCCAACGTGATATACCATGCCCAAGCGAGTTGAGTTTAAAAAGTTGGGTGCTCTCTGGAGAAATCTCGCCCAAGCGAGATTCCACTTACAATGTTTTTAAAAATGCAAAAAATGACTCATTTGCCCCAAATTTTAGAAACCCTTGGTGAGAGTTCCCTAAATTGCGATTTTGCTCTCTAAGATTTGTGCTCATTATCAATTTTTTCTCTTCCAAGTCCAATCTCTTGCTCAATTTGTGCTATGTACGTTTTTCTGTATCTATTTTATGCCTTCATTCCTCTTTCAAACCATGAATTAATGTTTTTTATTACAATTTTTGGGGATTTTGGTGTTTTAGGGTTTATAATGAGTGTCTTAAAATAATGATATAAATGTGATTGCATAACATTGGTAGATGATTGTGGAAGTTTGTTTCTAAGTAGGATTGGAGTGGAACCATTGATCATACATAAGTTTTCAACAATATTGAATTGCAGCATTATGACAATCCCTTTCACATATTTAGGAATCGCCAAAGGAGGAAATCATAGGACAAAGGAATTTTGGAAAGGAATGATAAAAAAATAAAAAAGAGATTACTAATAATTGTCATATTTCAGTAATATTTCATATTCAAATACAAGTATTTATGGATATTTATTGATAAAATAACTATAATATAAACCCTAATTTATGAATTTAAACATTTTTACATATTTTGTGATTATAATATGAATAAGAACCCAAATTTGTGTTAATTTCAATATTCTAGGGGAAAATGGAGATGAAAGGGCAAAATGAGAATATATAAAGATAAAAAGGGAAAGCTGGAACGCTCAAACACTCGCCCAAGCTCGCTAAGCCAGAAACTTCCAGAGGATCTAGCCCAAGCGAGCTCAGTTACGCCCAGGCGAGATCACTTCAGAGACGTTGGGCTTGTTTTCATCCAACTCGCTTAAGCGAGCCCAATCATGCCCAGGTGAAAAGTCACTTAGCCCAAGCCTTATTGGGTTAAATATGAGACGTGAGACACAACCCTAAACATCATTTGGAGAATAAAAGGAGATAGAAAATCCTAGAGGAGGGTGCCGTAAAGGAGAAATATCTTGGATCTTCTTTTCTTGCTTTCCATATTTGTAATGGCAAACATGAGTGGCTAATTCACCCTTTGGGATTTAGAGTAATTTGTTCAAACCCTTATGTATTGAGATGAAATTTAAATATAATATTTTGTTCTTGATTGATTGATTGGTATTGTCATTTTATTCATAAATCTTCTTTACCATGATTTTGATCCTTAGATTTGACTGAAAAGTACTTTTATGTTTCTGACCTAAATGATAATGCTTCACATATTTGAATGTTAGGAATAGATTTGAAATGTTATTTGTTATCAACATCTAATCATAATGATAAAGAGTTTTTATAAATATGCGAAAAATCAATATAAATGAATTTTATATGGGCATCAACATCAATCAAAGGATAGAATATTATTATGCTTTTCAAAATAAAAAATATTGAGAAGAATGAACCTCAAAACCAATTTTCCAATTGAACAAACAATCTCTTTACTTTGCTTTCTTTAAAATTATTGCAATCATACACAACAAACTTCCAACAAACTTTATTATTTTGTTTTCTATTTAGTGAATCTTATACTTGTTAATTCAATTGTTTCTCGTATGTTCGATATTTGTAATTGGGTACAAATTCTTACTTATGATGCGTTACACTTGCCTTAAAAAAGAGTTATCAATTATCTAGGTGGAAAGGAAAACATGTCTCTGGCTGGAAGGGTGTGTCCAATAAAATCAATATTTTTGTAATGCCTTTATTCTATCTATCAATCTTCGAAATGTTGCAGATAGTAAAGAAACAAATTATTAAAATACATAGACACTTTTTATGAGGATGGTAGCAAGATGGGAGAAAAATTGCCTGATAAATGGGAAATCCTTTGTAAGATCAATGAGGAGGGTGGTTGATAAGTGCCAGATTTTAGTATATTTCATATTAAAATACATGCACTTATGGATATTAATTGATAAAATAAACATAAAATAACCCATAATTTATGAAATTATACCTTTTTACATATTTTTGTGATTTTAATTTGAATAAGAACAATGTATTCCCAAATTTAAGTTAATTTCAGGATTCTAGGGAAGAATGGAGATGATTGTGGAAAAGGAGAATATACAAAGCGTAAAAGGGAAAGCTGGAATGCACCAACACTCACCAAAGCTCGCCCAAACTTGCCTAAGTTAGAGGCCCCTAGAGGATCTCACCCAAGCAAGCTCTATCTCGCCCTGGCGAGATCACTCCTGTGACGTTGGGCTTCTTTTCGTGTAACTTGTTGAAAAAAGGTGTTTTGATGCTTCTAAATCTGGTTTGAAGACTTGAAGAACCGGTTACAGTGTTTGTGTGGTTTTTAGTAGATTTTGTATTGTCAATTCACATTTAGTATTGATCCAAGATGACTTGATTATTTATCTCTTCTAAAGAAGTGTTTTATAAAAAACTGTGAAATTTTAGTTAGTTATTTTTCAAATCAATATGTTGAAAAAGTTGTTACTCAAAGGTCTTCAGACACATCATGTTTTTTTATCCAGTTGATTTGTCGAAACAACTGGTTGTTTGACACTTAATGTTTTTCAAAGGTTTTGAAAAAGCTTTGTTCTCTTTTGTCTTTTCTGCCATGAAGAAACAATCAGTTATTTCGATAAAACAACTGACTATTTTATATGAAATCTTTAACAGAAAAATAAATTCAATCAATGGTTTCATAAAACAACTTGTTGTTTTTCTAACAAAATTCTGTTAAGAATTATAATATGCTTTTAAATGTTTCTAACTAGTTTTGGTTTATGATCTAACAATTTTAACCACTTATTTGAGTCTATATAAAGACTGTTTTGTGATCTTTTCAAGTACGTAAGAAAAAGAGCTTACTAAAAACATTCTCAAGATAATCAAAAGCCTTTGGATCATTACTTGTGTTTGAAATAGAAAATTGGTTTTCAATCCACTTGTACTACTACTTTGTAAAGTCCAGGTGTATTTTATTTCCTTCTTTGAATACAATAAACCTGTGTAAGTCCATTGCAGAAATGGATTTTGGACATGTGGTGTTGCCAAGGAGTGTTATGTGTTCTTGAGGGGTTCAAGATCAACATTCTTGGTGTGGTTTTAGCTAAGAAGTGTTGTGTGTTCTTGAGGTGTTCAAGATCAACATTCTTAGTGTGTTTTGTAATCTAGTTTTGATTGCATAGTGAATTCTCAGTGGTTAGCTGAGGACTGGATGTAGCTTTTGGTTAAGAGTGAACTAATATAAATATCTTTGTGTGAATCTCTCTATCCCTACTCTTATTCACTGCTTTGTAAACTGTGCTTTGTTTTCTGGCATAAACAATAAGTTGTTTTGAGAAAATAACTGGTTGATTTTTCATAAAGAACTATAAATATGATATTTTATCCAGTTGAACAGAAAATCAATTGGTTGATTTTTTTCAGAATTTTTCACTCTATTTCCAAACTTTGCGAAAATCTTGTGAAAACAATTCACCCCCTCTTGTTTTGGCCACACATTCTAACAATTGGCATCAAGAGTTGAGTTTTTTAAAGTTACTCAAGTTTCGATCCTAAATCTTTTTGAAAATGGCTGGAAAAACTATCCTTTGGGGAGGGTGCTTCTATATACAAACCACCCTTATTTAATGGGCATAACTATCAATTCTGGAAGGTTAGAATGAATTTTTTTGTTGAGTCAATTGATAGAGGAATATGGGATGCTATCACTAATGATCATTTTATTCTTATGCTTCAAAAAGATAAAGTTTTTTCCAAAAAACCTTGGTCCTAATGGACTGAGAGTGAAAGTAAAAAGGCTCAATATGATTGCATTGCCAACAACATTATAACTTCTGCTTTGAATTCAGATAAATTTTTAAGGTCTCTCAATATGGATCAACAAGGAGATGTGGGACATCCTTGAAGTAACCCATGAATGCACAATTGATGTAAAGAGGGCAAGAAGCATGCCTTGATCCAAGAGTACAAAATGTTTAGGATGCTGAAAGGGGAAACCATCTCTGACGCGCAAAACACATTTACTCACACTTTAAATCATCTCATTGGACTTGGCAAAGTCTTTCGGAGAGAGAAGTTGAACATCAAGATCCTCAAATGCTTGGACAGATCTTGGCAGCCAAAGGTCACTGCCATTTCAGAATCAAAACATTTGATTACATTGACCACTACATCATTGTTTGGAAAGCTAAGAGAGCATGAGCTTGAGATGAACCGACTGAATGAACGAGAAAGTGAAGAAAAGCATGTGAAGAGCATTGGTTTAAAAACTACATCACAAAGGTTTGATCGAGACTCAAGTCACTGCAGTGAGAGTGAGACTCTCAACTTGCTCACAAGGAAATTTGGCAAGTACTTGAAGAAGAGCAATGGGGGAAAAAGTCAGCCATGAAACAAGTACAATAGCAAGAAAGTTAATGATTTTAATTCTACAAACTACACTTGTTTTGGATGTGGTAAACAAGGACACATAAAGGCTGAATGTCCAATCATTATAAGGAAAGAGAAAGGGGCTGACAGGAAGTATGAGAACAAAGGCAAAGCAAGAAGAGCATACAATGATGATTCATTTTAAAGTTCGTCATCAAAGGATGATGTGGAAGCCAACCTCTCTTTCATGGCAAATGAAGAATCAGAATCAAGCAAAGTAAGTTCAAGTACTTTTGTTAATTTTGAGAATTATAGCCAACTTTTTTATTCCTTCATAGAAACTCATGAGGAAGCTAACAGACTGACCCTATTAAATAACTGGTTGAAAGGGTTAAACAACTGGTTGGAAAATAGAGTCAAGACCTTAAAAGAAGAGTTAAGTCATTCAAAAACTAATTTTGAAAACATGGAAATGATTTACCAAAACTTTTTTTATAAGTGTGTTGATTCAAGCTTTTGTGAAAATTGTGATTCCCTTCAAAAGAAGGTTTACTATCTTTTAAAAAAAGTTGAAAGGTTTTCCAAAGGGCAATCCAATATTGTTTCACAAAATTGTATTTTTGGCAAGGCTGGACTGAGATTTAATATAAACAGCAAGAACAAACCATTTTCAAAACCCTTCTTTAGTTTCTTTGAAAAACAACCTATTGTTTTATCGAAACAACCGGCTAAAACATGCTTTTACTGAATGGAAAAGGACCATACTGTAAAATTTTGCTAAGTAAGAAGGTTTGTTGTTCATAAGGGTCTTTTAAAATGGACTCCTAAGGTTCCTACTAACATCATTGGACCGACATTCATAAAGGGACCAAATCTTGTTTCTTAAACTTTTCTTGTAGGGATCCTTGGCAACCAAGAATCACTTTTGGGTTTGAAGAATGACTGCTAAAGGGAAAAACATCAAGAGTAAAGATAGTCTTTGTGCCTGCACTTTTCAATTGTATATGTCTTGCAGGGTTCTTTGAAAGTCAAGAGACAACCTAGGCACATGCATAGTGATTGCTCAAAGGAGAAATTTCAAGAATAAAGAAAGTATGTGTTCCTCCACTTCTCAACTTATGTAAGTGTCTCATTGACCAAATGAACATCTCAAAGAATCTGTTTGGCTGAATCTATTGGGGTTCTCTTTGCAAAGTTCTTTGAATTCTAATATGGCAAGGAACCTTGAAATTTTAATATCATCATCTAATTCTGAAATGCTTTATGTACTGCTAAAATTGTTTCCTTTATCATTTTGAAATTTTGAAATGCTTTATGCTTCTGTTTCTAAGTTTGTGTATCCCTTCTCTTTGTCTATTTGTTGAGACAAATACGGGGAGGAGTTGTGTTTGATTTAGTAGTATTGCTAGCTTTAACTGTGTTGTTGTTGCTATGCAATAAACTACTTTGAACACTTTGAACTTTTCTGATTTATTCTACTTTTCTGGTTATGCAGAAACTAGTTCTTTAAGTGTGCTTTTTAAAACTTTTATCCTGCTCCTATACTTGCACTGTGTGGTATACAATTCTATTTTGTAGGAGCACTTAAGTTAAAAATATACAACACAAAAAAACCAGAGATTTGTTTTCACCAAATTGGGGGAGATTGTTGAACAAGGTCCTTTGATGCTTTCAAGTATGCTTTGAAGACTTGAAGAACATGATGCAGTGTTTGTGTGTGGTGTTTAGTAGATTTTGTATTGCCAATTCACATCTAGTATTGATCCAAGCTGACTTGATTCTTTATCTCTTTCAAAAGAAGTGTTTTATAAAAAGCTTTGAAATTTTAGTCAGTTGTTTTTTGTTCCGTCCAGTTGATCTGGGACGTCTTCGTGCGCGACCTCAACCGTCAGCTAGGGACTCCTTCCCACTGGTTACCTGTGGATTCCTGCAAAGAAGAAGGACAAAAGGGCGCCCTAGCGGCCGTTTGCACTCCGACGCT
>Ga0123341_1004428_pt1 | contig 12325 bp, 11 predicted proteins | sample Turbeapinknodule_FD_89959 | JGI IMG/M metagenome (GOLD analysis project Ga0123341, IMG submission 89959) | Root nodule microbial communities of legume samples collected from Mexico - Turtle bean Mexico pink nodule | ecosystem: Host-associated > Plants > Roots > Nodule | place: Mexico: Nepantla... | reverse complement strand
CAGAAACCCTGAGGATATCCACTAAGCAACCACACCTTGATCACTTACACAACAACCAAGAGAATGACCTTGAACACCTCAAGAAACACACTCTCCTTGGCCAACACTAAGATTGTTGATCTTAAACACCTCAAGAACACACAGCCAATATCAGCAAACACAAAAACGAAATTGTTCAACAGAGTACAAAGATTACACTTGTTACAGATGAATATCTGAAATCAATACAAGTAGAATCCTATTCCTGCACCTTGATCAATCATAAACTCTTAGCAATCTCAGCTCTTTGAAAAACTCGTTAGAAAAACTTTGTCAAAAAATTCTTAATTCTCAAATCTGTTTTTCTTAATATATTCAAAGATGTAGTTTGTTATCAAATCTTAACAAACTCTTAAATTGCATTAAAAGATTGGTCAAAGCATATAATGACTGGAGCGTATACAGTTAAAGCATTTAAAGCTCAGTCAAACACAAAACAGTTTTTCTGTTATGATTCCAAAACAAACAATCGGTTGTTTCCTTGAATCAATCGGTTGTTTTGGTACTTAACAGTTTCAACCATTCAAAAACAGTTTTCAATCTTTCTCAAAACACCTAAGTATAAACAATCGATTGTTTCGACAAAACAATCGATTGTTTCAACTTAGTTTGAAAAACATTTTACTTTCATAAAGATTGAGATGCTAATTGCTTGAGATTTAATCAAAGGGTGGATTACAACATATAAACTACCCCAGAACAAAGCTTAAATCAGCACAGCAACATCAAGCAAAGTAGAGGCTTCAACATCCTTCAAAGGATTTAGATTCTTCAAAACATCGAACACCACTTGGTTCAACAACAGTGTCTTGAGGTGACATCTCACCACACTCCACCGTGAGCGTACACGTGGCCATCATCAATGGCTGGAAAGCATTACCGCTTCCACTTCCCCCATACGTTAATACTTCGAAAACTCAAACCCTTCTTCACTGTTTCATTTCCCTTTGAAAGATTTCGTGCCTCTCTTCGAATGCTCTGCTCCTTCTCCTTCAACCCAAATAGACCTCCTCGCCTCAGCTTGTTAATCGAATCAAGGTACGTCATTTAACTCATGAATGCTCGACAACATTATTTTAACATTTTTAGTCTGCTATATCAACTGCGTTGGGACTATTTACATTTCGTGCGATTGTGATTATTGTCTCTGTTTTTACTTCGTCGTTCCCTTTTTCGAATCGCATGCGCTTCTTTTATTCGAGCTTTTGCCTGTGTCCGTTTGTTTGCTTTTCTTGTTTTTAGATTCTCCATATGATGGATTACAAAACATTATATCCCTGGGCCCCTAGCAATCTATTAGAAGAACTTCTGAATTCACCACCCACGAGAAGATAGTATTGTATAGGAAGAGTGAACACCCTAAGAAAAAGTGCCTTTTTGGTAAAGAGGATGATAAATATGTTAAGGTAGTGTCGTGTAGAGTATACGAGCCAGTTTGTTGTGATGAATCGTCAAATGCAGAAGGTCCTTTCTGCTTCTTCTATTCCACCGTATTTAAGAAGGTTCTCCTCCGCCTACCCTTATACCACTTTGAGAGAGCCCTCCTCACCGAAATTAATACCGCCCCTGTCCAGCTACATCCAAATAGTTGGGCGTTTGTTCGGGGTTTCTCCATTCTCTGCAACCACTTTGGCCACCTGCCATAAGTGGAAGTCTTTTTCAAAGCCAAACACCTGGGTCGCCAGCTGTGGGTGAGCTTCAAAGGGGTTGCTGGAAGAGTTTTGTTGTCCCTCTTCCAGCAATCTTACAAAGGCTTCATAGGCAAATTCTTCAAAATCCGCTACAACAAAAACGACCCAACTCTTATGGATGGGTTTCCTTTATACTAGATTGAGGAACCCAGATTCCAAAAGCCCAGGTGTTTAGAAGGCATGCCCCAGCGAGAACAAGAGGTGTGCCTCTTCCTCTCCAACCTCAAGGTGGTTTTTGACACCGCCACCTTGATAAAGCATGAGTTCACCCCTATGGGACTCAAAGCATACATTGGTATCCTTCTTTCCCTTACTCTTGCTAATGATATCTTGCATGTGTGTGTTACTGAATTCTCTCTTGTTTTTCATGCAGACAGTATGTTGGGTACATTGAATAAGAAAGACTTTGCTACCAGAGCTAAGTTTCTAAAAGTTGTTGCTCAAGCTCCTCCTGCCGAGGACTTGAAATTGAAGGCAGTGGCTGAGGTAGACCTCTTAGATGACAAGGAAACATGCTCAGGGCCCGTCTTCAAGAGGAGACGAAAGGCTGACCCTACGCCTACTGAGCATTCAGCCTCAGATGGTCGGGCTCCCTCACCACAGGTCCCTCCACCTAGCCATTTCCCTCGCAATATTATGGTGCAAGAGAGTATGGGAGAGAACCTGCGAAATGGAGGACTGTGGGATCCCTCCTTGGATGCCCCTTCCTTTCTTGGGAAGACCCTGCTTCCCACCGAGGCCAGAGAAGAACTGGACAACTTGGAGGATGACCAGTTGATGGGGCAAACAGTGAGGTAAACTGCCTTGTCCTCTCCAAGCTTAGGATATGGAAGGATTCGGCCACTTAGGAAGCCCTCAAAGTTGTTGAGCTCACCCAACGTGTTGGAATTATCTGCAATCCAAACTCTATGCTGAGGTGGATAGATTGAAGGAAGAGCTGGGCAAAAGAGGTGAGGAACTGGTGCAGAAGGATGAGCTCCAAAAGAAGACCAAGGAAGACCTAACAAGTGATGTTGCCAACTCCTATATGGTAGGTTTTGACGATGTTGTCGCCCAGGCCACCTGCATCTACCCTGAGTTGGATTTCTCCCAACTTGGCTTGGGCAAGATTGTGGTAGATGGGTGATTAGTAGACGGAGAGTAGCAGAGTGGGATTTCCTTATCATCATCCTCCTTTTGTAGCCCTGTGAACAATTTCTAGTCTTTGTACATATATGAATGTTTTTATTTATGCAACGTGCCCTTATTTTCCATACTTCGACTCGTATAGCGACAATGCATGCCTCTAATAAATACAATTATCATAACTTAACCAACTAATGACAATGCTTTTGATCACATCACGCTTCGGTAATGTGGCTATCATGACTTAATCAACTAATGATAAATCCCGCCACACCAACATAACATGGTAACTCATAATGTACTTCAATTAATCGATGCAACTAACCATCTTAACAAGGTAACCTACCAATTAAGCATGGCGAACTGTGGTGTTCTTGGCACTCTTGGTAGAGATATCTGTGGGACGACCTGTACCTCTTGGTCGTAGGGGTTGTCTCTCTCCACCTTCATCTTGGTAGGGCAAGACTTATGCATTTTTCTTTCATACATCCCTCATCAAGGCTAGGGATGACTCGGGTGGTTGACTTGGGAGTTGATTCTCCCCTCAAGTCTACTCTCAACACCTTCATGGTGCGTTGTTACCTTACACATTTGATCTCGATTCCTCTCAATCGAGTACCTAGGCTCGGTGGGTTTCTTCCATGCTAAGGTGGGTTACTTCGTATAGCTTTAACTGCGTGCTCTCTTTTACTGTTAATTGGGCTCAGCACCTCCCATAATCAAAATCTTACTGATAAGAGAGCGTACTGCCTTACAACACATACTCAGGGCGTCCGAGCTTGGAATCTTACCAAGACAGGGCGACTGCCCCGGTTTAGGCAAAACAATCCTAGTTATGGCAGAGAAAACTTTTTAAAACACCTGATCTCAGAGCCTTACTAAGACAAAGGTCGCCTTTCTTAGCTCAAACGATGGCAAGCTACGATTCAAGGTACCCGAGCTCAGAGTCTCACTGAGCAAGAGGTCCTCTCGCCTGAATCGCTACGAGTCTCTATGCTCCCAATCTTGGAATCTTACCACGGGGAGGTTGTCTTTCCCAGCTCAAGCCAAATGATGGCGAGCTACAATTCAGGGTACCCAAGCACATAGTCTTACTGAGCGAGGGGTCCTCTCACCTGAATCACTATGGGCTTTTACACTCCCAAGGGGAGGTTACTTCAAGTTCGTTCAAGGTGTAAACTCAAAGCCTTACCGAGGATAGGGTTTCGCATCTGAACTACATAATTGTAGTGTCACCTAAGCCTTAGAATCTTACCAGAAGGATAGGTGACCTCGTCTCGTTAACCATTAATCCACGCAGTGCGCTTACTCGGATAACATACCGGTCAAGTCACCTTCTTGGGCATTAACAAAGTATAATGCAAACATCTTTTATGAATAGTTTTCCATTGGACGACCTCATTAAAAAACCCTGGCAAGGGAAAAAGAGTGTCCCTTAATCGTTTACATTGTTCATAAATGACATAATGTATTAATTGAAATAAAACTTCAGATTGGCCACATTCCACGTTCGGGGAATAGTCCCACCCTCCAGAGTCTCGAGCCTCTATAAGCTCTGTTTCCGAGTACCTCTACCACGCGGAAAGGGCCAGTCCATTTGGGAGACAACTTATTCTCCAACTGATAGGGGTGAGCCCTTCGCATTACTAGGTCGGCGACCTGGAACTGGCGAGGTCTCAACTTGGACCTTTGCTTATGCTCCACCCTCCTCCTAAAAGCTTCGGCTTTGACGTGCGCTTGCTCGCGTACCTCGTCGAGTAGGTCTAAGTTCACCTTCCTTCCTTCATTAGACTCATATACCATGAAGTTCTGGAATCATGGTGAACTCTCCTGAATCTCTACAGGAATCATAGCATCTGACTTGTACACCAAACTGAAAGGCGTTTCCTTCGTGGTGGATTGTGGAGTGGTGTGGTAAGCCTACAAAATTCGAGGAACCTCATCTGCCCAGGTCTCCATAGTTTTCTCCAACCTCCTCTTTAGGCCTTTGAGCAAGACTTTATTGGTGGAATCGACCTACCCATTAGGCTGAGGATGCTCCACCGAGGCAAACACATGTGTGACGTCGAGCTGTGTGCATAGCTTTCCTAGCTGCTAACTTGCAAACTAGGTGCCATTGTCAGACACTAAACGTTTTGGGATTCCAAAACTATAAACAATGTTTTTTCTTCACAAAGTGTTGAACCTTGTGGGCAGTTATCTGCGCAACGGGCTCAGCCTCTATCCACTTGGTGAAGTAATCAATGGCACACCAGGTACTTCATCTGACGAACTGCTAGTGGGAAATGGCCCAGGATATCAATTCCCCATGTGTGGAAAGGCCATGGGCTGTGGATTGATCGGAACTCCTCTAGGGTGCATGATGCCAATCGGCGTGCTTTTGCCATTGTTTTCACCGCTGTGCATACTTCATGCAGTCTTCTCTCATGGTCGGTCAATAATACTTTGCTCGAAGAACATTCAATGACAAAGTTCGTCCCTCAACATGGCTCCACGAATACCTTCATGGAGCTCTGCCATGATACGTGTGCACTGCTCTTCGCTCACGCAGGTCAAGATAGGATGAGTGTAGCCATGCCTCAATAGCTTTCCATCTACAAGGGTATATCTACCTGCATGCTTCTTAATGACCTTGGCCTCTGCTAGCTCCGCCGAGAGCATGCCATCAACAAGGTAACGCCTATAGGGTGTCATCCAAGTTTCCCTCACGACGATTAGGCAAACATCCGACGATTCCTCTTCTGACAAGCCATACCTTGGATACCTTCAGTGTTTCTTGGGTTTAGGGTTTAGGGTTTAGCCCTCTTCCTCCACCCTCCAAGACACCCACTTGTTGGACCTCTCCCGCACAATCGACGGTGGTCCTGGGCGCCTTTAGGGTCTCTTGGATGACTGACCTCTGGCGACCTCCCTTGCTTGAGCTGGCAAGTTTGGCCAACAGGTCTGCTCAAGCATTCTGTTCTTTAGGGACATGCACTAACTCGAACACAGGAAATATCTCCTTTAAGAGCATAACATACTTTAAATACGAGGCCATTTAGGGATCTTTGGCCTGGTACCCGCCTGTAACTTGTCCAGTCACCAACGACGAGTCACTTTTCACCAATAGACTTCGAGCGCCCATCTCTTTGGCCAACAACATTCCTGCCAACAATTCTTTGTACTCGACTTGGTTATTACTGACTTTGAAAGCGAACCTCAGGGCCTGCTTAATTAGCAATCCATTTGGTCCTTCCAAGATGATACCAGTTCCACTACCTTGCTGGTTAGAGGGCCCATCCACGGAGAGGACCCACTGGAAATTTCCATTGTCTAGCTGTGTGGCTTCCAAAGAGAGCTTTACTACAAAATCAACATAAACCTGACCCTTAATAGGTCATTTGGGTTCATACTGCAGATCAAACTCAAACAACTCGACTGTCCATCGGACCATCCGATCTGCCATGTCGGGCTTCTGTAGGACCTTACGAATCGGCAGGTCGGTCATGGCGATCACTGTGAAGCTTTGGAAGTAGTGGCGAAGCCTCCGAGCTGCGAATACAACTGCTAAGGTCGCCTTCTCAATGGCTTGGTAGCGCACCTCGGGCCCTTGTAACACCTTACTAACGAAATATATGGGCTTCTGGACATGATTTTGCTCCTGTACTATGACCGAGCTAATCGTTCGATCTGTAACTTCGAAGTAGAGACGAAGGGGAGTACCTGGTAGCAGCTTGCAAAGAACAGGCGAGCTAGCCAAGTACTCCTTAAGTTTGAGGAATGCCTCTTCACACTCGCTAGTCCATACGAAATGATTTTTCATCTTCAAGCACTGAATGTAAGGATACCCCCGGTCTCCTACAGGTGATAAGAACCGAGACAGGGCGTCCATTCGCCCAGATAACTATTGCACCTCCTTTATAGTGGCAGTGCTCCTCATTGCAATGATTGTCACACACTTCTCGTAGTTTGCTTCTATTCCCCGCTCAGTTTCAAATTATATTGCTATTGTGGTGAATAGCTCCTTCAAATCAGCAACGTGTTGATCTCTTTCCTCGAGGTGACGACCATGTCGTCTACATACACTTCCACATTTCGCCCGATCATGGGGGCAGGAATCCTATCCATCAGCCTCTGATAGGTTGTGTCAGCGTTCTTAAGCCCAAAGGGCATTACCTTATAACAATAATTGGAGAGCTCTGTCATGAATGCAATCTTGCTCTCATCTCGGGGGTTCATACATATTTGGTTATACCTCGAGAAGGCATCCAAAAAGCTGAGAAGTCGGCAACCTGATGCGCTATCCACCAAGGCGTCAATGTTGGTAAGCGGATATGAATCCTTAGGACAAGCCTTGTTCAAATCCGTGAAATCAACGCACATTCTCCACTTCTTGTTGGCCTTCTAGACTAACACCACGTTTGCTAACCACTTAGGGTATTGGATTTCCCTTATGTGGCCAGCGCTTAGCAGCTTATTGGTTTCTTGCCTGATGACTAGGCATCTCTCTTCATTGAATTTCTTTCGTCTCTATATTACAGGTCTGACCTTCAGGTCCATCATGAGTCGATGGCACAGAAAATCAGGGTCGATGTCGGGCATGTTTGAAGGCGTTTAAATGCCATGTTATCATCTCGGCGATCTGGTTTTGCATTTCTTGGCTCAGAGACTAGCCAAGCTTAAACTTCTTTCCTCCGATCTCTCTTTCCTGAACCCTACAAGCAGGCTCAATTCGCCACTCTCTGGCGATCTCTACACGAGTGGCCTCTTCAATTTCTTGAGGCTGGGCAGCGACCACGCATACTCCTCTTTTATTTTTTAAGCTATTCTCATAGCACTTCCTTGCTGCCTTCTGGTCAAACTTGATAACGATTACCCCTCCCCTAAGGGAGGGCAATTTCATATTCATGTGCCTCGTCGAGGCCACCGCGCCTAACCTGTTCAGGGCAGGCCTTTCCAAAAGGATGTTGTAAGCTGAAGCAACATTAACGACTAAGTACTTGATATTAATAGTGCGAGATGAGGTGCCATTTGAGAATGTTGTCCTCAACTCCACATGCCCCTCACCTCTACTTGGTCTCCAGCGAAACCAAACAGACAGTCGTCGTATAGTCTCAGCTGGTCTATGCAATTCTCCACATCATGCCTAAAGGCCTTGTGGAACTCGCACCAAGTATCTTTACTTGGCCCAAAATTCCTATCAGTCTTTGGGGGGAACCTCAACTTATCCGCCATGCCTGGTATGGTGAGCAACTCCTTGTAGGTCATTTTGAACTTAGGTCGAAAAGGCAGGCCACCCTTTGCTTTTGACTTGGATTGGCCCCTTCTCGGCGCATAAGGTGGACGCCGAGTTGGCGACCTCTTCTCCGTCGCAACTTCGTGCACTCTCACGGGTTGAGCACGAATTCTCTCACGGGGCTTGGTCTGCCCAGTGCTCGTGCTCCCACGCTTCACCGTTACAACTTCTTCTGCGTCGACGTGGGAAATAGCCCGTCGTCGAATCTCGCCAAACGTCTTCGCCTGATTCCTTATCAAGGAATCGTTGAACGACCCTGACATGACCCCCCGCCCAAAGGCATAGACTATCAAAGCCTCGTCCTGGGTGTGGAGCTTCACCAGAAACGCCCCAAACTGGTCCAGGAAATCCTTCAAGGACTCTCCCTGGTGTTGCTTCACCCCGAAGAGGTCAAAAGGGACAGGGGGTGGAGCTCGGTTGACTATGAATTGTTCCCTGAACAACGCAGAGAACTGACCGAATGAGGTTATGTGGCCATCTGGAAGGCCAATGAACCAATGCAGTGTTGTGCCTGCGAACGTACCCATGAACAACTTGCAATGTATGGCATCCGTTCCTCCTGAAATCATCATCTGAGTATGGAAAGCCGTGAGGTGGGCCTCCGGGTCTTCGATGTAAAAGTAATTTTGGGTGTCATGAAATTTGTTGGTATAACAACATCCATGATCGCCTATAAAAACGGCTAGGGGCGAGCCCTAACTGGGATAGGTAGGTCCGCTCTCCTGTAGTGTGCTCCCCCAAACGTTGTAGATCTCTACACAATTCCTCATTGGCCCTGTATAACTCTTCGTTGCTTGTTCGCAATGCGTCCAACTCGACTCTGAATTGGTCTTGTCTGAGGACCTGCTTGGCTCGGACCTCAGCCAAAAGCCTCTCCTGGTCAGCCCTGGATGATGCCACTATCTCCTGAAGAGTGTTGACAGTCTCCATGAGTTGTTGTATGGTGAGGTTTTCACCTCCCTCCTTTCCAGATGGACCTTATCTTGGATTCCTCATATCGCCTGATAGCTTAATCACAACTGTGGATGGGACTTAGTTTTATCGGGCCCCACGGTGGACATCAAATGTTCTTGCCGGTTGACCTGCTCACCGGTTAACCCTAGAGAAAAGCTCTGGCTCCATCTATCTTTGCTGGAACCTGCTCCTCCCTTTTGTTGTATTGGAACGCGGCTCCGTTGAGACAGAGGGGGCCCTACCTATTGATTGCACTCTGACGATCAAGTCAATACATGGCTTAAGAAACAAGAAGTAGTAAGTCTCAGTCTTAGAAACAACGTACCTTCACTTGGGATCTCAAGTCCCTTTTATAGACTATCTCTAGGCTACCTCTTGTAACAACCTTCTCTCACAAGAATCTTATCATGAGTGAAAGCATGTTTAATGGGAGAAGAGTCTGTTGCAATGCGCACAATCTTAGCGCTGCAATTGCACAAAATCTTATCTCCTTGGAGTGCATAAAATCTTAACAGAATAACCACCGGGGTACCGACTCATGTACCAGCATCAGTGGTCCAATCTGTTTTACATAAGCATACATGCCCTTACGTATCATGCATGCAACCTGTCTTACCAAACCCTAGCGCTTTTGGGGTTAGGCTTTATAGAGAATGTTTTACTTGTACTAGACCCGAATGCACTAAACGCACCCCTAGACCCATTAACATTCTTTGTTGACCGACCAGGCCTTATACGCAAAGAATTACATTAAGTATATGAATGAGAGTCAATATACACATACCTAGAACCCACTCATGTGACCATCAACTCGACCCGATGACCGAGCTGACGTATTTAATGCAGACGTTGATGTCGGATTACCAAGCCCTGAGCAGCACTTCTAGTCCAATATAATAATTATAGTTATCTTTCAACAACATGGTAATTGACTTCAGTTTCTTAATAGGTTAAACTCTTCTTATATATTAGCAACGATATTTTTGGGGTACCTACTTATACTCGATCATAGACTGATGACCTCGTGATGAGCGTACTTTTCAACCATGTCAACTCTAACATCGAGTGGAAACTATGTACATGTCATCTAAAACTCGATAGCCTATTATATACGATCCACAAGCCTCTCAGGCTCGAATCGAGACGGTGTAAAGCATAGTCGATCTCTTACCTCCGAAGCGAAACATTGTTCCCTTTGGCAGGAGAATTCCAAACATTTTTTTATCCCATGCGACGTTTGAAGTGACTTTTGAATAGTCACACATAATCATTCAATGTCTCCCCTTGAATATTCTTCTAACACCTAATTAAGGTTTTACTATCCTTTCAAAGCTTCATGAAGTTCGATCATCATTCTCTTTTCACTACTCTCCTTCTCTGCACCCCTTCATTCATAATTCTCTAGTTATGTCCTGACTTTCCATTGGTTACTTCTTAACATACTGGTACTTCTACACGCTTAATATTTTCCATGTGCATGTATTTTACTTCAAAGTACCATATGTTCCTTTCTGGACTTTTTGGCTTTCTCTGAGTTTCCTTTCGTTTCTAGGTTTTTCTGGCTTTCTTCGCATTTTTGGGTTTTTTTTTTATGATTGAGGTTTTGTTGGTTTCTTTTCTAGTTTAAGTTTTGTTTTGTTTGGATTCTTCTCGGTTTCGTTTTCGGGACTTTAAGTAGCTATGGGTTTCTCTCTAGGTTCCTTTTGTGTTTTTGGATTTTTTTTCCTAGGTTTTCTGCAAAACTATAGTTGATTCTCGAATATTTTGTATTTTTAGATGTCATCCCAATGTATAGATAGGAAGCATGGATTGTCAATCCCTCTACCGTAGGGCCAAATTAATATTTGAAAACATTGGTTACACCTCGATTCAAGTTCTAAATAAATTACAAGCTTATTAACCATTAGGTAAGTCAAGAAACGAGAAGGAAATTGTCCTCGAGGCGCACTAAAGACGAATCTGTTTGCAAGGATGACAAGGTTGACGAAGGAGACCCCTTCCTTTCCTTTGTATTGGACGTCTAATCCCATCGCTCAATCATTGAGGCAACTTACCGACCTAAATGAGGACGAGGCTCGACATTGCCGAGTACTCGAAGGAAACTTTTATATGGTTACCCTAATAAAACTTTTAATTCCATTTAAATGCTTACCTCTGTTATACTTAATTGTGTCTTTTATATGCGGATTGAAAAATGACAGTGTCTCGAAAGGAAATGGCACAACTCATGAAAGAGATGGAATTAAGAAGGTGGTTGCGACGTTGGGATGAGTGTGGCAAAGAACCAAGTTGATGGTTTAGCGAACACCGACCAAAGGAAACAATTCGGAATGAAGGCACACACCATCAAATGCTCTTCTGAACAAATATCCATCCACATAGTAAACAAAGATGCATTCTTTAGAAACGATGTCTTATCTGAAACATCTTCTTGTACTATCTCATTGGCTAACAACTGAATATATATGGTCATCCAAGACTACTTAACTTCCACGGATGAGAACAATTTGATAAGGAACTCTAAATTTACACTTGGTAAGATCAAGGTTTCTTGAATGCCTGTCTGACTAATGTTGCTGATCGCAAGTTTTTATAAGAAAAATGATGCTTGAACAACCGCAAATGCGTTGCTCCAGCATACAACCGTTGATGTGGCAAGGATAATAATATTTTGGGTCCCGATTTTTGGACAACCCTAAATGTGTTGCTCCACCATACAACTGCCAACGTGGCACAAGAAAATATTATTTTATTTGGATTGTGGGGTCTACGAAAAATCTGAAATTGAGTGTTTAGCAGTACAATGTGAAATTAGTAGAATGTGAAATTAGGTTTTTAGAAAGGGGCTGAATTTAGGTTTCTTCTCCACGAACTCGTCTTCTCCACCACTTTGTCTTCTCCAGCACATCGTCTTCTCCACCACATCGTCTTCTCCAGCACATCGTCTTCTCCACCACATCGTCTTCTCCACCACATCGTCCTCTTTGCAAGGTATTTGTTCGAAGTTCTACGCAACCTTTATGTTCAAGGACGTTCGTGGTCGTTGTAGGTGCATCTACTTTTAGGGTGGTTTGGCGGTGGTGTCGTCTTCGACATCCTCCTTTGACGGTGGTTGGGTGGCGGTGTCGTCTTGGACATCTTGTTTTCACGGTGGTTGGGTGGCGTTCTCCTCTTGGACATCTTGTTTTCAAAGGTAATACATTTATTTTTTTCATTTGTTTATTAAGTGAAACCTTGATGT
>Ga0123341_1004426_pt1 | contig 12331 bp, 6 predicted proteins | sample Turbeapinknodule_FD_89959 | JGI IMG/M metagenome (GOLD analysis project Ga0123341, IMG submission 89959) | Root nodule microbial communities of legume samples collected from Mexico - Turtle bean Mexico pink nodule | ecosystem: Host-associated > Plants > Roots > Nodule | place: Mexico: Nepantla... | reverse complement strand
TGGATGGATCTTATAGTTTTATTTTAAAAAAATTATTAATACATGTATTTAGTTTAATTTTTTTATATGACAATCTAATGTGATGATTTTATATTTTACTATGCTATAATTAAATATTTGTTATATTGAATTTTATGTGTAATATTACGTATTATAATGATCTTTTTTTAATATCAAAGTAATTGTAATAAGATATAAAGGTACAAGTAGTGATTACACTCTCATAAAAAACAAAACAAATGTGACTTATATTGTATTTATATATTATGATATAAATATTAGATAATCCATTATATCTCTCGTGAGTTTAACAAACCTCTTTAATACACATGCGATATTTTGCAAAATTCAAAATATAATTATCAAATTAATAGTCTCTTATATTATTTTCCATCCAATAAATGTTATCTTGTCTTAACATTTTTGTCTCTCAAGACTCCAAATTTTTTGTTTTAATTAGTTAAGTTTTTTTGGATTTTTTTTTTTACTTTTTTGATAAGGTTTTCCTTCTTAACAACACAAGATTTAAGGATTTGAATGAATAACAACACAAGATTTAAGGATTTGAATGAATAACTGAAAATAATATAAAGTTAATAACACTTGTGATGTAAAATTGTTTTTTAGTGTAAAATTTAGAAAAAGATAGTTATTTATTCTTGTTGTTCATTATTTTGGTTTAAGGTTTAATATTTATAAAGTTAACATTTTAATTTTTGACAGTTATGTCCTTCCATATCAACAATCATATTTTGTGGACAAATTGAATATTGTGACAAAGTGTCAAATGATGTAAGATTTTGCATGCAAGAACAATAACTTTTATTATACTTGAATTTTTTTATTTATTTTTTTGAATAATTATTGTTTATGTCCTGGGATAAACTTGACAGGTGACACATGTCAAATATGTAAATTAATGTAAGTGATATGTGTCAATCATATTGAGTGAAACGAGTATCGTATGATGGGTATGATATGTGTAATGAAATGATTGTCACATTGTACATGCATTTGTTACATGTTACACGTATGCCACATGTGTAATGGATAATTACCACATATCAAACATACAACATATGATTAACTCAAGAACTTGTATCTCATACTTTTACAATTTAATTATTCAAATCTAAACATTTTTGCATAACTAAAATTTATATTATCAAAAAGAAGTATGTATATTTTTCATTTTACACTATGGAACGAGTAGTATTAAATCAAGTGTATGGTGTTGACAAAAAAGTCATACTTAATTAGGATGTATTATATATTAACCTTACATGTATTTTTTTTTGGTGTTTATTATAATTGTTTTGGGATGTGGAGACTATTATGGGTCTCAACATTACATTTCATCATATCACAATTTTGATCTTTAATTGTTGAAACAATCACTTAAACTTAAGACCATAATTTATTTATTTCTCTATTTCTATAGTTAAGTTTAATATATTATTTTTACCTCTATCTCGTATCTTCGTGTCTTGGTTTTTTCTCGATTCTTTTAATTTTATACAAATAAAATATTTAATTAAGTAAGAAAACGTAAATTGTTAAACAATTTTTCTTTCACTTGACTATATCCTAATCCTTTAGAATCTAATACTTAACTTAAAATTAATTTCACAACACATTTACCAAAATTTTTAATAAATGAGGATTGATTATTAAAAATGATTTTGATGAACCTTGTTAAAATAAATAGTGTGTAGTTGTGGTTATTTGGAGACATGCATCTGATGGAGTGTGTGTAAATTTATTTGGCATTAGAAGGAACGAGTGATCGATGTGGGATGTGAGTTTGTGTGGTGACAGTGGTGCATAAGAGACAAAATGGAAGCAAATAGGATTAGCCAGTGAGGTTCCACCATATCCTCCTCCCTCTTCCATTTGGATAATCTACCAAAATATTCCACACAAATTTCTCATCAACCTTTATTTTTTAAATAAATAAATAAACCTGAAGCTGATGGAAAGGAAGCAGACACAGACAGAGGAGCAAAGGACTAAGGTGAGCATTAGTTGATTGGTTAAATCAGAGAAGCTTCTTAATTTGGATTGAATGCATGTGTTGGTTTTATGCAGATGATGATTGCAGGTAATGTTTGATTTATGTGTTTGATCCTTCGCCAGTATGAGAATGTTGCCTGTTTGCTCAGCCACCCCGAGTTATTCCACGTCTTCCCAGGTCAATTCCTACCCATTTCTTTTCATTCATCTTTCTTCACCATTCTCACATACCCATCAATCAAAATTCTCTCTTCTGCCATGGGAACACTGTTTTTGTCAAACACTCTACTTTTATTTATGTGGGTGTTTCAGGAATTATTTACCACTCCTGTTGTCTCTCTGGTGTTAGTTTTTGTTTACTTGAAAGCCGTAACCTTGTTCTTGCAGATTCCCTTATTTGGGGGTTTGCTTCCATTTCGAAAGGATCTCGAGAGCAGACTTGTGGTTGAAGAGGGCGTGCATCTGGCTTCGCAACATGGAACTTATTCACTCAGAAATTCGTTTGCAGTGCGCGCTGCTACAAAGACGGTTTTGGATGGTTTTTCTTCTTCAACTGAACCGGGAGGATACCTTACAAGCACACTGGGTTATTCACCACTGCCAACAGATGAACATCATTCACTGAGACACATGGAAAGTTATAATTTATCTACTGTGCCAGAGGGATTCGTGGCTTTTGCAGAAGAACAGTCCACTGAAGCATCTACTGCATTAGTGACATCAGCACAACCAGAAACACTATCAAGTACTGATATAATACCAGAGAACTTTAACCAGTATGAATCATTAGCCAGTACAAAAGCAAGTGTTGGGGACCTTTTTGCTGGAATCAATGACTCATTCAAGGCCTCAATCAATCAGGGAGAAAATGCTTTACGGAGCTCACTGGATACAGTCACTTCTTTTGGAGATTCTGTTGTTAAAACTGCTACTAAATCTGTTGATAATGCTTTTAGTAAGGCATTTTCTGCTGTTGATCAAACAGGGGACATAGCAAACAATAAACTCACTAGCTTTTCAAGTGGGCTGAGTGGAGTCACAAATAAAGCACCTGCTGTGGCTATTGATGCGTTGCGCCGCGTAATTGTAGTGGTAGAGAGTTCCGTTACAAGTGGGGCTTCGTATGTTGTCTACCTATATGGGTCAGCCAAGGATCTTCTTCCCGCAGGGATCAGGGACACGGTCAATGTATATGAAGATAAAGCAACAGAAATCTTGAGGCCTGTTGGCTCTGCAACTCAAAGGGTACTTTTACCGAATAACAGAAGTTTCAATAAGATCCTTGTCTCTCAACTTTACCTGATTCATAGTCTTAACTTTACTAAAGAAGTTGTTTGCTCTTACTGGTGGTTGAAATATCTTGAATCCATGTTCTCAACGTGCTGTTTCGTTTCACAAACATTTTAAATTTGACGAATGTTTCTAGTCTATATATGCATTGTAACAATTTATGCTCCATCGGTAGATATACACGGGTGTCTACTCATTGGAGAAGACTTTTGGCTTGGATCCAAATGACCCAATTATTCCATTTATTGTTCTTGTAGGCTCTTCAGCCACATTATGGTATGTAAATTTTCCTTCCCCGAAATTAAGTTTTGTTGTTTATCTATTGGAGAATAATTTCCATAAAAAAACGCTATCGGTAATATATTTCATAGATATGCAGGGCCTTTTATTGGTTGTGGACATATGGAGGTTATTCAGGAGATTTGTCCCCTAAATCAGCTTTTGAGCTGTTGACTGAGGATGCAAATGTTGCACTTATTGATGTCCGCTCTGAGGCAAGTTAAGATTTACTTTTCTGGCTTTTATTCTTAGCAGGGTAGTCAAGTTTTGATACATTCTAATTTTGGTCAACACTTCTTCCCAACTTCAACTATGGTTTCCTCATATTTTGAAAGTTTTCCTACGTTTTTGCATTCGTTTGGCTAACTATTTTGATTCCAAGATTGACCGATGAAATCACTGCTCCTTTTTTCCCCGCAGGAATTGCGAGAAAAAGATGGCGTTCCTGATATTCGACGAGCTGCTCGGTTTCGTTATGCAAGTATAACTCCTCTCGAGGTTGGTTTAAAGCACAATAATGTTTAAAAAGATGTGATTAGAATAATTGTGGTACACCTCATCTTTGTTAAAGGGAAGAAATCCAGAATCTTGGTCGCTTGTTAGATAGATTAGCAACTAATTTATAATCTGTCTACTGCTATATAACATATTATGCAATTGTCAGGTTGATGGTTCCATACGCAAGTTGTTGAAGGGTGGTAGAGATTTCGATGATTCCTTGATTGCTACTATTATTCGAAATTTGAAGACTGTTAAGGTGTTTATCTTTGTATCTTGGAATAGGGTCTATTGTTCTGAATAAAGTTTGTTGAAAGTCCATGGAATAACCCTAGAAAAAATTCCTCTTTTAGATTTCTTCTACTTGACATTCTTTGCAAAATGGATTATACACACCCTTCTATTTCTCTCTCTCTCTCTCTCTCTATATATATATATATATATATATATCTATTTTAATGTGTTGAAAGTGTACTTTACACATGTGATTAGGAGTTGGCATGAAAAATGATGTCTTAAAATCTTATTTTCTCTGGCCTATAGGACAGTTCCAAGGTTATAGTGTTGGATGCTGATGGTACTCGTTCTAAAGGCATTGCAAGATCCTTGAAGAAGATTGGGGTCAAGGCAAGTCTTTTAATAGCTTCTGAGATATTGCTTTCAAAACTACTGATATATTACATAAAATTCTTGGCTGAGTTTAATTATGCACTACGAGATGTGGGATCTAGGTTAGGAATAGCAGTTTACACCGCTTCCATATCTGACATAGAATCCTTCAAATTGGCATTTTTATTTAGAGGTTGGGGTTGCAGAGCTTTCTCATCATTGGGGAAAAGTAAGATAGTAGTAGAGAAAAATTCCAGCAAATGTAGTCCTACTATTCCTCATAACTTAAGTCTTTGTGTCTGCTTTATTTCAACTTTAGTGGTATCTTTATCGTCAATATCAAATATAACATGATAGATTTGAATGAAAATGGATTAAATTTCATACTGTGAAGTTAAAATGTGATGATTTATGAGATAGTTCATGATACTCCAGTAAATGACACGACATTTTGATTGCTTGAAACTGTAAATGGAAAGAAAAGTGAATTTGATTGAATTCAAGTTGCCCTTATTCATATGTTCAAACTAACAGTTTGTCAACACAAATGGCAATTGTCAGATACATAATAGACAGAGACAGCTTTTGATTCAAGTATCTGTGCTTTAGTGTGGTGGTTTGTGTTGCCCAGGTTGACTAACAGATATATTCTGCACAGTCCATTTAAATCACCAACTTTAATATCAAACATATAGTGGAATATCATAAAATTAGCAACCTTTGTGTGATATTACAGAATACATACTTGGTTCAAGGCGGCTTTCAGTCTTGGATGAAACAAGGTCTCCGCATCAAAGAACTCAAACCTGAGACAGCACTTTCGATACTCAATGAGGTATTCACCAAACTACTGTTATTTTGTTAGCCTAAGTAAACCAACAATAATGGGATGAAAACTCTACTGGGTTAGGTAATGGTGCTACTACTTGGGTGCTTGAGCTATGAGTTTATGCTCCTTGTTGTAAATTAATCATTTCTGTAGCAAGCGTTTGGTTTGCTACCTTTAGTTATTCATCTTCCAGTTTCATTGTCTGTCTTTTGAAAGTTAATACAGGATGTGCAACAATCTATGATTATGCATTTCATTTTAGTAAACTTTAAAGGAGTCTCTCGTGGCATATTTTTTAGAAGTTTATCAAAATTGCAGTTTCTTTATAAATCTTGCTTTAGGACAAAAGAAGTGAAACTATATATTTCTAATCCAGTAATTGCTTATTTCTGACATTGTATTGATCAATTGAGATTTCTTACAGCATTCTTTCTATTTATTCTTGTAAGACTTCCTCTTGTGTGTGTGTCAGTTACAAAGCCAAAAATAGAACCTGAAATTTTTAAGAAAGGTTAAGAAGAGTAAGAGAGAAAGTGAAAGAATACATCTGTGATGATCGATCAAATGACAGAGAAAAAGAGAATACTCCTTCCAAGGGTTTCCCCTTCAATAAAGGTTTTCCTCCCTTTGAGCTAGTGCTGGTTCCAATATTGCCAATTCAGAAGGAATCCTCGTTTACCCCCTCCTACTTTTCAAGCTAGCTACCTAACAGATTCTTTCACTACTCTTTATGACCTAATTATGTAACTTACTCTAACTGCTTTGTGTTGTCCTGGGATCCACATCTGTTTCCGTGTTTATGATTTCATTGTGAAGACATGTAAAAAGGTTAAAAGAGAAACTTTAGCTTGATTATATATGTTGGGTTTTCATTGATGCACGTGCATTTTGATACATTTACAGGAAGCTGAAGCAATTCTGGAGGAAGTTCGTCCTTCTCCTTGGCAACTATTGGGTTATGGTTCGGTAAGTAGCAATTTCTTGAATGACATCTTTGTGATTTTCCAAATGTTATTTGTCATTCTGGCTGGCTTCTCTATGTTAAGTATCAGTCAATACTATAAGGTTCATTTTCTTTTGTAACATGATATGTAGAACACCACCATATGGTAGAAAACAATATTTGCGGGGAAAAGAATTGATAGTTTCTAGTTATTTAATTTTTCTGTTGTTATATTATAACATTTTCAGAAGTATACTTATTGCTGCTTGAATGTGTATGTAACTGAATATTTGTAAGTAATAGACAGTAATCTTAAATAAATATTGTCTACTTCCTTAATACCACGAAGGAATATTTTCTTTCATATTTTTATTTGATTTGGAAATGACTGATTACATGATTGTATTCAGTTTTATTATCTGCTAATAAATGCAACTACTTTTGGTTCAGGCACTTGTTGCAGGGCTGTATGCTTTATTAGGTGCGTGTATGTTCTTTCATAAACTATCAATTTGCTGAGAATTTAAAACTTAAATTTTTGGGTTGCATCAAGGTTGTAGATTAATTTATTTGATTTTATATATATATGCCTACAAACATATATTTGTGTGAAGCGTATTAGTGATTAATGAAATTTTTCTTGCACTATGTTTAAGAGGTTATGTAGTTCGTGCAAATTCATTTTGTTTTAGCTTAAACTGAAGCTAAATACATCATGCACAAGTGATATCACGTCTGTTTTTTTTTTTGTAAAACCTTCCATCGTCATGTGGGATGAGGCTTTTCTTAGTTATCCTGGTCTGACAAACATCAATATTGTCTCAGAGTGGGAGAGCACACTGCAGTTAATCGGTGTATTTGGCCTCAGTTTGGTATGTGCATTTCCTTTCAGCAAGTACTTTTCAATCAAATTGTTTCTTTTAGAAGTTTCACTGTGTTTAGTTTATACATCCACTTATGTTGGAAGTCATACAGTAGACTCGTCATATGCGTGCTGGGAAATTCTTATATTTTGTCATATTTTATAGTCGTTTGGTCAATAACATCAATGATTTTCCATTTCCTCACAAATGGTTTACTGAATATTTACCAGACCATCTATTTGCGGGTTTCTTCATATGAAAACGCTGAAGATCTAAATGAAGATGTGAGGTAAGTGTACTTAATGCTGGATATTTGGTCATAGAATCATGAAAAGTATAGTCTTTTAGTAATTTAAATACTATATAATGACTACGACATATATTTTCTGTCTTTTTCAAGTTACCTTAATATTCAATCAAGCCATGGAAGGTCTCTCAAAATCTATATCGTATTACAGTGCTTGTTCCAAAATTGCCTTTAATTAAACTGCTATATGCCTGAGCTTCAAGCATGTAAAAATATATGGGGAGAAGAGCTTTCAGTCCGAAATTATGCCATGCCAGTAAATATAAATTGAAAATTTAAATAAATAATCAATCTTCAGTCAGAAATTACGACACCCAGAATACAAATATCTGCAGAAGAATAGAAATTAAAAATTAAAATTAATAATCAGTCTTATGTGCAGGCTAATATTATTTTGATTAGAAATAGCCGCCAGGGAAAAGGCTGGTTTCTGTATCCCTTTACGTTTTTACTTTTTCATCTGTTAAGAAATTTGATCTCATTGTCTTGTTTTCTCCTTTAAAGGTTGTTGCTTTCTCCTGTGAGACTTGGAGCTAAAGCATTTTCATGGACTGCTGGAAAATTAGAATCAAATGGCTTAGGATTACCTACATCACCTTCATCATTAGATGTTCAGAACCGGGTGTTGCAGGCTGCAGCAAGACATGAATCTCAACCATCTGAGAGTGAAAGTAACCAAGATCCTGTTTCTGAACCCACAGTTCCTCTCAATCAGAATGTATAAGACCATTGCAGACTGTCATGTGTGCTAACATGAAAAACAGAACAAAGATTAATATGGTCACAGCAATTTAACTCAATGACTGAAAGTTAGCAAGTTGACGCCAGCCAACCTTTTCCAGACACTATGCTGCCACAAACTCACTCTTCCCTGCCTGTAGCATTTTGAAAATATAGGGTAAAAAAAATTCACAACTCAGAAGGATGATTATGTTTGATTTGTTGCATGCCATGCCTGAAGTGCTTGGTACAATTTCGTCGGTCCATAGAACAAGAATGTAACTATTTGCAATTTGTTGTAAAAATGTGGTGGTTCAACTTATAGTTTTGCAAGTTTTTCCTTCCATAAACTCATTACTATTTTGGTCTTCTAAGATCAACAGATTTTGTTTATGGAAAAACCATTTTTTATAGACACTTTTGGAAGACAAATAAGATGTGTGTATGCAGAGAAACAAATGGTCAATTTTGAAACAAGGATATGGTTGTTTTTGTGAACATAATGTTTTTCAAATCAACTACTGATAAGTTTATGTTCTTTGATTTTTATTTTATACCTTTGTCATGTGGAGATGAAATGAGTTTGAGAACTAATAAATTCTATGATAAAAGTGTTTTTATTAGTTTAGTTCATCTGAATGTTTGTTTATTGGACTAAGTTAAGCCCTAAGCTTAAATACTTCATCTTTTAAATATCCAGTGATGACCTACTTAATTTTACGCCCTGAGCACATCAACCAATGTAATACATTAATAGAAATGTCAATAAAACTCTTCTCTAATATTACACTATTTATTTTAATCCATTTTATTTTTAATGAAATAATTAATCTTTAACAAAAATTCTTACACTATTTACAATATTTTTAAAATATATTTTACACCAGATTTGAGATACATTTTTACTTATTTTGGTTTGAGAAATTTTGTGAACTTATATGAGTGTTTTTAATGTGAAGTTGAAAGTTATAAAGAATAAATCTCACATGTTTGATATTTGTGGGTATTAAAAAACGTATAAAAATGGAAGAGAAATAATTGAGTGTTACATAGGTTTACTTTTTATAGATGATGGAAGTAAATAAATAGGGGTTGGTTCTCATCTGGATCTGGGATGCCCATAGGTAACGAATTTAAAGTTACCTATTGCGTTGGAATTCCCCTCTCTCGTCCCAACACGAGAGAGAACGCCCCATTCATTCATTGTAGATCTTTTCTCTTTAATATCATCTTCAGTTCCCTTCTCATTATCTTCATGTTCAATATGGGACATTAGCTGCACCACTTTTTTGCAGGCAGCCAAGACAACAGGTGTGGTGGTATCCATATTAACCTAATTCATCATCTATTCTTCATTTATTCTTCATTATTCCAATCAATCTTCATTGCAGCTCTTTTGGATCACACATATCTTGGCCCTGCCCAGAGTTGATCCAGATAATCAACAATGGGGACAATACATGACAACGTGGTTGGCCTTATACTGGCCGTCTCTTCCAGCGTCTTCATTGGCTCCAGCTTTATAATTAAGAAAATGGGTCTTAAAAAGGCCGCCAGCAATGGCAGAAGAGCAGGTTCATCCTCATCACCCTCATACTTTTTCTTTTCTTCATTTCTGTTCTATTTTATAAAATGATATCAGAACTATTATAAGTTTATCATAAAAAGAGTTCGTTAACCTTATCAAGTCATCTTTTATCAGCATTATCCGACCATGCATAATATGTTATCTCACTGTCACTCTCGACATGCGATATGTTGGAGATAAGACATTTGAAACATTTTATAGTATATAAGTAGGTGCATTATTCTTTTATATTTTTAACGCATTCTTTGTTTTGATTTTGTCAGCCACCGGAGGCCATTCCTATCTCTACGAACCCTTTTGGTGGTTAGGAATGATTTCAAGTGAGTCCTGTTCCTACATATCCAATGAAACCTAATTAAGAATGAATGAATAGTTTATCCTGAAACAATGAAGCATGCATTTTGCAGTGATCGGTGGGGAAATAGCCAATTTTGCTGCTTATGCTTTCGCTCCTGCAATCCTTGTAACTCCTTTGGGAGCTTTGAGCATCATTTTCAGTTCTGTGCTAGCTCACTTCATATTGAAAGAGAGATTGCACATATTTGGCGTGCTTGGGTGTGCCCTGTGTGTGGTGGGATCAACGTCTATTGTTTTGCATGCACCGCATGAGAAAGACATTCACTCTGTGAAGGAAGTGTGGGAACTTGCTACAGAACCAGGTTTTCTTGTCTACATCTGTCTTGTTGCTGTACTTGTTTGCGTCCTCATTTTCCGCTTTGTCAAATCCCATGGCCAGAAAAATATGTTGGTGTACATTGGAATATGTTCTCTCACCGGCTCCATCACGGTATCTTCATTACTCTCATGCATGCTCCATGCTTATTCATAATAATATATATATACACACCATAACCATAAACTTATTATATATTATCTCCATCTTTAGGTTATGGGTGTCAAAGCAGTCGGAATTGCTTTGAAGCTCACATTCGAAGGGATGAATCAATTCTTTTTCTTTGAAACCTGGGTATTTACAGTGGTTGTCATAGGATGCTGCCTTACTCAGATTAACTACCTGAACAAGGTAAGTATATGAGTGTCGGTTTTCGATACATGTATCTGACACTGATACACCATTTAAGAGAAGTATCCGAGTCTGATAAAATAATGTGTGTTGCAGGCTTTGGACACTTATAACACTGCTGTGGTGTCGCCAGTTTACTACGTGATGTTCACATCATTTACAATAATCGCGAGTGTGATAATGTTTAAGGAATGGGCGAAACAAGATGCATCGCAGATTGCAACGGAGATGTGTGGGTTTGTGACAATTTTATCAGGAACATTTCTCCTTCACAGAACTAAGGACATGGGAAATAGACCCTCCGAAGTTCATTCCACTCCAGAGCCACACCAATTTCCTCAAAATAATGATACTAAGACACCTCAAACCCTCGAAATTTGAATACTCTCTCTTTCATTCATTCATACATTAATGCCATCAAAATATGGAAAGCAGATGTTTAGGGCATAACAGGATCTTATTCTTTTATTTATAAATAGAAGCCTTTCTCTTTTGGTTTCTTTCTTTCAATTTCACATCTCTTTTCATCCATTTTCTTTTACTTTACTACCCAAAATTCAGCTCACATCTCTATATTTTTATTTTTAAAAAAAATCAAAAAAAATCTAAATTATTACGAAATATTACAATTAAAAACTTATAAAAATATGTATTTTAAATTGTTTTCTCTATTTATTCATTTTTTGAAAGGGATATTCACAAATATAAGTTTATTAGATTTACTTCAGGGATATTACTTATTATATCACTTATATGTGAATAAAAAAGTTGTACTTAGAAAAAATTTGTTTACACTAAATAAGAGAATCCTATTATATATGATTATATATAAGATTTGTGTTGTTGGATGAACATAGAGAAGTTGAATATTAGTTAATGTTTTAATAATAGAAGAAACAGAAAGAAAGTAATGGGTTTGAGGTTATATATTTCACTATAAGAAGTTCAAGACTTTTGTTACTTTTACAATACAAAAAGTTGCTCAGTTCAATTTAAACCATACATTTTCTTTTCTAACTTCACCTATTTTACAAATTTTTTGGATCCATAAAATTTTGATACTTTTATTTCCAATAATTAAAAACTGTCAATAAAAAGATTGATAATAGTAAATATTATTACAGTTGAATACGATGGATTTTTTTAGTAAACATTATGTTAATGTTAGAAATGACCTATTTAACAAATTTTAAATAACTATTATAGTCAGTGAAAAATAATTGAAAATATCTAATAATTATCAATTAATTTTAGTAGAATAATTCAATATGTTATTTTTTTATTTTACTGCTTTGTAAATTTGTTGTTTTTTTTTATTTTACTGCTTTGTAAATTTGTTGTTTTTTTTTATTTTACTGCTTTGTAAAT
>Ga0123341_1004425_pt1 | contig 12332 bp, 18 predicted proteins | sample Turbeapinknodule_FD_89959 | JGI IMG/M metagenome (GOLD analysis project Ga0123341, IMG submission 89959) | Root nodule microbial communities of legume samples collected from Mexico - Turtle bean Mexico pink nodule | ecosystem: Host-associated > Plants > Roots > Nodule | place: Mexico: Nepantla... | reverse complement strand
GATTAAACAAATACTACTAACTGATTAAATATCAATAATAAAAATTATTTTATACTAATAATTTTTTTAATCTATAAAATAATATTTAATTTAACTAATATAACAATTAATTATTTTATTAATTATTTTATGTGTTTGTTTTTCTTAATGATCTATTATTTTTCTCTATCTTTCTCTCCACTACATATTCATCATATCATTCTATTACATATTACATCATAACATATGTGAGATTTTATATATTTTTTCTCTCTATTTGTTATTTTTATTTTATTTTATGGGTTTATGTATATTTTTTTCTTTAGTAAAAGCACTAATATTAAATCTAGAAAAGTGTGTTATTTTCTTAACCATACTCTTTTCAATTAAGAGATTCTATAAGGTTGGACAACATCAATGGAGAGAGAGAGGAGAGGGAAAGAGTTTTTCTATAACATCAAAATTCTTAAATTTTCAAAGGTACTCTAGATTTTCTCTTTTAGTTAGTACGTAGATCAACAAATATAGAGTGGTGATTTAGTTCAATATCTTCTGAATTCATTGTATGAGTAGATCCTTCTACTTGAGTACATTGGGATTTGAAGATTAATAGAAGTTGTATTATGGTGCAGGATGTGGAAATACCTTCTTATGGTGGCATGCATTATCAACTCCCATACACACCTTTGGTGCTGGAAGACTTCCCTCAACTTACATTGCCGGAGACAAAGTCAACAAAGCCAGAAGTGAGTGATCCCTGCATGTTATATGACAGATACAGGGACTGTATGAATGGAACGCTAGAAGAGATAATCTCTTTGTGTTGCACTCAAGATAATTCCCTCCCTTTTCCCATGCTAGAATGATTATACTAACCCAGATCACTCAAACTATAGCATCAAAAATATTCATTGACACACAGAAACTTGTGTTGGTTAAAATAACGACACAAACGAGGATTTCTTTTTCCAGCCTCATAGGAAAGGCTACACATATAATGTACTAAACATATAGTAGAAGATGCTGAGCCATGGGGGGCTCGGATACAATTGGCTTTTTTTTCCCTTTTTTTTTCTTTTCCTTTTGTGTTCTTCCTGTTTTTTCATAGGGGGTTCTTCCTTTTTTTTATGCTGGTGTTTACATCTCTTCTCCACTTCTCAAAGCAAATGGATGAGGCAAGTTTCCAATTGTGATGTTTTATATGATTCAATGTGTCACTTCAATCACTTGTGCTTTACTTTAGTTCATTTCTACCTTCAAAACTTTACATGTTTTATATATATGTCTGTCTCTACGGACATAAATTTTACATGTGTTTATCGTATTCGAGAAGTAACATCAAATTATAATATACATGAAACTAAGTATCTTGTTAATGCACACATTCTTAAAATAAAGTTGATAGGCATACTTAAACAAATATTTGTAGATACAAATGCACACTCATGAAAATTTATAAATGTGGACTACCTATGACGCATAGACATATAAGTTTGGGATAAGAATTTAGGGTAAGAATTTTGGAAATATTTTTCACGAGTCATTGCCAAATTTAAACAATTTGATTAGCGACTATACAAAAATTGATGTCTAACTAGATTTTCAAGGAAGTCAAATTTCCTTGATGGTGTAGATAAACTAATAAACTTCATCACATATATTTATAGAAATTATTGAAAAAAAATCAGTTTAAAAAAGAAAATAAGTATTTAGAGTAGATTAAGAGTTGATGCTAATAAATAAAAACGGTTGTTAATTCATTAACATGTTTGCTGATAAAAAAAAAATCATTAACATGTTTGCTGATAAAAATAAATTCATTAGCATGTTGAATTTATGTTGCACATAAATTTTGACTTTAAACCATCTAAAGTAATTTACCAGCATATCAAATGGTGATTTTCGATGCGATTGAAATCCAAAACTGTAAGATAAATTTGTGTTTTAAGACCAATAAATGTAAAAACATTAACAGCGGTACGAGACTAGTATTGGTAACATAAAAGATTAAGGTGTGAATTTTCGTTAGATGAGTATCCGAAAACGATTAAAAAAAGAAAAGAAACTTCTAAGAAAAGATAACATTGTTCTATTTTGACCAATTATGGTTGTCCTTTAATCAACCTATCTAAGACATTCTTGGATTAGACTTTGTTATACCGGTGTCCTTAATTATTGGGCCAGACCATTTGGGCTCTTTCCTGGTCTATCTGATTCACCTGTTATGTCCACATCTAACATCATAGCTTACCTCACGTTCAAGAATTTAGTTGCAATTAATTTCACACCAATCTTCGCGACTAACCCTCTAAAATCAATTTAAAAGGTTTTTACCTGCATGAGTGAATTTTGTTAAAATGGTGCCATATTTAATGTATATTACTGAAATAAACAATTTTTTAAAAGTTATATATATATATATATATATATATATATAAATAAGTCGTGTTTGTATGACACAACTTCATTCTAAAGAATTTGTATTACAAAAATATGATTTCATTTAAGATTGTAGTGAAATCGTGTTGGAAAAAGACAACATTATACGAAAATTATTAAATAGATACTAATTTTAGAGATAAAAAATAATTAGTTATTATATAAATTAAATTATATATTATTTTAGAAACTTAAAAAATTATTAGTATCTAAGGTAATTTCTATTATTAATAAATAGTTTTTAAATTGGTATCTTTTAGTTACCAAACTTTTAGCTACCAACTTTAGAATCTAAAGTAGGTTTCAATTATCTCTCCCTTTTTTATGATGACAAAAACTATAAGTTACAAGAACAACATAAATTCTTAGTGTACCTGTACGGATAAAGGGGGCCTAGGCAATACTTGTCCGTTGGGTACATAATTTGCTGACGTATCGGTTGTCTCCAAGTTCCTTCAAGCTTCCTCCTTTTGCTATGGATGCTCCGCCGGTCGAGGGTACCTGTGATTGCACTCTGACGTTCAAGTCAGTGTCAGGATTTCGGAGTTCTATTGTAGGATATGAAAAACGTGCCTTCTTCCCCCCTCATGAGTTCTACTTATAGGTTGACTTATGGGCCTTTACCTGCATGGGTTGGATAGCTAGTTAATAATGAACATGCGTAATGACTCCCTAATATCGTTGAAGTGTATCTTTCAATTTAGTCAATTTCTATTGTTGCATTGAGATATTTGTATTTCAGAGTGTGTATTTGACTTATTCAACATCAATTGTAACTGCTGGTTTATTACGTTGTAAATGTATTTATCCTCGGTCGTCTGGTCACCAATGTTATTTGACTCGGTCATTCGGGGTTCGACCGGTACACTTGCCCCCAGGCTCGAGGAGATTCATCTCTGAAGAGTCGTGTAGTAAGGATGGGGTTCCCGAGGTTGTTCCTGATTGCTAGCAACATTAAATGCGTGGCAGAGATATGACGCTTGGCAGAGCTGCCGTTTCGTGATGCACTGTTTCATTGAATGCATTCAACGGTTGAGATTTGATGTTGTTTCGTATGCCGAGTGGTACTGACCATTGGATCAGATTGGATCCAACGATGTTGGACGCTTGGTAGATGACTCTTTCTCTTGTCTGCTTAGTTATAAATAGCGCTTCATTGAGGCATGGAGGGGTTTGCGCTTTCCTTTTTCTCTTAAGTCTTGTGTCGTTTGCTCCGAGTGCCGAGTCTCCTACTTTCTTTGAGTTGTCAAGTTTTCAAGTCAGTAATGTCTTCCTCTGTGGATTCTTCTAATAATGTTGTAAATATCGAGTCATCTATGACTCGCACTGCATCCGGTAGTGCGAGAGAGGGTAGTGAGCTGAGTCGGTCGTCCGACGGCCCAAGTTATGATTGGGTTGATCCACTGATGTTAAGAATTCCCATTAGGTTGAGGGACTCTGATAGTTTAGGCCAATTTTTGGCTAATCATTCATTTTTAATCGTCGAATGTCCGTCAGATGCGGTAATGGCCAATATTTGTTGCACTAATAATGTTGTAAATATCAAGTCATCTGTGACTCGCACTGCATCCAATAGTGCAAGAAAGGGTGGTGAGCTGAGTCGGTCGTCAGACAATCCAAGCTATGATTGGGTTGATCCATCGGTGTTAAGAATTCCCACTAGGTTAAGGGACTCTGATAGTTTAGACCAATTTTTGGCTAATCATTCATTTTTAACCGCCGAATGTCCGTTAGATGCGATAATGGTCGATATTTGTGGCACTACCGATCGCGTATGCCACAGTCGGGAGAATGCTCCTCAAGATTTTTTCTTTGTATATAGTATTTTTTTGCTGATCCACATGTGACTTTTCGTTTTGACGATTTTACCATGAAGGTCCTTCGAATCCTCAATGTGGCACCTACCCAACTACACCCAAACTTCTACCCACCCCTCGAGCTTTTTTATATTACTACAATACCCTCTCGAGTACTCCAATAAGCTGGTTGTCCCTGTCTAGTCGACCAAGGAATGTTTGGTTGCTGCCTTTAACACATCATACAAAAACTTTTAAGAAAAATATTTCAAAATTTTCGTTGAGCTGGACAGCCGAGACCTTTTTTATAATGTGGACGGGCAAACCAGATTCCCTTTCCACTGGACAGAGAATCCTACTCAGCTTGGTAATTGGTTGTGGTCATCTATGTCACCGTTGGATAAATCAATTTTGGTAGTTCTTAATCAACTTCCTTACAAACTACCAACCCGAGAGCTGATAGCTTTCATGGGTCATCCGAGAAGTGGGCAGATTTCAATGGTATGTAGATTTCATGCATCTGACTATGTATTCATTATGTTGATGTGGTTTAATTTTGTATGTACCTTGCAGCTATCGTCCTACGGATGGATCCAACATTGAGTAAGTTCATGAGCCACCTTAAGCGGCAAGTGGTTAGACGAAAGTTAGGGAGCTTTGATGGGGTTAACAAAGAGAAAAAAGTCACTTCGGTTGGGATCGTTCCTGCCACCACGACTAATCCTCCGGTTGCTAATCGAAAGAGGGATCGTTCGCCCAAGGTTCAGACTAGACCCGAAGTCGGTCAATCGTCTATTAGGAAACCCTCCATGTTGAGCCCTTCGATGCAAGTGGCCCAGGCTGTACAGTTCGATCTCCTCCCCGAAGATGAGGGTGTTCTGGCGGCCATTCCCACCAGAAACTTAATAGAGTAGTTGGTGGAACTGCAGAGTCGGGCTACCGTCGTGGGCAAGACATTGGGTGAAGAGCTGAATAGAACTAATGCAGTGATAGTGCCTAAGCTAAGGGTCGAGCAGGAGGAGTCGGCCAATTCGTTGAAGGCGGCCTTAGAAGTTGCTGAAGCTTGTAGGGAGAAAATGCGCCTAAACGACCGAATAGTTAGAGAAGAATTGGAGGCGTTGAAGGCAGCTTTTGCTAGAGTGGATGCCGAGAGGGACCAATTGCTTAAGGAGAAAGTTGATGCTGAAGAAAGAGAAAGGACTCTTAATGTTGAGATGGAAAAATGCCAGGAATTCATGATAAGAATAAAAGAAGAGAGTTTTTATCAGGGTGTCCGGCAAGTAGCCTTTTTTCATGGTGTGTCGACGGATGACCCTCGCTATGACTTGGGAAAAGATGTAGTTAATGGCAACTTGGTGCCACTTGGCGAGAATGCCCACAATGTGATGGAAGAAGAACCTCAGAGAATCGAGGTGGTGGACGCCAGAGCATTTAGTCGACGAGATAGTAGAATAGCAAAAAACTTGGACCCAGGTTGTGGGCTTTGAACAATTTATCTTATTTCAGCACCTTTATTTTTATCTGCATATGAACGACTGGGCATCTTATCTTTTATATATTTGATTTTGTTAAGTAACAAAAAAATACTTGTGCGTAATGCAAAACCAATAACCGACCGAACGATTGGTAAAACGATGGCATGGTAAATAACGTAGTTATTAACGAGGGTCCGACCGATAGCTCGGTGAATAACGTAGGAGTTATTTAAGATGTAGATCGATAGCACGGTAAATAACATTGAAGTTATTAATGAATCTCAGACCGAGAGTACGGTAAATAAAATTTAAGGTATTAATGAATCTCCGACCGAGAGTACGGTAAATAACATTTAAGTTATTAATGGGTTTCAGACCGATATCTCGATAAATATCGTTTAAGTTATTAATGAAGTTCAGACCGATAGTACGGTAAATAACATCTAAGGTGTCGGTAAATAACGTTTAAGTTATCTATGAAGTTCAGACCGGTGTAATAGTGAAGTAACCAATTTTGAGGTGTCATGTGTTTGGTTGTTAGCCGACTGGATATGAATGTAACATAAACATGCAAGACAAGAGGAGTTAAAAGTGTCTCATTAAAACCTTCTCGGTCAAAAACCCTCCTTAGGGATAAAACAACTAACCGAGGAAAGAGTACACTAATGATATTTACCAGCTGTAATAAAATTTGAGATGCGTGACATTCCACGTTCTCATTATAGTTTTACCTAACAAATATTCTAAATAATATGCTCCGTCGATCGTTGTGTCAACTTTCGGGCGTCAATGCGCATTTGCCAGACTAAATCTTCTTTTTGAAAGTTTCTTGGCTTTACTTTCGAATTGTATCTCCTTGTCGCTCGTAGCTTGCAGGCTTCTTCCCGTATTATGCATTTGTCCCTGACTTCATTGATAAGGTTAAGGCCTACCAGTAGGCTTTCGTATTCAAGTCTAAATCCAGCACTTGCCGCCGTAGAGAAGGTTCACCTATTTCGACAGGGATCATGGCTTTTATTCCGTACGTCAAACTGTACAGTGTCTCTTGAGTCATAGACTACGGTGTGCATCGGTAAGCCCACAGAACTTCAAGAAGTTCTTCTGTCCAATTACCTTTGGTTGGACCAAGTCTCTTTTTGAGCTCATTGAGAATAACTTTATTGGTGGCCTCAACTTGACCGTTGGTTTGTGGGTGTTCAACTGAACTCGTAATATGCTTGATATCAAACTTTTCGTAAAATTCTGCTAACGCCAGTCGGTGAACTGTCGGTCGTTATCAGTAATGATGAATTGAGGTAGTCCAAATCGACACACGATATTTTTCCATACGAAATTCTAAACATTTCGTGCGGTTATCACTGTTAAGGGTTCAACTTCAATCCATTTAGTAAAATAATCGATGCTGACTAACAAAAATTTACATTGTCCTTTGCCTGGAGTGAAAAGTCCAATTATATTTATTCCCCACTTCACAAATGGCCATGGAGATAATATTTAGTGTAGGTTCTCAGGCTTTTGATGAGACAGAGCGTCGTAATCAGCTTATAGTACCTTGGTCGCCATGGTTCGTGCTCCAGAGTGAGTTCCACATACTCCCTCGTGTAGTTCTCTCATGACATACGTGACTTGGTCGGGAGTAAAACATTTCAGGAGTGGACGAGTGTAGTCTCGCCTGTAAGATCTTGTTCAATAAGTATAAATTGGGCGGCCTGTTGTTTCATCGTTTTTTCTGAGTGTGTGTCACACATTTTGTCAGCTAAATATTGTTTAATCGGGATCATCCAATTGGGTTGGGTATCAGTTGTCATGCATTCTTCTGTGCTAACACTAGGTTTGGCCAAGGTTACATGAATGACCGACCGGTGAATTCTTTTCTGCTTGGTGGTTGCAAAATAGGAGAGTGCGTTCGCGCGAGTGTTATTTTCCCGTCGAACGTGCTGAATTAATACTTTATCAAACTTGGGCATCAAATTTCGCACAAAGTGGAAATATTGTTGAAGCAAGGTCTCTCGAACTTCATATTCCTCTTTAAGTTGTCCAACCACTAGTCGTGAATCACTTTTGCAAATCAATCTTGTTACCTCCAATTCAGTAGCCAAGAGACTGGCTATAATGGCTTCGTATTCAGCTTGATTGTTCGAAGTTTTGAACTCAAATTTCAAGGCTTGTTCAATGATAATCTCACCTGGTCCTTCCAATACAACTCCTGCTTTGTACGACAGATTGTTTGAAGAGCCATCAACGTGTAAGATCCATTGAGGATGCGCTTCTTCAGTCGGTTGTGGAGTAAGTTCAGTTGCGAAATTGGCAAGGGCTTGAGACTTAATTGTCTCTCTGGGCTGATACCGAATGTGAAATTCTGAAAATTCGATTGTCCAACCTATCATACGTCCGACTAAATCTGGCTTGGTCAACATTTTCATAATGGGATAGTTGGTCCTGACTATAATCTGATGATTATGAAAATACATCTGCATTCGTCGTGGGGTGATAATTAGGGCCAACGCCACTTTTTCGATCATTTGATATCGAACTTCGGCGCCGTGAAGCACTCGACTAACAAAATATATTGGTCGCTCTTCGGTTTTTATCTCTTGTACTAAAGCGGAACTTACTGCCTCGTTTGAAATAGCAAGATAAACAATTATGGGCTCACGAGCGTCCGGCTTCTGGATGACTGGTGGGGATGCCAAAAATATTTTCAACTGGTGAAATATATGTTCACATTCGGCAGTCCACTCGAACCTAGATGCCTTTTTTAACAACTGCATAATAGGTCTTGTTCTTTCTGCAAGTTTTGGCACAAACTAAGACAGGGCAGTGAGTTGTCTGACCAATCTTTTTATCTTTTTGATGTCGTTGGGACTTCGCATCTCTGTAATGGCTTTGCACTTCTCGAGATTAGCCTCTATGCCCCGATGGGTGAGCATAAAACCTAGGAATTTCTCTCCTTCCACGTCGAACGCACACTTATCGGAGTTTAGACACATATGATGCTTCTGTCATAAAGGTTGTTTTTCCTTTATCGCGAAGATGGCCAAGAGGGACAAATTCCTTTTTTATCTCTTTGATTCCTAAAGTCGATAACCCACAACATCTGAATGATTTTAGACCAATTTCTCTGATTGGATGTTTATACAAAATTATGGCAAAATTTCTGTCTCTGAGGATGAAGAAAGTGTTACATAAAGTCATAGACGCTAGACAATCCACTTTATTGGAGGGCAGGGGGATTTTGGACGGTGTTGTTGTAGCAAATGAAGTTTTGGAAGAAGTCAAGAGGAGAAAGAGCAGTTGCATGTTCTTCAAGGTTGACTATGAGAAGGTGTACGAATCAGTTGTTTGGGAGTTTATTTATTACATGCTGGAGAGGCTAGGCTTTTGTGACAAGTGGATTGGCTGGATAAGAGCTTGTCTTGTGTCCCATTGGTGTCGGTGTTAGTAAATGGAAGCCCTACCCAGGAGTTCAAACCAAAGAAGGGGTTGAGACAAGGAAATCCTTTAGCACCATTTCTTTTTCTCATTGTGGCAGAAGGCTTAGCTGGAATTATAAGGGAGGCGGTTGAGAAGGATTTGTTTGAAAGTATGGAAATCGGAAACAGGTTCGTAAAGGTCAATATGCTACAATACGCTAATGACACGTTGTTTTTCTGCAAGGCGAAAGCACGAAGTGTGTTCGTTATCAAGCCTATTCTAAATTGCTTCGAATTAGCCTCGGGTTTAAAGGTTAATTTTCAGAAGAGCAGGGTTGGTGGGGTAGGATGCAACCCTCTTTTGGTACAATAGTTTGCGGCTATTTTGAATTGAAAGATGATGAAGACTCCATTTAAATATCTGGGCTTACTGGTAGGTGGATGCCACAAAAGAAGTAAGTTCTGGGAAGAGATAGTGGAAAAAGTGAGAAAAAGATTAAGCAGATGGAAAGGTAAGTTCATCTCTATGGCAAGTAGACTTTGTCTGATTAATTCGGTGTTGTCCGCTCTTCCTCTGTTTTTCTTGTCTTTGTATAAAATACTGGTTATGGTGAAGAAGGAAATTGTAAGGTTGCAAAGAATATTTTTATGGGGTTGGGGCTCGGAAAGCAAGAAAATTGCATGAGCTTCATGGAAAGAGGTTTGTGAATCAAAAGAGTCGGGAGGGCTTGGTATGATTGATATACGACAGTTCAACATTGCCTTGTTAGGAAAGTAGATATGACGTTTGACGGGTTTGTGGAAAGAAGTTCTTTACTCAAAATAGGAGGCTGGAGAGATCTTCGGAGCCAAAGAAAAAGTAGTTCTGATTCTCTGTGGTGGAGGGATTTGAAGGAGGTTTGGACTCTTGATGAGTGGAAATATAATTTTGAGGAAACTTTCTCATGGAGGTTGGGAACGAAAGGGAGGTAGGGCTTTGGGTGGATAGATGGGTGGACAACACGAATCTCAAAGACACCTTCCCGAGACTTTACACCATCTGTTCTACTAAGGATTCTTCCATATGGCACATCTGGGAGAGGTCCGAAAATTAAGAGTGGAATTGAAAGATCGAATGAAGAAGAAACTTGTTAGAATGGGAGCAAAATCAAGAATATCAATTGATGCAAATTTTGGGGGAACAGAGGGTTAAAATGGATAAGAAGGACTTGTGGGTCTGGAAAGATAAGGAGTCAGTCGTGTTCACGGTCAAATCCGCATACAAAATTCTTAAAGAAGATTTTCAGGGGGCTGAGAGGGAGCTGTTAAGGGGTTTCTGGAGGTTAAAGGCACATTCATCTTCACACCTCACCGCTTGGAGGGTTCTAGAAGACAAAATAGTGACTAAAAAAGAATTTGGTCAGAAGGGGGATAGGTATGAGTTCAATTACGTGTTGTTTGTGCGAGGAGGAAGAGGAAACCATGTCTCATCTTTTTTGCACTGGTAGAGTTGCTTGGCTAGTGTGGTCCAAATGTCACAAATGGATGGGGTTAACATTGTCGGATCATAGGGAGCCAAAAAAACATTTTGAAAGTTTCAGGTTGAGTGGTGTCAAGAAAAGCGTTAATCAAATTTGGGGATGTGTATGGATAGAAGTTGTAGGAGAGTTGTAGATACATAGGAACAAGGGGATATTCAAAGGTGGTAATATAGATCACGTTGAAATCTTTACTCTGGCACAAATGAAGGCTTGGTCATGGGTAATGTCTAAAGCATGTGGTGTATGTTTTTCATTTTCTGATTGGTTCCTTGAGCCTTTAATTTGTATGACGTCTATCAATCTCAGGTAGGTTTTTTGTATAAGGGTTGAGGTATCCCTGAAATACCTCTTATTTATTCATTCGTTTTTTGCTGATAAAAAAAACTATTATTTTTTTTTTATTTTTAAGTATTATTTAGGTATTTTAAGGTTTTAGTTCCCATACTTTCACTTGTCAGAAAATTTTAAATTTTGCATGATGTTTCCTAGTATAAATTAGACATTTATCAAAACATTATGATTATATTGCATTCATAAATTTTTTACTCATACATTACATAATGTTATGTGTTCTAACATGAAATTTTATTATTTCATTGCCTATTTTGGATATAACATGTTGAGTGGGAGGAGAAGGGCAAATGCAAAGAAACTCACTTTGATGCACCTTAAGGTAACCATGCATAACACTTTAGGATAGATGAATTATTAGAATGACATCAAACTTTTTCATATATTTATAGAATTTTGTGTAGTGTTATATGTACTAATTTATTGTATGTAGACTTGTTATTTAAATTATGATATTACATACATTATTGTTCTAGAAATTTGATATTTTATGCAGGATTAGAGATTAAAGTGTATAAATAATAGTAAAACATTTTTAAAAAAATACATTTATAACGACAATTCCATCTGGGAATTGTCTTTGGTTCCAATGGGAACCGTCTTTAAAAATACATTTTTTATTATTTTTTTCATTGTTTATTTGGCAAAATAACAACAGTTTTTACACGTGTTGTTATAAACAGCTGATTTACAATGACACACAACGGTTCCCGAACCATTTTTATATGACATTTTTAACCATCGTTAAAACACTATTCTGCATTAAGCGAGATACAACTATCTTGCATAAGTTGTGTTGATACTTGTTTTAAGTGGACTTATCCCCCTCACTTAAAGCTTTCGCTCTTTCACTTTAAACGAAACTATGTTCTTTTCGGTTACAACAACTCCCATCTCACTTCAAACCACATTTTTTTTTTCATTCATTTTTTTCATTTAAGCAACTTATCATTTTATGATAAATCTTCCTAACATAATTTGTAAAGGATTGATATATATGATTCTTATGCATTTTCCATACCCAAAGTTTTGTAGCAACTCTTTTTATAACAACTTTATATTTTGTGATAAAAAAATTGTGACAATTTTTTCAGTATTTTGTGATGATTTTTTCTCACAAAAAAATATTTTTTTTAGTACTGGATGGTTCTTCAACTTTTTTTTAATATAAAAGCTTTCATGTTAGGCATTATTATGCAACTTCACATCTCAGTTAGGCTGAAATTCTAAGTAACAACAATCATCTGTCATCACATGAAAAAAGTATTATTAAAAAAAATACAAAAGGTAAAAAAAAAACTAGACCAAAATCTATATATTAACAAAAACGATATATATGTAAACAATATTGAATAATTT
>Ga0123341_1004423_pt1 | contig 12335 bp, 9 predicted proteins | sample Turbeapinknodule_FD_89959 | JGI IMG/M metagenome (GOLD analysis project Ga0123341, IMG submission 89959) | Root nodule microbial communities of legume samples collected from Mexico - Turtle bean Mexico pink nodule | ecosystem: Host-associated > Plants > Roots > Nodule | place: Mexico: Nepantla... | reverse complement strand
TTTTATAATCATAATAACAATTTATACAATAAAATTTGTATTTTTAGAAAATTAATGTATTTTGCCTTTTTAAAATTGTGTTATAACTGTATTAGAATTGTCAGAAATCTAACAAATACTTTTTGAATTGGATACACGTGTACCTACATGTGTCATACGAGTGTTGGTGTATCGGACATCGACACGCCATTCAAGAGAAATGTCCGAGCTTGATATGAATTTTCTTCTTTTATTTATGATGAGTGTGATTTGAGTCAACAAGTAAGTGGGTCCGAGAAGGATCATAGGTGGGGGCATGAGGGTGATGGAAATAGAAGGCACTGAAGTGGAGCCTCGGAGATCTTAAGAATTCCATATCTGGTTCCTTAGCTGGATGCCACTGCCTGCTCACCACCAACCAAGACTCCACTCCCTCTTTTTCATCTTCTATCTGTTCTTCAATTTTTCCTTTCATCTTTCAAATTAATCTAACTTTCTATCTTTATTTTTCATCCATTACATCATTCAGATATGGTTTGCTTTGAAATTCGGTATTCCGTCACGATTTTGTCTTGAAAAAAATCTTTCGATGAATTGAAGAAGGAAAGAGTATATAAATTACATCTTTCAGATATTGTTTGCTTTGGAATTCGGTATTCCGTCACGATTTTGTCTTGAAAAAGTGTTTCGATGAATTGGAGAAGGAAAGAGTATATAAATTACATCATTCAGAAATTGTTTGCTTTAAAATTCGGTATTCCGTCACGATTTTGTCTTGAAAATGTTTCGATGAATTGGAGAAGGAAAGAGTATATAAACTACATCATTCAGATATTATTTGCTTTGAAATTCGGTGTTCCATCACGATTTTGTCTTGAAAAAATGTTTCGATAAATTGAAAAAGGAAATAGTATATAAATTACCATTAACCTCGACTCTTAAACGATATGAAACTATATTGAAAATACCGAAACACAATGTATAATGTATAGTATGTCTTCAACATCAAAGTACTTTTTATGCTTTTTCACACTTCAAACCTCAAACCTCACTCCAATAGGGCAATTAAATTTCAAAATCATTGTTCCCCACGCTTCAGGAATGTGTAATAATAGCCTCAAGCCATAGCTTCTCCTATTCTTCACGAAGTTTACCATTTCATTGTATTCTCATGATCTTCTCTGCAAGAAGATGAAAGGAACAAATTGCCACCATTGAAGTTCTACACTGTTTAATCTTATTTACTTTTTCATATGGTAATTAAACAAATAATCATACTATTACCCCTTTTTATTCTTTCAAATCAATCACAGTCATTTAAAAAAAATCATTCATTTATACTCTTTTGATCTTAGTATAAACAATTTCACTTTCTAAACTATTTTTTTATCACTCCCTCACTTTTCATCACCCATCCGAACAAATGATTTATGTTAACATTAGAGGTTTCATACACATTTGTCTCACTTCTAACCTGATAAAGTTAACTCCTTACTTGGTCGGTCCCACATGAACTCAAAGGACGAGAATGTGCTGTTATTGTTCTATATAAGGTTGCTTCTCCCCCCCTTGATGACTTCAAATTAGCAGAGCTCAAATTATTCTGCAATTCTTATTTCTTTTTCCTTTTTTTTTATAAGAAAAGGCTAACATTTTGACTTTCCAAAGAAGAGAGTCTAGTAACACCACCAATGGATGGAATTTTCGCTTACATCATTGTCATTTTGCTTACCTTATTTTCATTCATGTTCTTACCAAAACTGAACAGAAGAAAACCTCAGAACCAAACAACCGCAAAGCTCCCTCCAGGTTCAATGGGGTGGCCTTACATAGGAGAAACCCTCCAACTCTACTCCCAAGACCCAAATGTCTACTTTTCCACCAAACACAAAAGGTTTCAAATTTCACACATGCATATAATAATATACTATATTACATTACATTATACTCAGATGTGATTTTTAATGTTTTGAACATAACTTTAAGAAGTTAGTAGCTATATTTGTTCACATTTTAACATGCTTATTCTGAATGCACATATGCTAGAAGTTGTGAATGAAAAACATCATGTTTGATTTTAGGTTTGGTGAAATATTTAAGACCAACATCCTGGGTTGTCCCTGTGTGATGCTGATCAGCCCTGAGGCTGCACGCTTTGTGCTGGTGACTCAAGCTCACTTGTTCAAACCAACATACCCCAAAAGCAAAGAGCGTTTGATTGGTCCTTTTGCTTTGTTTTTCCACCAGGGAGACTACCACACTCGCCTGAGGAAGCTTGTTCAGAGGTCACTTTCTTTTGAAGCACTTCGCAACTTGGTGCCCCATGTAGAAGCCTTAGTGTTATCTGGCATGAACTCTTGGGGTGATGGCCAAGTCATTAACATGTTTAAGGAAATGAAAAGGGTAGGTTCAATTTTCCTGCAACATTACACACGTGTAGTGCTGTTATGTTCTGTTTTTATATTAAATTAGTTCATTGACATTGACGAATGATTGGATCGATTATTATAGTATTATTCATGTTCAAGGACTTGTTGTGAGTCTCGCATTTTCTGCATATTTTTATGTATTTTTTACTGTTAAGTGTGTCATGGTGTAATGATGGTCAATGAGTTAAGTGGTCCACCTTTGAATGCTTGCTTGCAGATTTCTTTTGAAGTTGGAATCCTCACAACTTTTGGCCATCTAGAGCCACGTTCGAGGGAGGAGCTAAAGAAGAATTACCGTATTGTGGATGCTGGTTACAATTCCTTCCCAACTTGCATTCCAGGAACCCAGTACAAAAAAGCACTGTTGGTAAGTAATACTAACTCTCTTCAACAAATTCATGTCTTGATGTATTGTGTTTAGAAGGTTTTAAACCACAGGTTGAGACGTGATTTTGACTACAACTTCAAGGTTTTTCTATAAGGATCACATTAGTTGCATTTGTTCAAAATTTCTTTCAGCATCAAGAATTGTAATTGGGTTGAATGGAAGTATGAAAATGTACTTATATATTGTTTGTAGGCTAGAAAGAGACTTGGGAAGATTATAAGTGATATAATTTGTGAGAGGAAGGAGAAGAAGTTGGTCGAAAGGGATCTGTTGAGTTGTCTATTGAATTGGAAAGGCGAAGGAGGAGAAGTGTTATCTGATGATCAAATTGCAGATAACATTATTGGGGTGCTTTTTGCTGCTCAGGACACCACAGCTAGTGCCATGACATGGGTTGTAAAGTACCTGCATGATGAACCGAAACTTCTGGAGTCAGTAAAGGTATAAAGAAAGGAAACTTTAACTTGAGCTTATCTTCTTTGTGAGAAAAAAAGGTGTGTAGTATTGTGATGTTTATGTTAGTAATAATGACTATAGTTTGTGGTAATGTTGGCTTTTGCAGGCAGAGCAGAAGGCAATTCACAAGTCCAATGAAGGTAATATACCACTGAGTTGGGATCAGACCAGAAACATGAGAATTACTCACAAGGTAGGCTCAATAATTAAGCTTCTGCATAATATTTTGATCATTCAATTAAGTTATATAATAAATGTCATATTCTTTTACCTATATTCCAAGATTAAAATCAGAATCATATCATTGATTTACATGAACTAAAATAATCGTTTGTCTTTATTCAAATAAACTAAAACAGTTTTTGTTATCATAACTTAAAAGCAACTATATATTTCACTTTTATAGAAGTTCTTTCATCTTATTTATCCACAATTGGTCCAACAAAAATAAAAGTAAACGTGTTAGAAGACCCTGCTGATTGCAGTTGTTTAAGCAAATGTTGAGTTAGTTTGTTGCAAGTGACTAATAACGGGAAACTGTGACCTTGGTCAGGTTGTGTTAGAGAGTTTGAGAATGGCAAGCATTATTTCATTCCCTTTCAGAGAAGCAATAGCTGATGTGGAGTACAAGGGTAAGAAGAATATTTAACCTATAAGCAAGATTTCAAACTTTTTCTTGGGGGTCCAAAAATGCACCATGCAAAGTGACTAGTGTTATGAGCTCTTAAAACCACATTCTGCAAAGGCCTAAAGTGAAAACACACATTCCTTTGAAAACTTATGGTCTTATAAATCAATGACTCACATGGATTTTGACCACAGGATTCTTAATACCAAAAGGGTGGAAAGCGATGCCTCTGTTCAGAAATATTCACCACAATCCTGAATATTTTCCAGAGCCTCAGAAGTTCAACCCTTCAAGGTTTGAGGTATGCTGAAATGAGAAAAGATGAAAAAAAAGTAATAATGATATATGCATGGATAAGGATGATTAATGAATTTTATCTTATTGTGTACTGCAAAAGATATTTCATCATTTTCAAACAGCAAGAACAATTATTTATCTTTGTTGTTTGTTAAATAGGTGGCACCAAAGCCCAATACTTTCATGCCATTTGGTAGTGGAGTACATGCCTGCCCTGGCAATGAGCTTGCTAAGCTGGAGACACTGATTATGATCCATCATTTGGTCACCAAATTTAGGTACTGTTGTTTAATTAGTAGAAAAGAATATGCTAAAAACAAAGAGAAAAAAAGAGAGGAATAATGAATATGGATTATTATTAACACCAAGGAGAGACAGCTTAAAAGCTATAGCAGTACATACTAACTGATGCAAAATAATGACTTAAAGGGCCCATCTAAAATCAATTTCAATATCACAAACCATCACATACTTCACTGTGTTTGGAAAATTATATTATTACTAATCTTTATAATTGGTTAAACTGTTATTTCAAACTCTTGATTTACAAACTTCTGCATATAAAATGATGTTTTCTTTATGACAGATTCAAAAGTTTTATGTTGGAGACCAATACTGATATATACATTTGTGGGAAAATACTCTTATTGCAGATTGATTTTTTATACTGAGTTTCAAGTTATGAACACATTTATATTTATACATAAACATTACATTAAAGAGTTAAGATAGTCATTTAAAAAATAAAGGAAACACTAATTAGAGCCCTAATAAATTTTCTTATAATATGCAACTTTTGAACCTACCTCAATATTTAAAAGTTTAGGGTTATAATAATAATTTTTATTTATCATTATCTGTAGATAAGTTTACTATCATTAGTATTTTTGAAATTTAAAAATGTGAATAGGAAAATATAAAGTTGCTGCATAATATGCATTCAGTTTTTGCTTTTATTAATATTATAAAGTATATACTTTTTACCAAATATTGTTAGATTAAAAAAATAAAGAATAAGAATGATGAGAGAATCTGGGTGTGCAGAAGTAGAAATACACCTTTTTCTTGAAAGCAAACATGGTGATAAGACCCTACTGGGAAGAGCTCAGAAACTAACACGTTGCTCTGGTAGGGTTGAGTTACATGAAACCTGATTGAGGAATTACACAGATCATGGTAATAATGTTTCCTCACATGACAGAACTGGGCATCATTGGTTGTAAAGTGTGTCTGTCAAAAAAGAGTAATGCTGAATTTTCTAAAACTGGTGGGTTCCTGTTGATTGTAGAATATAAATATAAATTAATCTAATGATTGATTACATAAATTTAAATTAAAGTTGAATGACTCCTAATAAAAAATAAATTATACTGCTGTAATTATATTGCAATATAGAAGAACTAAACAAAAAGGTTGAACAATTTGTAGTTTCTGGTTTTGGAAATGGATCAAGTTATGAACCATAAGTGTTAACTTGGACATATACCCTTATGGGGATGAATAGTAGAAAATGAATTGTAGGAAGATTGAAAAGAAAAGAAAACGAGAGTAGCAGAAGTGCATAAAAGCATGTATAAGTTAGGGAAAGTAAGAAAAGGTAGATCTTATATAGAAAGGATTGTGAGCATGGTATGTGACTGATGAAAGGGTTTGTGTTTGTGCACAGGTGGGAAGTGGTAGGATCCAAGTGTGGAATTCAGTATGGTCCATTCCCCTTGCCACTGAATGGACTCCCAGCTAGGTGTTGGAGAGAATCTACCAGCTAGAAAAAAGTAGCATGGGAAGAAGAAGCAACCCACTTTTCAAACCTTTCATCTTTTTCTTTTCTAGTTTGACTCTTTGATTTTTATTTCTCCATGGTGGGGCACCTCAATACTTACCCCTCTATCCTTGATCATTTTCCACCCCTCAAACAAAGAAGAAAAAGAGGGTGGACCTTTATTTCTCTCTTCAAGCATCACTTTCAATTATCTTTGAGTCAAAACACTTTTTACCTCTACGTTTCTGTTACATATATATATATATATATACTTATGTGCGTGTATCAGAATCAAATTTGGAACCAATAATGCAGCAAATTAAGTATCCAACAACTAGAACATTCACATTCACCACTCATTCCTTATAAGACCTGTGTTTTCATCACATGACAAGTAACCAACGTGTAACATAATCTGGCTTTGGCCTTATATAATCAACCTTCTGTCATGTTCATCTTTAATGTAGCAGTTAAATGCTGCAAAGAATTCTCACTTAATAAGGGTCATTTCTCACTTAATAACAGGGAACCTAACACAGTAAATGAACACTCTCCCATGGCATTTCCATTTTCACAAGATAATGTGGTGTGGTTTGTTAATTTTACATGATAACTCAATGAAGGGTAATATAGAAATACTTACAGTATAACACAAGGGTATGTATGTTGATATTTTGTTTTCACCTAACTTTGTGATTTGATTTTAGTCATGTGCAACACATAGTTATTGCAGTTGTTGCTGAAGGACCTTGACAGACTTAGGTACATGAGGTTGTTGGCAGCCTTATGAAGCCTTCTCCTTGTACTGTCTCTTCTGGCACTGTTTTGAAAATTTTGTTAGTGGGGACCAGTGTTCTAACAATGTTCTGAGACTTATGAGGACCACTCTCCCAAATAACACTTCTAAATTATTTATCTATCTTTGTTCATTCTCTTTTAAGCTCCTAAATAATATACTTATGTTTATCTTCATTTACCTTTGTATTTTTTTCCCATAATACTGATATTGAGAGTCAGTTTTATTTTTTGAAACCATTGCAAAAATAAAAAGTTTACATTCTTTAATTTTATTTACATTGACACAGTGACATTTGCAGCATCGTCATCTTGTCCTCTGCACTGACACTGATTTATAGATTTTTAGCAAGTTATTGTGTTGAACTTTGGGGTATTATACCCCATGCTTTTCTGATGCCTATTTATGAGTTTGAAATCTAACAATTATTTCACCTACACTTTTATTGTCCTTCATTTTGAACATACTTTGAAATCTGACAAACATTTTGCCTACACTTTCATTGTCCTTCATTTTGAACATCTTGTATTATCTTTCAAGAGTTGTAGTTTTTCAAAGCTACACCTCATTTGTTATATTTAAATTTTGATAAAAGAAATCAATGATGTATATTGCCTTCACATTTAAATGAACAACATAAAACCTTAATAGATTAAAAGAAACTTAAATTTTTTTTACATGTTTTTTGGTTAATTTTAGGATTCAATGTGTGCTAAATCTTAAGATTCTTGTACAAATGCAATGAAAGGTATAATACATAAAATACATCTTCTAACATCAACAACTTTAAAATATCATCATCAAAACATATTCTTTTTATACTTAAATTTGTTTTTCAAATCCAAAAAAACTTTCCAAAAAATACTTGTGATTAATTTAAAAAGTTAGTAAAATAATATCATGTTGTAAGTCAAAGTTGCCTTTGAACATAACAAACGTTAAATCTCATTCATCTCTTTCTCAATACTAAACTTCATATGACACCATCTCTCTCTTGCAAAAAAGTTTGAAAAATATTTAAAAATATATTCAACCCTCTTTATATGATTTAAAATTCTTCACAACAACTGTTTCTGGTCAAGTATTCAATTTTTATTTTATTTATTTCTCCAGGAAATTTTTCCAAGTATTTGTTTTCGCATTATTTTGATATAATATTATTTTTAATTGAGAAAATAAATGGTTAAAAGTTGATAGTTTGAAATGTATACCTTTTATTATTTCTAAAACCATGTGTGAAATACATCTCTTAGTAAAAAAAAAAGATAATCGTTAATTAATTGAGTGAAGATGATACAAATCTCACTCTTCAAATTTTGAGGTTCAATTTACAGTATTAAGAGTGGATAATATATATTAATATAAAGCATTTTTATAGTAATAATTTAATTTAAACCAAAAATATTAAAATGTATAAAAAAAAACGAAGAGAAGCCTTATGTAATAAGAGCAGAGTATGGATCTATCTTATCCATATATTGAAACACGGCGTTTACTTCCTGCACCTCCCTACTCTCTTCCAACACCTCCCTACTCTCTTCCAACACCTCCATACAGTCTTCAAGCACCTTCGTAGTGTCTCCTTGCACCTTCATAATTTTTTTAATTTCAATTTTTTTTTTAAATTGTAAAATTTGAAATATAATTTTATATTTTGAATTATAGATTTTTGAATGTATTTGAGAATTTAAAAAATATCTTTCAAGTTTTACAAAATGTAATTTTATATTCTAATTTAGAAGGTATTTAATAATTCATAAAATATCTTTTGAACTCTATAGTTTAAATATAAATTATATTTTAAATTTTAGAATCTTAAAAATTAATTTTTACGTCTTAAACTATATTTTGAACTCTATAATTTTACATTTTGAAATGTAGAGTTTAGAAGGTATTTGAGAATTCAGAAAATATCTTTTGAATTTTATAATTCGAAATATAATTTCTAAGAATAAATTAGACTTTTCACAAAAATATGGAAGTGTATAAGAAAATATGGAGGTGCAGAAAGAAAATGGCTGAAACGCGTGAGATAAATGGGCCTCATCGCGAACCCATTCTCATCCTATTCTTACAACAGAGTCCAACAACTGTTCTATCTAATTCTTTAAATGCACAACACCGTAACGTAACGTAACGAAACAGATAGAGGATTATAAATGTGGAAGTTACTGGAAAGTTGAAATCAGATGGTGCCGGTCCCACTCCTCCAACCTACACACGCGAACTCAACAAACCAGAACTGGTAGGTTTCGTTTGATTGTTGCGACGCGAAGCCATGGCGGATTCTTCGAACCTCAAATCCGACGCGATTATGGAGCAGATGAAGCAGCACTTCGCCACTGACGCAGGCAAACAGCTCACGGAAAAAATTGGACTCGTTTATCAGTTTCACATTGCTCCGAAGGTAACCTTCTTTCTTCCTTCTTCTCACTCTTCGTTTAACCTAATTGTTGTGAATTACATTATCGGTCTTATTGAATGGCTTCGATATGTAGAAACTTGGATTCGATGAGGTCGTCTACACCGTTAACCTCAAGAAAGGAGAGGTCACCAAAGGTTAGCAAGCTTCCTTCTCTTCTTTTTCACTTTTCAATTTTTTTTGTTCATACTTAGGTTTTCGATGTGAATTGCAATCGAAGACGTGCACGTGTCTCGGGAATCGTGATGATGAACCTTTGAATTCACTCTCTGAATGTTGCTGCTATGCATGTAATGTATTGTAATCTCTATGATGAGCAATATACAGTATTCACCGTACTGAGTATGGTGAAACTAGGAGCTTAACAAACTATAAAACTTCTGGTAGAGAAAAATACGAAGAAAAAAATTAAAAGAGATTCTCCAGAAGCTAACGAATTAACTTTTACACAAATTAAAGAAGAGAAAACTTCTACAGATTAACCTGTGTAATTTCAATTTTTCTTTTTATTTTTCTCTCTTGGAAATTCTTTGAGAAACTCGTTCAAACGCACTGTTTCACCTTTACGCTAGGGCCCTGTGTGTTACAGAGGTAGATCAGGATTTTAGAATTTTCCTCTCATCTTTTGTGATCAGTATCAAGGCTTGCTGCCAAAATCTTGCGCTTAGTAGCTAGAGTAGACAGAACTTAGTACATTATCTGAACTTGTTAGAGCGTTAAAATTTTATTTGTGTAAATAGTCTATTCCCGTGTAAAATTGTCATTGTGAATTGCTAAATTGTCATAGTGAAATTTTTTATATGTGAATTGCTAAATTGTCATTGTGAATTTTTTTGAAATGAATTTATTGTGCGAATTATGGCAATAATACTTTAATTTTAATTAAGGAATAGAACTGAAAATATCTAAAATACTACATTTAAATTGTCTAAAGCTAACTAAACAGCTTTTCTACCCTGGCCTCTTCAATGCACGCTAAATTTTCTTGGCAGCCAGAGATTAATCAATAGTTTCTACAACTTTGCTAGAGATCAGATGTTTTTTAGAGTTGTATTTCTACAATTCTACTTAATTTGGCTAAATTTTATTGCGTTCTCTGACAATACTATCCTGTATGAGTATTTATTGGGTTGTGTGTATTTAGGGCCATACGAAGGAGGAAAACCTGATGCATCTTTTTCATTCAAGGATGAGGACTTTGTTAAGGTTGCCTTGGGAAAGATGAATCCGCAGATTGCTTTCATGAGGTTCAACTTTTCAATGGATATTTTCCTTCCAAAAAAAAATTTCGTTGTTTTTTTCTTCTTTGTTAATACATCCATGTGCTTCATGTGGTGGCGAATGAATGTAGGGGTGCGATGAAGATTAAGGGGAGTTTGAGTGCTGCTCAGAAATTTACTCCGGATATCTTCCCAAAGCCTTCCAAGCTGTGAGCTGAGATGCTTTCAACTACTTAAGATTGCGAGAATTATCGTTTGATGCAGTCAACCAAAATAGATAGCATCAACGTTTGAGGAATATAATTATATATCTTCAGGTAATACAAGGATCATCATTACTAAGGTTGTAGGTGGTTCATGATTTTAAAATATAGTTCTGAATACTGAAGTATATTTACACTGTTCTGCAAATCGGTCATGTCTTTATTGCATTCTGATTGAATGTTTTATGTTCGAAAATAGTTCATCATGCATTATTTGCAACCACTTTTCTTTTTGCCATAAGTTATCGGCTCAATGATTGTTGCTATTTTACATCCTGTGTCTAAACCTTGATATCGATTTATGATCATTATTTTTTATGTAACAAATATACAAGCCATTAAACCCTGTAATAAATAAATTAATTAAAACCTGTAGTAGATAAATTAGTTTGAAGTGAGACTATTGAGTATCAAATCACTATTTTTCGTTAATAAATACATCTTCCATTAAAGCTTCTAATAACACTAATATGATTACGTTCAAATTGTAGTGAAAATGACCACAAAATATTGTTTACAAATTTAAATTAGGTACAAAAATAAATTTACAAACTGAATTTGCAATAGTAATTCAACTCTCACTTTTTACGAAATTGAGTTTCAGTTAGTTAACAGTTGTTAAAACGGTTGATTGGCATTACCGGGATGATTATGTGAGCATTGATGTCCACCATTGTCTTTTTAATTAAGCCAAATTTCATCAACACTATTTATCCCTTCTTTGGTTTAAATTATGTGAAATTAGGCAAATTATAGTGTGTTAAGAGAAACAAGTCAAAATGTGGAACCATTTCTCTTCCAGTTTTGGCTACACTTGTAACTTATTTCTTATATTATACTTATAAACAGTAGAGTGTATTTTTTTAAAACGCTTTCTTTATAAAAATTAACTTGATTCTAACAAAAACTATTCAAAATCCAAAGCTGACTCAACAATTAAACAAATAAATGAGATAACCATATCGAGAAACTTTTTATTAACATGTTCATTTACATTAAAACTCACTGACAACATGAATCAATTGGTAGTCTTGAACAAAAGTGTTTCATATATAGAACATTATTACAAATTTTCACCACCAAATTAAAATTTTCTCTCATATATACCACGTTTGTTTGTGAAATTATTTAGTGTTTCATAGATGCAGGTCAATATTAACTTAAAAAAAAAGGGGGTTTGTTGAACGAGGATAAAAATATTTGTCACTTTGAAAGGATTAATCTTCAACTATGAACTAATTTTTGGCGTAGAAAAGCATGATTGTTATGTACGCTTTTGAAAATCATAAAAACAAACTTATTTTATTATAATTTTACCATATTTTTTACAAATTTGATGAAAATAATTAAAATCATAATTAATAATAACTCAACGTTAGATTGGTAAGAATTAGTTTTCAAAAAATAAAACTATTAGCATGTTATTTCTTAAAACAATATGAACCTATCCGTGTTGATTGATCTAAAATTCCGTACATAGAATAGATTGATTATGTTAAATTGTAACATTTTTTTTTCAAACAAGATGGAAGTCATATTTCAATGTAATATATTTATTGTGTTTAAATAATTAATTAATATTATTTTGATATTAAACTAATGTTCTTTTTTTATAAAAGTTGTATTAAAATGCTAACGATTCGATAATTACTAGATATTTTCTTTAAAAATTTAACAGATAATTTTTTTGAATTATGT
>Ga0123341_1004422_pt1 | contig 12337 bp, 8 predicted proteins | sample Turbeapinknodule_FD_89959 | JGI IMG/M metagenome (GOLD analysis project Ga0123341, IMG submission 89959) | Root nodule microbial communities of legume samples collected from Mexico - Turtle bean Mexico pink nodule | ecosystem: Host-associated > Plants > Roots > Nodule | place: Mexico: Nepantla... | reverse complement strand
TTTTATTATTATTAAATAATTTTTAAATTGGTATCTAATTAGCTATCAAGGTTTTAACTACCAATTTTTTGATTTTTAAATTTGGTAGCAAAAATCTTAGTTGTTAATTAAATATCAATTTAGAAACTATTTAACAATAATAGAAATTAATTTAAAAATCAAAATTTGTTTAGTATCTAATTTAGTCATAACTAATTATTTTTTGTCTCTAAAAATTTATTTCTATTTCATGATTTTCTTGTAGTGCGAGACAGGTGTTTGAACCAATATATTTTACATAAACTCTCTTAAAGTTTTGAGAAACATTGTTTGACCGTGAATTAGTACACAAGATTAAATTGATTGATTTACTATTATACTATAAGTAAATTTTAAATTTAAATTTTAAAAAATTAATTTATAAGATAAGATAATATTAATTTTATTTAATGTTTGTTTGATATTCAAAAGCTTTACATTAAATTAAAGTTTTGGAGAAATTAGATAAAAAATAAAAAGTGGTTAAATTCGTATTTGCTTTATACACTTTATAGTTGATGCTAATTGGTGATCTTTGGCATTGATGAGTGGAGAAAGATTGGTGAGTGTGAAGCATGGGTCTCAGCATCACTAACTTCTCGTCCCAATTTTGTCAAAATGTTAGTGATCCATTACGCGTTGTTCTGCCTTTTCCCTAATTTATGTTGGTCGTCCTATAGCATTTATATTACTAGAATCTGGTTGTCCTTTTTGTTTGTTTGTTTGATGGGTTGGTAAACCCTTTCCTAAAACTTTAACTGCTTAATAACATCTTTGGAAATCCACTAAAATGAAAACATCTCATTAGTTTTTTATGGAAATAATTGATTCAATAATGGAACATATGTCCAGAAATGCAGTGTTTGATAAAGCTTTTGATGGTGCTTCTAAGGTTAATTATAATTATGACAACAAATATAATAATTGTAAATAATAATGTAAGAAAACATTAAGTAGAATTGCACTATCAATTGATAATGGTGAAGGATAATTATAGGATCTCATAGGAGAGATACATGCTATTTCATAGAGTTGTGATCTCGTTTAACAACCTAACAAAATTAACAATATAATAAACTACCTTTCTTTTATTCAAGTTAGTGACTAATTATTTATTCCACACCTACCAAGCACATCAAAAAATATCACAATTGATAAGTAGATTGTTAGGATATTAATATGAGAGGAAATTTTCATGTTGACTAATTCAGTTAAACAAACTATATATAAATTAAAATAGTTAAAATTTTATTATGATATAATTTGTAGTTGAAAATGATGTATTTTTTTTTAAAAGTAAAAATACTCAGAATCTTATTATCTTGTAATTTTTAGTTTGAAAGTGATATTTTAATTTTTTTAATAAATTTCGTTATAATTTATTTTCGTCAAATTTTGTCAATGTCTCACTTAAAAAAACTTAACATAGATAAATTATATTAAGCACCACCTTGATTTATGCAATGAATTTTTCACACAATTAACTATGAAACATGGTGCAAATTGGCATATGGGTAGGCCAAGAACCGTGTTTGATCTCTCTAAGATAATGAATGTGTGGCCACACAACACAATTCATAATAATAATAAAAAAAAAATCATGCTAGTAGCTGAAAAGAAGATGAATAAATAATGTCACAAATTTAAGATGTTACTCAAACATATTACTAATAAATGAGATTTATCGGTAAAAATTGATCTATATTATTAATTTTTGCACAAATAAAATGTTGGAGTAATTAATTTTCGTAGATTTATAATATGTTCTCACAAGGATTAAACGTGAGTAAGTGAAGTATAAATTGAATTCGTGGTTAAGCCACCAACCTTGACTAATAAGTAAGCAATTGAATTTACAGTAAATCTATTTCGAACCTTTTGAATATATTTAGGTAAAAGTATTTTTTTATAGAATTTATTTTGAAGGGCTGAATTTAATTATTACGCGTAAGCAAGTTAATCTAATTGTAATATAAAAATCGTGGGTATCGTTCTGTCGTTCAACAGCTGTCATTTCAGGGACCAAAAATTTATTGTAAATCAAAATCACACACATATATATATATATAATAAAATATATATTACTAAAAAATTAGAAGAGAGTAAAAAAGAAAATAAGTTTTTATAAATAATTTTATTTGTAAATCCCGCACCTTTTTTTTTTTTTCTTCTATTCTTTTCCCTCTCTCCTTTTTCTTCCTCCCATTTCTTTTGTTATGCTCTCTATTTTCTTTCTCTTGTAATTTATCTCTTTTAAAATTTGATTATTATAAAAGTGTAAAAAATAGTTGGTATCGAACGAGTCTGTCACTTGGTTTCGGTGACCGACCGCATCAAAATGTATTTAAGGAGTTCAATAAATGTCAGCAATGACAGTTATGAAAACTCCCGGAGTCATCACCATGTTCCTTCAAATCTAGGTGACACTTTCAAAAAATCAATTAACACTGGTTTAGTGAAAAATATTGATTTATTAAGATGTTTTCCAAATATACCTCTCTATAAATTTGAGAATATTACTAGGAATCAATTAACGCTGATATTTGATAGATTCAGTTCATTAAAACAGAGACTCATGACTAAACATTATAAATAAACCTTCTACAGAGGTGTAAGGTATGCTTTAATCAATTTTCACTATATATACTTTTAACGCAGAGTACTCACTTGATCGTCGGAGTACCTTTTTTCAGATCAACCCCGACTGAGCACCAACAATTTAAGAAGAAGACTTGGAGCAAAGGGCGAGGCGGCAATCGACACATCAACAATTGTACAACTAGCTTCAGGTATTATCTAGGCCCACATTGTCTATACAAGTACAATTGCGTCCACCGTGGGGCTGAGATAGAATTCACCAAGCAACAATGGTTTCAACAAGAAATACAACCAATGAAGAGCAGATTGCCATGTTTCAAACAATCCAAAAGAAAATGGAGGAGATGCGTCAGAAAGGCATCGAGGATCAGAAAAGGAATGAAGAAAAAGTGCGCATCCTCAAACAACAAAATGAGGAGTTAAAGCGAAAACTGGACGAATCTGAATGAGGAGAGCAACCTCGTTCAAATAATCATACCCACAACTAGGAGAAATTAGCAACCGTTCAGGCACACAATCAACAAGCGTCCTGACAACAATTCGAACGAACTCACATAGTCGAGGATGATGATGATGATCCAAAAGGACACCCTTTCACTAATGAGATCATGGAGGAATAACTTTCTTCCAAATGGAAGGGACTCAGTATCAAATTTTATGATGGTTCTACAGATTTGGACGAGCACATGAACCTCTACAAAACATAGATGAATTTCCACACCACGAATAAGGCGGTATGGTGCAAGGTCTTCCCCACTTCTCTCAAAGAGGGGGCGCTCAGTTGGTTTACTCAACTCCCTCCTAACTCGGTGGATAGTTTCAAAGATCTCTCGACAAAGTTCAACATTCAGTATGCAACGAGCCGATCACACCATGTGTCATCCATAACTCTTATCAATATCAGAAAAGAGAAGGGGGGATCCCCTACGAGTATACATGGAGAGGTTTAGCAAAATATCTCTAAGCGTCATAAACCTCATGCTGGAGATAGCCATGCATCATTTGATCTCGGTTGTCTGACCTAGCCAATTTACTTATAGCTTGATAAAGAAACGAGCCAAAAATATGGATGAATTGCGGAATCGAGCAACTAAATTCATGCAAATTGAAAAGCTACGTGGTTTTCATAAGAATTCCTGAGCCAATAATGGAGGAGACAAGGAAAAATAAAGGACCGAGGAGTCTGAAACATACCCAATCGGGTGGAAAAATTTAGAGAAATCCAAGGCCCTCGGTTTCAAACTTATACCCCCATTAAATTCTGGTAGGGGTAAAATCATGGATGAAGCTTTGCATGCCGACCTAATCCGTGCACTGAAGAAATTATAGAGCTCGAGAGATGCGGACATGTCCAAACAATGCCAATATCATCACAATTTCGAACAGACCACCGAAGAGTGTCAGGCGTTAAAGGATAAGATAGAAGAAGTTGTTCAAATTGGTAACCTGTATAGGTTTGTTCAAACAACAAAGAAAAGCTTGTATCGATCTCCACTGAGAGAAAGGTATCCATCTAAAGAAAAATACCCTCAGCATGGTCAAGACAGATCACGATGTTCTGAGAACGATCGACGTCCAACGAAACAACAAAGAAGGAGTGAAAGCCTTAAACAAGGTGGTCGACCTCAAAGTTAAAGTCCCCGATGGGATGACTATTCAAGACGCGATGTACGTGAAGTCATAAACACAATCGTCGGAGGATTCCCGTTAGATGGTTACAACCAAAAGGAAGGGCGATCACGACGAAGTAAAAGTCTCAGATGCCATTCGGGACAACATATCGGTGGAGAAATAAATACCATAGCTACTATTAGGGATCGATAGAGGATCCCTCCAATTATTTTTATAAATGATGATTTTACTACTATTGATCTAACTCAAAACAATCCTATGGTCATCACTGTAGAAATTGATAAATTTTCCATCACCAAGGTTTCAGTAGATCAAGACAACTCGATCGACATTTTATACTGGAAAACGTTCAAAAAATGAGGATTCTAGAGTTAGAAATCCAACCTTATGATGATCGAATTGTAGGTTTTTCGATAGAACGAGTGGACATGCGAGGGTACATCGATTTGTACACAACATTCGGAGAAGGTAAATATCTTTGTAAAACTATCAAGATTAGGTACCTTTTGGTTAATGCAAATACCGCCTATAATATATTGCTCGGTCGGTCATCCATTAATCGCCTTATAACAATAATGTCTACACCACACATTTCCATGCAGTTTCCCTCAGCGGTAGGTGATATAGTTACCATTCATGTTGATCAAAAGATAGCTCACGAATGCTATGTTGCAGGCTTGAAAGTCGAACGAACCAATCGAATTTACAGAGCATCACCACACGGAAGGTCAACTGGGAGAAAAGGATGTTCACTAGGATCTAGAGGGTCGACTAGAGATCAGTCCCAAGAGACAAAGTCCCAAAGAAGAGAGCATATGATTGTTTTAGTCGACCTCGACCCTCGACTAAATGAGGATCACATTGAACCAAGCAAAGACGTTTGCCCGTTACCCCTACATGATGAAGAACATGCAACACATATAGGGACTTCTTTAAAACCAATCAACGACAAATTGGCGAGTCAAACATTAATTGACAATGTTGATTTGTTTGCTTGGACAACTTCATATATGCCCGGAGGGAGCCCGAACATCATTACACATCGTCTTTCGGTGTACAAAGAAGCAAAATTGTTCACCAAGAAGAAACGAAAAATGGGTAAAGAAAAACATGATGTTGCATGTAAAGAAGCTGGAAAATTAGTCAAAGCCGGTTTTATCAAGAGAGGGCACTACACCTGGTTATCCAATGTAGTCATGATTAAGAAATCAAATGGCAAGTGGAGAATGTGTACTGACTACACTAAACTCAATAAAGCTTGTCCGAAGGATTCTTATCCTTTACCAAGCATTGATTGCTTAGTGGATGGGGCAGTCGGTCACCATACTTTGGGTTTTCTGGATGCATACTCAGGATATAATCAAATCCAGATACACCCAAGAGACAAGGAAAAAATAGCGTTCACGACCGACTGTGTAAACTTCTATTATGGGGCCATGTCGTTCGGCCTAAAAAATGTTGGTGCGACTTACCAGAGGTTGATGGATTACGTCTTCAAAGGGATCCTCAGTCGAAACATCGAGGTTTATGTAAACGGCATCGTGGTTAAATCTAACTCATGTCTACAACATGTCCTAGATCTCAAGGAGGTCTTTAAAGCTCTTTGAGACTATGGCATGCGGCTTAACCCCGACAAGTGTGCGTTCAAGGTAGAAAATGATTTTTTTTGGATTTTATGTTCACTCATCGTGCCATAAAAGCAAATCCATAAAAAATGTAGGGCCATCACTGAAATGTGAAGCCTCGAATATGTGAAAGAAATTGATCAACCGACTACATTTGTCTCCCGATTTGTGCTAAAGTTAGCAAAAAAAACTAAACCCATAGTCCAGATTTTGCGCAAGGCAACCAAGTTCAAATAGACAAACGAGTGCGAAGAAATATTTCTTCACCTAAAAGCTTTCTTGGCATCCCCCCTGATCATTCAAAAGCTGGATACTCAAGGACCAATAATAATATACCTCGCGGTATCGGAGGAGGCAATCAGTGCAACTTTAGTACAAGAAGTTGAAAAAGAAGAACGACCAATCTATTTTGTCAGCAGAGTACTACATGGCGCTGGGGTACGTTACCAGATGATTGAAAAAGTAGCCATGGCGCTGGTGGTCACCACAAGAAGAATGCGAATGTATTTTCAAAATCATCGCATAACAGTCAAGAGTGACTACCTGATCATGAAATTTTGGCATAGCCGGATTTGACCGACCAAATGATTGAATGAGCTGTATAATTGTTCGAATATCAGATCCAATATCAATCAATGAGGGCAATTAAGTCTCAAGCTTTGGTTGATTTTACAACATAACTTAACCCTTGTCCAACCGAGGCTGATACACCCTAGTCGACCTTACTTGTAGATGGGTCTTCCAACAGTAAGTCATGCGAGACAGGAGTAGTGCTTGAGGGCCTGGGCTATATTTTCCTTGAGCAAACATTAAAGTTTGATTTTAAAACATCAAACAATCAAGCCGAATAGGAGGCCATCATATCTACAATCTAGCACATGACATGAAGGCTCAACAGCTTATTTGTTAAAGTGACACTTAGCTTGTCATTGGACAACTTAAGGGAGAGTTTGAAGTCAAAAAGTCTCTGTTACAATAGTATTAGCATCTCGTTCAGAATTTGATATCTAAATTTAAAAATGTTCAAATTGAACATATCCCCCCGAGAACATAACACTAGAGTCGACATGCTTTCGCTACTAGCCACAATTAAAAAGAAAGGGCTTCAAAGGTCGGTCATCCACGTCAACCTCAAGATCCCATTGTTAGCACAAACAAATGCATGAAGACTAAGGAAACAATGAAGTGGATGACACCTACCAAACAATTTCTAGAAAGTGGTGATTCTGGAGGAAAAAACAATAAGGCAACAAGTCGCTTGGTTTATCCTCATTGGTCCCGACCTCTGCCACCAAGGATACACTCGACCATTACTAAAATGTATTTCATAAGACTATGTCGACTATGTCATGCGAGAAATACACGAGGGGGTATGTGGAACTCACTTAGGAGCAAGATTAATGGTTGCTAAGGTGTTAAGGGCAGGATACTATTGGCCGACCATAGAAGGTGATTGTACCAAATTTGTTAAAAAATGCTTAAAAACTCAAGAATAAAACCCCTTATCCCACTAGAAGCCCAAGAGTCTACACTATATTCTTTCTCCATGGCCCTTTGCAAATTGGGAAATGGATATCTTTGGACCCTTCAACCCAGGCAAAGGACAGTGTAAGTTTCTAATGGTTGGAATTGATTACTTCACTAAGTGGATAGAAGTCGAATCATTAGCGGTCATAACAACACATAATGTTCAAAATTTCGTATGGAGAAATATCATTTGTCGTTTCGGATACCTCACGTCATCATCGCTGATAACGGTCGGCAATTCATCGACAGATGGCTTGTTGAGTATAATGTACTCTTTCCTCGCTCGATTATTTTATCCCTAAGCAGGGTTTTCGACCGAGAAGATTTTAACGAGACACTTTAAAGTTCATTTGTTATTATTTTTTATTGACATACACCACTTTGATTCTTCCACCACAAGTGGAGGTCCAGTTCGTTAAGGCATCCACTGAACAACTTGTTGCCCTTATTAACCATATACCTACTCGATTAAGGCAGCCGCTTAACAACTAGCAGCTCTTATCGATATAATGACTACTCAGTTGAGGCAACTACTTAACAACTAGCAACCCTTACCAACCGAATGACTACTCGGTTGAGGCAACCACTTAACAACTAGCAGCCCTTACTAAATGTACAACTACTCGGTTAAGGTAGCCTCTTAACAACTAGAAGCCCTTACCGACCGAATGACTACTCGTTTAAGGCAGACGCTTAACAAATTCTTATGAATGACTAATTTGATTGATTTTTTTTGCATGTATTAAGAAAGTTATGAAATTTCTTTTCATCAGCTTACTCTTACTTTTCTTGTTGTGTTGTGAACTATGATGATTGTACTACGTGCACAAACAAATGTTGATATAGGTGCATGAGTATCTAGAAGGTCATAGATATTATGTTGAGGTCTTTTCTTATTCTGTATAAGATTGTAATTATATAAGTTTTAACCATGTATTAATAATATTTTGAAAAGAACTCTAAACTTTGTACATAACTTTATAGTATTTGTATTAGTTTCAAATTCTTGAAATGTTACAATTTCAGGGGATGGAAATGCATTTTTCGCTTAATACAAATATTATAAGATTATATTAGGTAATACACTTCACATTAAGAAGAGTATGTAATTATCTTTTTCTTCATATGCATAAAAAACTATTTTCTATACATTAAAAATTATACATTTAACTAATAAAAAAATAAGATAAAATAAATCTTAAATTAATGTAGGTAAAAGTTGATAAATTCATCATATGTAACATAGAAAATAGATATCAAAGATTACTAGTCTTTTAAATAAGTAACATTAAAAAAATGGGTATAAAATTTATTATTGGGTATAAGTAACATTAGAAAGTATATCTACTTTAAATATGTATCATTATAATTTTTTTGGGTATAATATTTATTATTTGTAATATGTTAGATTAATAGGTACAATTCAACCTTGTGAATTGAAATATGATTTTTTTTTACAAGAGATGAACCATTCTTAAATAATTGCTTGATAAAAATGTAATAAATCCATTTTAGAACGGATAAAGATTTAAATTGAATGATATTATTTAATAAGCAAATAATATAGTAAAATAATAAGCACTTTATTTTTCAAAGAAAATAGATTGATGTAGACAGATATAATATTTATATTGTTTCACTTTATTATAAAACTTACATGGAGTTGTCTAATTATCCTAATTAAACTAATTTATTATATTATTCTACGTTTTAAAAGAATTTCTTAAGAAAACAACAAAATATAACATATTCAACAAGATCTTGAATCCTAACAAATTTTCTACAACCAATTGTGAAACCTTGTCACAAGCAAGGCTCTTGACAACTCAAGATCAAATACTCTAGAAACATTAGTGAATAAAAACAAGATCAATTGAAAAAAATTGAGCACAATAGAAGAAATTACACAAAGATGATTAAAAAATGAACTTCCTGAATCAAGGATTTGATTCAAATATTAAAAAAAAAACTCTAAGAAGTGTTGATAATCTCAAGTCAAAGTAATTTTTTCTCTAAATGAATGAAACTAATTTTGTGTAATTTTGTTTTGAAATAAGAAAGATATATAGAAAGTTTTAATCCATTAAAATAAAACTTAAAATTAAGCTTTTAGGGTTTTAATTGAATAAAAAATCATGTTAATAAATTAAAATAGAACAAACAAAAAAGACTTGACATTTAACTAATTTTAATCTATTAAAAACTTATTTTAGTTGATTAAAACAGAGCCATATTGATAGTTTTGAATTTTAAGTGATTGTAATGAATTAAACCATTATTTAATCATTTGGTTTTATCAATTAAAATGTCCTTTGCTTTTCAGCAAATTTAAGAATATTATAATATTAAAATATATTTTCATTAAAACATAATACTACAAGAAATTTTCTCATTATCTATTGATAACTACGTACGAATTTATATTCGTAGGTAAGTATTGAGCTACATACGGATCTTACATACGAATTTAGATTCTATAAACCCTAAACCCTAAACCTTAAAATTGTTTATATGTATACCGATTTTTCGTAGGTAAAAGTAAATAAATTTTGTGCAAGTTATCCATATAAAAAATCAGTATGTAAGGTTGGCGCGTTGAGACAACAAAATTTTTTAAGGTTGAAATCCGTATGTAATATTAACTTCATCTGTGTGTAGAAAAAAAAAACATCCATTACATACGATGTTACATACAAATTTTTATAAATTATTTATTAATAAAACAAATTTGCAAAGCTCTGCCATTTGTTTGGTAAAACCCCAACGCATTGTCCAAAGATTTTGCAAATCACCCAGATAAGCCATTATCTACTTTCAGAAAAGCCCCTAAACCCTTATCTACTTTCAAAGACTAACCATTATCTCCAAGCTGTAAATGTAAGTCATTACCCTCTAATCTTACTTTCCCCAAAATCTTGGTCACCTTAGCGTGAAGTGCAGTGTGGCGTGGCATAACTTGAAACAGTAGTGTGTCCTAAGCTCAATCATTAAGCGAGTTGAGACAAAGACAATGAAGCTCGACCGATGACCTAAACAGTGAATCCTAACGTGAATGCTTGTTTAGAGGGATGTGGTTGCATAGTTAGGTCAGTTTGCTCTATTTCTTTATCTTGGTTTTTGTTTACATAATATGTTCTTGTTCATGAAATTCATTGTGTCGCATTCTAAATCCTCTCGTAATTTTTTTTGGAGTTTGAATTGGAAGGTTTAAAAACCCCCAATTTTCAAAGCCCTAGGTTGGGTGGTCCTAGGGTGACGTGATGACTGCATTTGACTCTACAATAGATAACAATTTATAAGTGTTTATGAAATTGTCTTAAATAATATAGGGTTTAGGGTTGGGTGGTGTGGTGTGAACTATTATGTTTTGATGGTAGGATGGATGCGTGGAGTTTGATAGGGGGAGATGTCGAGAAGGGGTGGTTAGAAGGAAATGGTGAGGAGGTTTCTTATAGATGTCTATTTATGCATAATATGTTTCGTGTGAGAATCCTTTAGCAAAGATTAGGTTCCTGTTGTTGGTCCATACCTAATGGTGCCTTTATGAGAAGTGAAAATCAAATGCTTGAATTGGAAATAATCCTTGATTAGAAGTCATGTCTTGGACATTTGGTAACATTGTACTTACAAGATTTCCTTTGAAGTGAACACGGTGAGTTAGAGATCATGCACATTTGAGAGAATTATGTTACTATGCCTTAAGTAGAATGACATGATCGCAATTTTGCACTTCCTTGCAGTGTGTTATGCTACATGGTGTTCCATTCTTATATATAACATTCCTCTCTCCATTTCTTTCCCCGTGAATTCTTCTCATATAAGTAAAATCTACAAGGATTTCATAACACTTCTAAGAAATTTCCAACTTAGCAAATAATTAAATCAAAGTTGAAAAAACACTTACGACATTAGTAAAACAACAAATTACAACTCACACAAGATCATACACAAATCAACATCTTTAACACTTGCATCATCATCAACATTGCATGTTGTAGTTAGAAGCATAAAACATTCAAGCCTGCAATAATCAAATCTTTAAACTTCAAACTTCTATACCAACATAACATTCTAGATAAACTGTCATAAAATACTGACCTTCTAAATAAGTAAACTATGAGAAGTTTTTGGATATGAATTTTCAAAATAAGAAACATCATAATTAAGAACATATTCTTAACATCTTAAACTGGATCTTAAATACCAAATATTATTAACAAAAGAATTACAAAAATACAAAAAAAAATAATAACATTATACAAAATTATAATGAATGTTACATTAGAGATGAATAAAGATTAATACAAGAAACAGAAACTAGAAACTACCACTACTGTAAAAATATCTTTAGACAACGATTAGGCCTTAGGCGATGGTTTTAAAGTCATAATCTATGCATGATAGTTTTGAATTATAAATGATTATCACACAATGTTGGAGATCCCACATCGACTAGAGATTAAAGCCTTTCATTGTATATAAGTGGGTGCAAACCTCAACCCTATGAGTCGGTTTTATGGGGTTGAGTTAGGCTTAAAGTCCACTTCTTAATATGGTATCAAAGCCATTTTCGAGTCTATCCTAGCGAGTGTTTGTGTTGGGCCTATCGTGCCACCCGCTATCGGGTCGCTATCGGACCACCCAAAATATATAGTCCCACGCACGAGTTGGCAGTCTCGGCGTGAGGGGGGTGTGTTGGAGATCCCACATCGACTAGAGATTAGAACCTTTCATTGTATATAAGTGGGTGCAAACCTCAACCCTATGAGCAGATTTTATGGGGTTGAGTTAGACTTAAAGCTCACTTCTTAATAAGAGAGTAAAATACATGGTGTATATATAAGAAAAAGATTAAGACCTAGCTGAAACAGAAAAGGAAAGTTGGGCCAAACAAACAAAGCCCAATAATTTAAAATAGAAAATTAAATATATTAACA
>Ga0123341_1004421_pt1 | contig 12338 bp, 5 predicted proteins | sample Turbeapinknodule_FD_89959 | JGI IMG/M metagenome (GOLD analysis project Ga0123341, IMG submission 89959) | Root nodule microbial communities of legume samples collected from Mexico - Turtle bean Mexico pink nodule | ecosystem: Host-associated > Plants > Roots > Nodule | place: Mexico: Nepantla... | reverse complement strand
ATTTATTTATTCAAAAAAAAAGTTTGGTCTAATATAAATCAAATTCAAATAGCCTACTCGCATTAATTTGCAACTCGAATAATTTATATCTACTACTAACTTGATGAATCAAAATAGTAATTTCAAGAAATTCAATTTAAATTAAGTCGGATTGGTCATGCTGAATCTAAATTCAAACCATTCAAACCTTAAATTTATATATATAAAAAATAACTTTAAAGTCATTTACAAAGTTATTATTAATTGTTTGACTATGTACATGTTTATTCTATCCTTACATACAGTGAAAATAAATTATAAATTGATATATTTGATTATAGAATTGTCAAAAGTAATATTTTTTGGAAAATTTTTTTAGCTAAACGTTGTGAATAAAACAAATATCTTCTTAAGAAATAGAACCTCCAGAAACAAATATATATTGGTTTTTTATCTGTTGTAAAGAGAGTTTCTTTTGTTTTACACAGTCCGAGCATTTCAAATATTCTGTATATATATCGATAAAAAGTATTCCATATATATATATATAATATTTATGGTAAAAAAACTCAAAAACAAATATTACTGGTCTCTTTATTAAAAGAACCGTTTGTCAATTGATTCACTATATATTGTATATTACTCTATTATTGTAATTTATTAAGTACAGTTTATAAAAATAATTTAATAAACTACAAATTTACTAAATAATGCCAATGACACTGATTCATGAATATGCTAGATATGAATGGAAAGGCATTGTAACCACAACTGAATTAGGGTTCTGAAGATGACTTCATCTAAATGGATGGATTGTAATTATTTGAGTAAAGTTTCTTTTACACTAAGAATAAAAAACAATGAATTTACAACAGTATTTATTCATATGAAACACAAATCCTTTACATAAAAAATGGTGATTTCTGAGCTGTTCTATACATTTAGTGATGCAGATAAGTATCTATATACGCAAGGCTTTGCCACCATGAATGGATCTCATGGTTAAACAAGTAGCCTCTGGAATAGTCTCGAGCACAGGCATCCACAATCCATGACGCCATTCACGATCTCTGGCCTTTATTAAGCGAAGCAGAACTAGTTCTGCAGAACTTCTCCCTACTTGCTTCTTCTTACAAACCTGTTGTGGCTTCTCCAACAGTTCAGCCAGCTCTTTCTTTGAAATCATTATCTTCACCTTCCCATTCGCATCAGGAGAAGCTCTCGCCGCCTCCATAAGCTTCTCCTTCTGCACTTTCCCTAAACTCAACACATTACCACCGTTTTCGTCAATCACTTTTCTTGGGCTGCTCTTCTTCGATGTCAAATCACTCCAGTCCTCTCCGTCCCACTCCATTGATGATGCCGGCTTGCAACAGTTTCCCATGTTTTCACAGATTATTATCAGATTGATTGTGATGATTGAGAGATTGACGAGGTTGAAGCTGATTCCATTTGATAGTTCTCTATATATAGGGATATGGGTGGGGCATGTTTTTCTTTCTACTCTTTCATTCTCATCACACCTCAACGTGGTCGCATTCTAAGTCATTGTAGCACAAAGGTGGCTTCCTTGACCAAATAGTACAATTCTAATCATCACGTGTATGGCGTGTACGTACGACTAAGCTTTCAACCCCGTTTCGTTTAATCTTAACCGTTTTTACTAACAAACTGACCCTCAACTTACTCATCAAATCATGGAATTCGAATCTTTGAACTTTAATTAATTACTGTCACTGTTGGATATTAATCATAGGGGTCACCTTTGAATAAACAGAATGTTCCGCTTTATTACTTAATTAAATTCGTATTGGAAGTCAACATTTCAAGCTGCTTACAAAAACGAAATACTTTTTCTCTGTTTTTTTTTTCTCTCCTCTTAGCTGTAGAAAGAAATCTTTAACAAACTATAAAGAATGGCAAAATTAATATTTCTTCTTATAATATTATTATGACCTACCAAAATTATATTCATCACGGATTCTTAGAAAAAAAACTATCCTTTTTTACCGGCAAATTTTAATATATGTAGATGCATATATGCACAAAGGAAAGGTGGCAATTAGGTTAATATTTTCACACTTCTTTTTTTATACTTGAATGATTGAAAATTTTCATACTTGCATCGTCCTCAGATGTCGTGATGTGCCACTTAATTTTCACGTAACCAAATTAAATGGAGGAGAATGGGTATGAGATTTAAAATGGAGAAGAAATAAAGTTGAGGGTGAAAAAGTACAAAAAGAATTATTAATTAGTAACATAAACAATGTTACTCTTAAAAGGGATGTACAATACACTTTCTCATGACTAGGTGATTCTCAAGGTTTTTTTTATTTTTTTATAGTGAGATCAACATACAGGTTTTTAAGGAATACAAACAACAATGGTAATAACAACTATTTTAAATATTTATAGTTTGTAAAAACATTTATTAATGTGTTGACTCTAACAGGAGGGTTATGATAGGAAAAGTACCTACAATGATAAATCTTATTAAAAGACGGGTAAATTTAATTAGCGTGATATGTTTGTTTGTGTTCGCAAGTAGAAGAATCTATGTATTATTTATTTTTTGGGTTGTGACATAGCTATGAAAGTTTGGAATTCTAGTCTTAGGTAGGCAATCAAGTTGTCCAACACAATAACTTTTATAATCATTTCGAACAATTTTATCTACCTCGGCTTAATAAAAAAGCAAAACCTAATGTGGAAGGCCATGTGGAACGTAATAGTATTAGAATTGTGTTGTCTTCAAACAATTGGTAGTTGATGCAAATTTTGCAGATGGCTCAACTTAGAACTTGACTATGGTTGAAGTGTAAAATCATAACACTCTCTTTTTATTCTCTTAACCCATTCTTGTGTTTAAAATCTCTCAAATAGGTCCCAGTTTTTATCTTGCTATATCATGATGGTTGGGGAAGGTTGTGTATCTGTTTTGATTATGCAGGTTATGATTGATAAATGAATGATCTGCAAACAAAAGAGGAGGCTTAAGGTATAGTAGGAGACCAAAGTATTTGGTTTATGCAGTGAAGGAAGCCACATTTTTTTTCCAGCAGTATAACTACATCATAGCTACATGAAGGTTAACGAGAATGGATTATGCAGTTGGGAGGCTACACACATACAAGGTTGCCAATGGAAAAAATATTTCTTAGAGGTTGTTGCTAAACAATTGAGCAACCTTGGAACATAACATGTCTTGGAACCACAAGTGCAAAACATGTCACTCGCTTGTATAATGGGGCTGCCATGAGACATTTTAATGATTGTTTTGCTTTTGTTTATGTTTGGAATGGTTTCAAAAGCATGGTATGCGGAGGGTAGTGGAGGTGTTTTGTGTGTGTAGGGTAAGATTTTATATGTATACCATATGTGAGGTTCTATTTTTTGGTTAAATGTAGTACACTCTTGTTCTGGTTTTATAAGAGTGTTATGGCTAGGTCTAGATAGTCTAACTATCTTTGTGCATAAGGATTGGAACACTCCTTCAGTGTTCCATGTTCATTTTAATTTATTAATTATTAGTCGATAAAAAAATGTAACCAAATTAAATGACTTTCGATACAAAGATTCCACACAAATCCACTGTTATCTTATGCATATAACTAATTACTAGGTCATAAGACCATAATCTCTCTAGTGTATAACTATTTAGAGAAAAAGCCTTCATGCACAATGAGAATTAAAGGTTAAAACTCACAATAAAAACAATAAAAGAATGTAAACTTAACATGATTTAATATCTCTTCCATGTAAACATCTTAATATTAATTTATTCTCTACCATTAATGATATTAAAATTATTCAAAATAAACTTGATAAAATCCTACATCCAATTACCTCCCTCATGGATAAGGTGGTAACCTCCTCTTTTTCAAGTGTAGCGATCAAGAACTTTATTTTATATACATCACTCAATCTATTAAAAGAGGAAACAAAGTGCAAGATTATATATTGAATACAAGGGAGAACCTAAAACTTAAACAATACTAAGTTTTTTACACTTCAAAGTTTCACATCACTTACCACTCGATGTTAAGAGTGGTTTCTATATTCTCTTAGAGATGTTTATTGGGTTGAATGACTTGATGATCAACCTCAATTCAATCTAAACATAGTAGATCAAATTCTTTTTGTGAACTCAAAGTGTCTCATTCTTGGACAGGTTGGGCATGGGTAACCCAAGATCTAATGTTTTTATCTATGTATCCTCCTTTTATCTCATAACATGATACATCAGTGTGTGAAATAAACCAAAATTCTTACAATCTTACCATTATCACATCTATTGTTCACCTTCATCATATTTGCCTCTATTGTTTTTCAAGTTGTCCATTTTTAGAGTTGTTACATCTTAATCAATAATGGATGAAATTTTTGTAACTTTTGGCATTAATCATATTGGTTACTGTAGTATTGTTTACTGCAAAATCTGGAAGTGAGGAACAGATTGCGAGGGTGGTACTGCTGAAAAATTTCTTTTCATAAGGAAACTAACATTGGATAGGGATTGTTAATGTCACTAAAGCTGCTATCTTTTTTTATTTTGTTATATTGGATTCATTAGCTTTTTTGAAATCATATATTGTTCAGACTGAGCATCACAAAGTTAGATTCTATGTTGCTGGAATTATCTTTGTTTGGATGGAAACTATCATGGTTAATCACTGTTAAGAATGAAGAAAATAAATATAGGATTAATATCCCTTGTGTAAAATACACACATAAGGGTCTTTATTTATAAATGAGAATAATAACATAATCAATAACATAATAACAGAATAATATAAATTATGGGCTAAGCTTGTTACATTCAACAATCACCTTGGAGTTTTTAGATTGTTTATATTGTTAGAATGTGTGGCCAAAACAAGAGGGGGATGAATTGTTTTCACAAGATTTTCGCAAAGATTGAAAGTAGAGTGAATTTTTTTGAAAAATCAACCAATTGATTTTTTGTTCAACTAGATAAAATTCCAGTTTTGTAATTCTTTACAAGCAAAAGTAATTAGTTGTTTTCTTGAAACAACATGTTGTTTATACTAGAAAACAATGAACAAATTGCAAAATAGTGTATAAGAGAAGGGATAGAGAGATCCACACAAAGAGGTTTATACTGATTCACTCTTAACCAAAACCTACATCCAAGCTAACCATTGAGAATTCACTATGCAATCAAATTTAGATCACAAAACACACTAAGAATGTTGACCTTGAATCCCTCAACAACACGCAACACTTCTTAGCCAAAACCACACCAAGAATGTTGATCTTGAACCCCTCAATAACACAACACTCTTTGGCAACACCTCAATTTCCAGAAACCCTTCTTGAAACTGATTTACACAGATTTACATTATTCAAGTAAAGTATATAGAATACACCTAGGTTTTACAAAGCAGTAGTACAAAAGAGTAGAAAACTCAGTTCCTATTTCACACACAAGCTATGATCCAAAGGCTCTTGATTCTCTTGAAAACGTTTTTAATAAGCTCTTTATCTTAGGTTCTTGAAAAAAATCATAAAACAGTCTTTATATAGACTCAATGAAGTGGTTAAAACTGTTAGATCATAAATCAAAAGCAATTTGAAACATTTAAAACAAATTTGGAACTCTTAACAAAATTCTGTTAGAAAAACAACAGATTGTTTTACAAAACAGCTAATTGAAATTATTTTTCTGTTAAGAATTTCATATAAAAAAAACTAGTTATTTTATCGAAATAACCAGTTGTTTCAGTTTTTTAGAAAAGAAAAAAATAAAGCAAAGCCTTTTCAAAACCTTTTGAAAACTACTAAGTGTTAAACAATATTGATTTGAAAAAAAAACTGACTAAAATTTCACAGCTTTTTAGAAAACACTTCTTTTAAAAGAGATAAAGAATCAAGTGAGCTTGGATCAATACAAAGTGTGAATTAACAATTCAAAAGCTACTAAACAACACACACAAACACAACAGCAGGTTCTTCAAGTCTTCAACTCATATTTGGAGGCATTAAAGCATCTTGTTCAACATATACATCCAACGATCTCTTGTTTTATGTATATGTATTTACAGAATACATCTTTGGGTGGTTCACGTGATTAATTGTATGGTCCTAGTTTGATTTTGGGTATGTTTTTTTTAAGGTTATACAAGAATCATAACCATTTTTGTGTAATAGGATTGGAACATCCCTAAAAGGATCCATATTTATTTATTTATTCTTTTTATGATTAAAAAAATCATATTTATGAAGACGTTTGACTTGAATATTATCTTTGTGGTAGAAATGATGTTTTGAAATAAATAATTCGACAAGTGATTTGAGATAGAATGTGAAGAATATTGTTCCTATTTCATATTTAGTTCTTTTAATAATTATTTTTCATTGTTATAATTTTTACTTTGGTTAGTTGTAGAATTTTTCAGTGTTCAAATATATTCTTAAACATGAATGGGGATATGCTAAAGATTATATTGAATCCTTCAATTATAGTTAATGAATTGTATTTAACTAAAACAAAATGTCATGAAGATGCATTTGTGTTGGAGAGGAGAAGACACTATGGTAGGTGGGTGGTGACATACTTCAATTTTTGTGGCACCATAACAATAGGAGATTCTTGGCGTACAATATATTTTAACAATAATATTTCTTTTTATTCTTTACTCAGACGGTACTATCATATTTTTAGACTCTTGTTGGAATAAGAAACTAATCTATACTTAGTTGGCTTAGGGAAGGAAAGGAGATTTATGTAGGAGCCATGGTTGAGTTTTGCAACATGGAACGAAAGGAAGCTCGATATATGAAGCAAAATAAGTATTGTTTGGAGTTTCAAGTTACAAAAAACAACCTGTCAATGCGGAAGATGTCCTACAGAAGAGGGAAGTTGTGAGTAAGACTTATGCATATGTGTAAAGTTGTCTAGTCTCAAATGTTCATTCCCAATCTGGACCGAAATTAACACTTGTAATTGTTGAAAATGTCTAAGGTATGCTTTGGATTCATGTTCTAGAGAGATGTTGTTGAACATAAAAATATAAAGAGTCAAGGTTTTCAAAATGTACACCGACAAGACACAGTGATTTTTTTGGCATAATGTAGGATGTGCGGTGTTAAATGGGGTAAAGGGCCTCGATATGTTTTATTATTGTCATGGATTTTATGTTTGGTACACGTTACCAATCATGTGCGTCTAATCTTTGAAGATTTGTTTCTTTGATCATTTTGGATCTTATTGGAGTTTTATGCAGGAATTTTGTGGAACTTTGTGTAATTTTGTGTACAATGATTGAAACATCACTTAAATACTTTTATTTATTAATTTTTTATTTGCCGATAAAAAAACTTGATAATTTATATCCTTATATAAATACATTAAATATTATTACTAATTTTTTTTAATAATTTCTAATTGTGCTCTGACATCTACACATGTAAAAAAAAATGTTTACATTGTCTACCAGTAACTTTAGAAAAGTATGAAAAAAATTATTAAAGAAAACAAAGAATCTACTACATATGTGTTTCTAGAAAATAAAAGTGATATTTTCCGGTAATCACCGTATGTTACATTAATTATTTAAATATAAAAAATATAAGAAAAATAAGTTTTAATAAATATATAAAAAGTAATTTATGAAAAATAATCATCTTATCTCATAACCTATATATATATATATATATAAAGAAAAATTTGTCACGAAATTACTATGCTCAAAACTTGAGATCTAAAAAGTATTTTAAATTTGAAAGTTAAAGTCTTCTCTTAATTTCAAACTATTACTATGCATTCAAGTTTGTTTATTTGCATCATATTATTCGAGAGTTTGCCTAAATTATATATTATTCTACAATATGTTAAAATTACATTATCATTTTTTTCAGAAAATTTAATAAAAATATATGTATATTGACTTTAAAATAAATTATCATGTTAAGATTTTAATGAATTTCAAATTATGAACTTAAAAGTCATATCTAAATATAATTATTTGAACTATTAATTTCTAATATACGTGAAATTTAGCATTTTCTTATTAAAAAATTATACTATACTTTATTAAGAAAATAACATTTACAAAGATATAATTCTATGAACTATATAGCCGAAATTCACAAGAAAAATAAGCGAACTCGACCTAATAACAAAGATTTGAAGTACATAGATTCTATGTTCATACCTTAGTACCACCGTTTTACAACATTAAAAAAAACTCCATTTCTTCTTCCTCTAACTTCTAAATCTCTATAAAGGGATTTCGAATATTATATAATGGAAAAATTAACATGGAGAGGAAATAAAAAAAAAATGCTCATTCTCATTAAAATAGACTTTTTTTGTGACATACATATATATGTTTTCACAAAGAATTTTTCCTTCAGTGATGATATTTTGAATAAGTCTGCCTCTATACATATTATTCTCTTCTTGGGAGAGTGTGTAATTTATTGGAGTACAAATTAAAATTTGAATAAGAATAATTTTACAAGCTTCAAATTTTATCAAATATGGTTAACAACCAGATTCAACAAATCTTGATCTCAATATAAATGGATATAGTAGCCACAACAGGAATTTACCTGTAAGGAGAATTAGGGTTTAGAACCCTATATATCTAAAACCGATTCTAATTTATTGATATGATATACAAATCTGGCAAACTCTATCCTACTATTGTACATGAAAAATATTGGATTCTTACTGTTCTATACAATTACTGATGCAAATAACCTTTTGAATACACAAAACCATTGAGCAGCATGATCTGATCTTGAATCAACTAACCTCAGGAATACTCTCTAACACGGGTCTCCACAACTCGTGACGAGAATCCTGATGATATCTTGCTTTTATCAAGCGAAGCAGAACTAGTTCTGCAGAACTTCTCACTACTTGCTTCTTACAAACCTGTTGTGGCTTCTCCAACAGTTCAGCCAGCTCTTTCTTTGAAATCATTATCTTCACCTTCCCATTCGCATTAGGAGAAGCTTTTAGTGCTCCCATAAGCTTCTCCTTCTGCACTTTCCCTAAACTCAATCCACGACCACGAGTTTGATCAAACCCCTTGCTTGAGCCTGTGGTCTTGGACGTTAAATCACTCCAGTCCTCGCCGTCCCACTCCATTGATGAAGCTGGCTGGCAACAGTTTCCCATATTCTCACAGATGAATGATGTGTGTGATGAAAGTTGGTTATAATCCTTTGAGTGTGATGTGTATTGGTAATGAAGATTGTATCAGCAGTGATGTGTATTGTTGTTGATAATGAAGATTGTATCAGCAGTGATGTGTATGTTATTAAGTGGTAGGTATTATAATGAAGTTTTGTGAGGGATGATGGGTTTGAATTTGATAGGTATATATAGAGGGTGGTGTGAGGGGAATGGATACGTTGGTATTTATAATTTATAATTGCGGTGACGGCACCTAGAATGTGGTCTCGTTCTTGGTCATGGCAGCTGCAGGTGGCTTCCTTGACCAAATACTAAACACGTGTCTGTTATATAAGTCGACTAAGTTTTATCTTTTGTTAGAGTGTGAAACTAATGGGGAATGAAGCATCCTAAGGAGTCACTAAGTGAAAATGTCACAAATCTTGGATCTTCTCAAACTATTTATATCCAAATATCATTCATATCATAAAAAAACCTATAAAAAATTGTTAAATAAAAATTACTTTTTAGATAAAAAATAAATAATTAATCATAATTAAATTAAATATTAGTTAGAGATTAAAAAATTATTAAAATTATTAGTATTTAAAGTAGTTTTTATTATTAAAAATTTATAAATTAATTTTTAGATTGATATTTAATTACTTTTCAACATTTTAGCTATCCATCAAATCAAATTATAAAGTTGATAACTAAAATTTTGATAGTTAATTAGATACCAATTTAAAAACTAGTTTATAAATTTTATTAATAATATAAATTATTTTGATGGAAAAAACGCACGCGGAAGTAACACAATCACAAACTATGCAACATAGACACTGACACGAATACCGATACGACAGGGACACGAACACGGAGATACGTAAAATCTCTAAAATGTAGGACACGGGACACGAATCTATATACAATATAATTATGAATTATATAAATTGACAATAAAAATTATGTTCACAAGTATGTTTCAGATTTTTTTTTGGAGCAAAAAGATGCTTTTCAGGAGTGGTTCACAAGGATTTGTTTCTTATTTTTATAATCATAATAACAATTTATACAATAAAGTTTGAATTTTTAGAAAATTAATGTATTTTTCCTTTTTAAAATTGTGTTGGAACTGTATTAGAATTGTCAGAAATCTAAGAAATACTTTTTGAATTGGACACTTCACGGATACACATCTTACCAGTGTCATACGAGTGTTGGTGTCCGATACGAGTATCGGACATCAACACGCCATTTAAAAGGAGTGTTCGAACTTTATAAATCACGAATCAACGGTCAAAAGTAAACAACACACCCAATTGGTCCTGCCTTCACACTCAACATATTTTAAATATCATAATTTTTTTAATTTTAAAATAATATCTAATTTAATTAATATATTGAATAAGTCTCTAAAATTAATTTTTATTTAATTATTTAATTACCGTGAAATACCTTGTCAATCAAGATTTCCTCTCCAATTCACCCGGTACAAAGTTGTTTATTTTTAATGATATTTATTTTCCTTTCAAAAGAATACCATTTGAATTACTATTTGTCTGGGGTTTCAATAGTTTAACACGTTGGTGAGATTTTGACACACATTTACCATTTTTTTCTTCCATACAAGTTCCTACTATTCTTAATTTTTCTTGTAATGATATTGGAATAGATTTCAAACAGAGTTACCTCCCTAAGGTTGAACAAGTTTGAAGAAACAGTGAGGCAACATAATGACAGTGATAGAAGTGTGTGAAGAGAAGTTAGGTATTATATATAGTGTGTAGCATGACTATGTGTTGATTGAGACGCCAAGTAGGAAAAAGGAAAAAGAAGAAAAAAAAGAGTGAATATATATTGGTCATTCAATCATCCATTGTTATTCTTATTCTTATCTCAATCCAAACCTCATTCTCCATTTGGCCATCCAAACAGAAGAGGTATTACATTTTCAACGCATATATAAATAACAGAGTCAAAAGTTTTTTGTTTTTCAAAGTTATATCATGTTTGTATCGTGATGCAGTGAACTTTAGTATTTTACAAATACTCTTTTCCTTGTTCGTAGAGGTCATGCGGCCTGGCCTAAAATAATTATGTATGAATACTTTACGAAGATCAACGTAATAAAAAATGGAAATGTCTCTAACAAGGACCACTTGTACAAAAACACGTGAAGTTTCACGTATTTTTAATCTTTTTAGATTTTTCTTTCCCAATGACCCAAGTGAACAAATACTAAATAACCTACACATTAAGACATCAACATAAATTAATTTATTGCTGGATTCAGGTTTTTTTTTTATCAGCAATAAAAAATAAATAAATGAGAACCACTTTAGGGGTGGTCAAACCCTTATACATAAATAGCTAGCGTTTTATCAACTTTCAACCAAGGAACACTTTCTAACTTAAATAAGGAACAACCAAAACAACTCAAAAAATCGTTAAACAACCAGCCTCATACAATCTATTGGGTTCAAAACTCAGTTGGGATACGTAAAGGAATTACAACAGGACTTTGCAAAAATCCAAGACCAACATTTACATGTACCCGTGCAAATACCTCGAGCGCATCTATCAGTCCTGGATTCAGGGTAAGGACTTTATTTTAGAGTTGTTTTAATTAGAAAGGTAATAGATTTTTCATTTCATTTTTTCATATGGATGCACGAGATAACAGTAATGCATCCATTTAACGAGATAAGTTAACTTAGGTTGATGCGTTGAGTTGAGTTTTTTTTTTATAATTTTATAATTTTAATATTTTGATGTTTAGTTATACTACTATATTTGTTTTTGTTTTATGATTGACATATATAATAGTTATTTATTATTTTTTACATTTTTTTGTTTGGGTTGAAATTTTTCACTTGATGAGAAATGGGCTCTGTTTAATCTACAACATATTTTAGAGGGTCAAGATATTAATTTGTTTTGATATACAAGGGAATAAAGTGGGAAGAAGAAGGAACAAAAAAAAGTTAGAGAATTTATTAAGTTTCTTAGAAAAAAAAATTAAATGTGTACATGAAATACCATAAATACTCCTAATAAGAAAAAATAATTATAGAGAAAGAAATTTATTCTAGGTGTTTAACATCAAACCATCTTATCCATATTTAATTAATTATTTAAAGTTATTATTTTATTTTTTAGTATTATTTTAAACATGATTTTTTTTTTGTAATTCAAAGAAATATAT
>Ga0123341_1004420_pt1 | contig 12338 bp, 7 predicted proteins | sample Turbeapinknodule_FD_89959 | JGI IMG/M metagenome (GOLD analysis project Ga0123341, IMG submission 89959) | Root nodule microbial communities of legume samples collected from Mexico - Turtle bean Mexico pink nodule | ecosystem: Host-associated > Plants > Roots > Nodule | place: Mexico: Nepantla... | reverse complement strand
TTTCTACTCCTTATAACTGTATTCATAACCTATTTTTTGTAGCTAACTATTTTTCTATTCATATTAAAATATTATATATATATATATATTAATTACATAAAAAATATTTAAAAAATGGATTTTGTTTTCCCTGTAGTGTAAGAAGAAAAAATGGGAAGGTTGGTTAGAATGAAGGTAAAAATTAATATTAGTAATGAATCAGTGGCACAGAGAGAAAAAGAGAGAGTCTCAATCCTTCAAGGGCAAGTCCTCGTCGTGTTTCTCTTCTCTCTCTTCTCTTCTCCTCTGAGATCCCCCATGGCCGTCTTCTTCAGATTCTCCCTTCTCCTCCTCCTCCCTCTCTTCCTCTCTCCGGCTTTCGCTTCCGACTCAGATCACAGGGTAAGCTTTTCCGATTCCATCGCTCGATCCATTTTTCCCTCATTTCCTATTAGATCTACCTTTCAATTTCGCTTTCGTTTTTTCAATTTCGTTTCAATTTTACCGATATTCTGTTAGATCTCAGCTGCTTCCTCACTCCTCTCCGTTATGCATCTCTAATAATAATTCACATTTTCGTTTTCGATGTTATTGGATTGCGATTTCAGCTCTTCGCTGTTCTCTTATTAACTCATGATATGCGCTCTGTTTGGAATTCAAAGTATTTAGGATTCTTTTCGCTTCATTGGACTCCGCATTAAGTGAATGTCAGAAACCCGTGCTGTTGATGTTAGGGATGCTTTGGTTTTGTTTTCATGCATAATCCAGACGTGCAAGCTTTGTAATTCTTGCTTATTCTCTGTTGTCAATTAGTATTGCAAATGGTGATTTCTTTTTGTCTGTCTACACTTGAAAATTGCAACACCGGTGGTTTTGTAGTTTTCTCATGTGTTTGTTTGGTTTTACTCCGCGTCATCCAATGTCACGCTGAAATATCAACTAAGTTGACTTGTGGTATATGTTCGCGTGTTTGATTTTGCATTGGAGAATGATCCGGGTTCGGAATTGATTTTAAGTTGAAACAAATTTATGTAGCTTTTTCCTTCGGATCTTACTGGTGATTTTCTTTTAGAATAAAATATCCAAACCCAAATCACTCCACTTCAAAATCAAATCGAAGTAAATTCTAATTTTCAGAATCAATTTCATTTAGAATAATTTGCAAATGCTCACCCAAACACCAAGAGAGTCTTTTGTTCCGTCTATTAGCAATTTCTTTTAGTATTTTACGGCTGAAATGATGGACATACCTATCCAATGGGAATGTCCGGTTGAAAACTGTTTAGTGCATAGGAGCTTCTGCCTCTCTGGACGTTAGGAGCTCGGGTATTGGAGTCTTCCCTATGGCAGAAGCTTGTCAATGGTGGATCGGATTTTGACCCGAAGTATTTTTGGTTTGTCATATTTGAGCTTTGCATTGAACTCATAATAGATCAATCAATGGTTACTACATCGATTTTCTTCTAAATGTCTTTAAGCATTTGAATCATTGTATCACTGAATCCGTCCTCATTTCCTTAAGCTAGGAGTAAAGATAAGATATGGTTCTCTTATTTTTTTTTTAAACTTCCAGCCATCAATGGCTATCTGTTGTAAACATATATGGCATTTTATTGCAGTATCAACCGGAGGAGAAAGTTATGCTTTGGGTGAACAAAGTTGGTCCTTACAACAATCCACAAGAAACGTACAATTATTACAGTCTACCCTTTTGCCGTCCACCTGGTCATCCTGCACACAAATGGGGTGGTCTTGGTGAGGTCCTGGGTGGCAATGAACTCATTGATAGCCAACTTGAGATAAAGTTCCTAGGTATGGAGGCTTCTTTCATCCTATTTATTTCGTAAGACCTATCAGTAGACAAACTGTCTCTAACAGTTTTTTTTTTTTTCAAATTACAAGGAAATGTGGAAAAGACCACCTTTTGTCGTCTGCAGCTTAACGAAGCAAACGTTAAACAGTTCAAGGATGCAATAGAGAATAATTACTGGTTTGAATTCTTCATGGGTATGTTGCCATGTTTCTTTCTTTCACATATTACTATATAATTGTTAGAATGAATGTACTTCTATATATAGTCAAGAAATTCTAAACACTAGCAACAATTTTTTTGTATTTGTCCATTGCATAAGCTAAAGCGGCTGGGTTAAATAATATCTGGCACAATATACCCCTTCTCAACTTTTGTAACTGGTAAGGTACAGCCTTCAAACCAATTTCAGGGAAATTGCCACTTGAAGTTGCCAACAATAGATTTAGTTGTTAAAAGTTAAAACCATACAGTCAACATTGAATTTGACAGTCTGAGAAGCCTAGCTCCATGGTGGCAGGGAAGGGAAGCTTTCAGCTGGTGGTTTAGATTAAGTTATTGCATGCATGCTTTAGTCTCAGCTGAAAATGATTTATCATGATTCCTTTAAAATTGAAGAATAGATTTAACTTACAACTTTCTCTGTAACTGTTGTGGTATTGTGATGTTATCAAAATCCTTTCTCTAATTCTAAAAGTAACGGGCATTTATATTAAGTATTTTTTCTTTTACATTCATGGAGAATTATTCATGAATCGTGACTAGTTACAACATTTCATTGTGTGGGAATATAAATTATAATGTATAAACAATGAAGCATATATTTTATATATTATACATCGTGACACATTGACTGAATTTGGAATGCTTGACCCTGGAAGAGCAGTGCCCTGCTCTATTTTGATCCTTCTATAACTACAACCACAGTCTTTTAGGCTGGGTGTTATGTGCATACTTATGGAAGCTGAAAGAAGGATAAAGTTAAGAATTCTTTTTCTGAAGTTGCTGTTTAAGCATTCTTGACTGGACTGATATTATAATCTCCTGAAGTAAAATCGGGTAAGGGAATCTTGGTGTGGTAGAGCTCCTCCTATGATATTGTGGGGTCTAGGGATGGTTTTCCCCTGCTCTGTATGGGTTTATAGTAGGCAGCTTTAACTTGCACTTGCGAAAGGCTGATTCCCATGACTTGAACATGTATCAATGCCTCAACCATAGCAAGGAGGCCCTTCCTAAAAAATTGTGTTTAAATTTATAAACTAAGTATTTTTCAATTGAGAATGTTAGGCAATTGATATTATATTGTCTTGATAGGTTTAATGGTGAGTGAGGATTTGTTCCATGGACTGCCCCATATTTGTTTTCGTTTTTTATTCATAATTTTTAAAATTTTCTGAATAACTTACTCTTGGCATTCTTTCTTTCCTTGGTTGTGCTATTTGTTGGTCGTGAATGTGCTAAACACAAGCTCAGATGATCTTCCATTGTGGGGTATGCCTACTTTCTCTCTATTTAATTTATCATTTCATCGGTTGATCATTGTATAAGATTCTTTTATTCATGTTTAAGGGTATGTTGGGGAGCTACATCCTGATAAGAACAGTGATAATGGCAAGCATGTACTTTATGCTCACAAGAACATCAATATTCAATACAATAAAGACCAGGTCAGAAGTTATTTATGTATCTTTGCTATCTTTTGCTGCTTTGGGATTTATGGAGTGCATACTTAGGTTCATTTACTGCAGATCATTCATGTTAATCTAACTCATGACAACCCAAGGCCTCTGGAAGTAGGAAAAACTTTGGACTTGACATATTCTGTGAAATGGACTCCTACGAATGTCACTTTTGCACGCCGATTTGATGTATACTTGGACTATCCATTCTTTGAGCATCAGGTGAAAATAATTGCTGCTAGCTTTGTATTTAGATTGCAGATGTATTATTGTTGATTGCCTGCTATGTGTTATGCGTATCTATCTTAGCCATGTCACTGAGAGAACTTTGATCCTTTTTCTTTCTGTAGATTCACTGGTTCTCTATTTTTAATTCTTTTATGATGGTCATCTTCCTTACTGGATTGGTGTCAATGATATTAATGCGAACTTTGAGAAATGACTATGCAAAGTATGCTCGGGAAGATGATGATTTGGAAACTTTGGTAAGGCATTCTTGATGTTTGTCTTTTACTACTACTATTTCTGTTATTATTTTTTAAAACATGCAGAACATAGATTTGGCTTTCCTGGAAAATTCATTTCGGTTCTGATTGTTAATTCTTGTTCAACTCCCAAATACTTCCAGGAAAGAGATGTTAGTGAAGAATCTGGGTGGAAACTCGTGCATGGTGATGTTTTTAGGCCTCCTCGCAGTTTGGTCATTCTTTCAGCTGTTGTTGGTACAGGCGCCCAGCTTGCATTGCTGGTTTTCCTCGTCATCTTGTTGGCTATTATTGGGATGTTGTATGTTGGGTAAGTCCATTAAACTGACTGTAGTATTGATCTGAACAATGATTTCGTTCACAATAGTGTGATTGCTTAAAAAATGGAATTAAATGCTATATCATATATGCATATATTATTTTCTGCTTATACATCTCTCCTGTATAACTGGACATTCCTTTAGTTTTCCCCCTGACTATAATTTTTGTCCACTTCATCTCCCTTCATTATTATGTAAGGTTCCTTCAATGTGCAGACGAGGAGCCATCGTCACTACCTTCATTGTATGCTATGCTCTCACATCTTTCATTTCTGGTTATGTGAGTGGGGGGATGTACTCACGAAATGGGGGTAAGGATTTGCAGTAAATTATGCTACATGTTCACTTCATGCTTTTGTTGCCTCTTTCTCTCTCCATGAACGATTATAACTGTGTCATTTTCAGGTAAAAGTTGGATTAAGTCCATGATCCTTACAGCATCACTGTTCCCATTCATGTGCTTTGGAATTGGTTTTATTTTAAACACAGTTGCTATATTCTATGGATCACTAGCTGCAATCCCCTTTGGTACTATGGTTGTTGTCTTTGTTATATGGGCCTTTATCTCTTTCCCTCTAGCACTTCTTGGTACAGTTGTTGGAAGAAACTGGAGTGGTGCTCCAAATAATCCATGTCGTGTGAAGACCATTCCTCGTCCCATTCCTGAGAAAAAGTGGTACCTCACACCATCTGTAGTTTCTCTGATGGGAGGACTGCTTCCCTTTGGCAGCATATTCATCGAGATGTATTTTGTATTCACTTCCTTCTGGAATTACAAGGTGAATTAAAATGCAATTACTTGTTTGGGCAGTGAGCATTTTATTTTCCCTTCCTTGGTTTGGCATAATGTTATTTCTTTAGAACAATATTTCTATATGTTGTCTTTCAAGTGGTAACACTTAATATTCCTGTGATAGTTGAGTAAATACAAGCTTTGTTTCTTACGCGTTTTTCCCCTTCCACTTTGACAAACAGGTGTACTATGTATATGGTTTCATGCTACTGGTTTTTCTCATTCTTATCATTGTTACTGTTTGTGTGACAATTGTGGGGACATACTTTTTGTTAAACGCTGAGAACTACCACTGGCAATGGACTTCTTTCTTTTCAGCTGCCTCAACAGCTGTTTACGTGTATTTGTACTCAGTATACTACTACTATGTGAAGACGAAGATGTCAGGCTTCTTCCAAACCAGCTTTTATTTTGGATACACTTTGATGTTTTGTCTTGGACTGGGAATTCTCTGTGGTAAGTCTCCAGTTTAATTGTAATTTCTGTTTGGATTGTGTGTTCACTCTATAGCTTGGTTATGTTCTGAATACCTCTTATTATATAGATATAAAAGCTAGTGTGTTCTTATCGCCTGAGTTGGATTAAATTTTTTTCTCCACATGTGCAGGAGCTGTAGGTTATCTTGGTTCGAATTTATTTGTGAGGAGGATCTACAGAAACATCAAGTGTGACTAAGGGTCCTAGAAGTCTGAGACCAGAGCACTTCCACATGTTTGTTGCTAGACACAATAAATTTCTTCGAGGAGGCCTCTGGTCATGTGTGGGGACCAAGCAGTGTTTACAGGTAGTAAGTATCACAGGGTTGAGGATGGGATGTATTCTTTCTCTATATTAGGGGATGTATTCTTTCTCTATGCTAGGGAAGCCCTGAGATTTTTTTCCCTGACTGTGATTGAAAGCCTTGATTAGTAGAATGCAGGGATTGGTCTTTATAATTTAGATAGTTAGCAAAATATCAGACTCGTTGCTACTTTTTTTCGTCCTTCTATAAATAGGTGCCATATTGACGGACTGATGTCGGATTCCCCTACACGGTTTAGCTATTGTACGTAGAGGGGATGAAGTCACGGAAATGAATTTTGTGCTTCTGAATTTTGTATCAAATCTGAATATCCTTTCTAACTACTTCCTGCCTCCACATTTCTCCTTCTTTGGCTTTTAAATCATTGACGTTTTCTCCCTCTCCAATGCTTGTTAGGCTGCATACATTTCTGCCTCTATAACCATGTTAACCATGAATAAATGAGATCAACATTCTGTTCAGAAGCTGCATACTCGGTTTCTTAACGGTGCTTTGTTTTACTAATTTTCTGTTTCTTTTAGAACTTGTGGTTGTAAAATGCAGCACAGCAAGGGTAAAAATATTCAGTGCGACTGGAGTTTCAAAATTGAGTATGAATGAAATTGATTTTGGATTGAAATTATGTGTCTTTAGGTATTTAATTTTGAAAATAAGTTAGTAGTAAAAAATTTATATATTTTTTATCCAATGGAAAGGTTATTTAAAGTTGTTTTCAACTCAGTGTGGTTTCACCTAATTTAGCGTGAATTAGAAAATACTCGATGGCTTTTGGGACAAAAGAATCTTGTTCCTTTTCCGCTCCGTTGGAGATTCCACTGTTAAGGATAACAACACCATTTTCAACTGTTAGATTAGAGGTCGTTAGCGTGAAAAATAAACAATTTTTCAGAATGACGTGTATTCAAATGTGTTAGATTTCTCTTTCTTTCAAAACACAAATTTTAATAGTTACAAGAAGAAGAAGTAAAGTTAAAATTTAACTCAATTTTATAAAATCAGTTCATTAGTTGAGGTTTGTATTAGTTATATGCTATGAAATGTACTAATCTTTAGTCAATGTGAGATTTCTAATATATCCACTACGTGTCGAGAGTAACAGTTCGTGTGTGAGAATATATTATTGGTGGTCTAATATGGTTCGATAATGGATGAGCTGATAAGTTCAACAAACTCTTGTTATGATAGACTCAAAATGACTTTGATACCATATTAAAAAATAGACTTTTAAACCTAATTCAATCTCATAAAACCAACTTATAAAGTAGGATGTGAGGGTTCCAATAATAATAATCAAACATTAGTGGTTAAGTAGCATTGCAAGCAATTTTGTGGTCATTCCTTGGCCCGTAAAAGTGAACATATAGCAAAACATTCATTGAAAAGATAGAAAAGTATAATTTGTGAGGTGAGGATAATGGCAACTACCATCGTCAACAACGAGTGGTGGTGATAAAGATAAGATAGATTGAGGCATGAAACAGAGCCACGTGGCCGATAGGTAGCATATCAGCTAACGTTGGTGCTCGTTGCAGCCACACTATTTCCACAAGCTCTCTCCTTCTTTCTTTTTATCATCAAGAACAAGCACCATCACAAGTTCCTAAACTAGCCTTCTACTCATCAACTCAACCAAGGAAATGGCATCCATCATACCCGCTTCCTGTGGCTCTGTGTTGAACACCTCCTTCCTCAGGAAGCAGCCTCTGAACCACACAAGCCTCAGGGCATTCTCCAATGCCAATGCTGTCTTTGGTGTGAAAGGAGGACGTGGAGGTCGTGTGACAGCCATGGCGAGCTACAAGGTGAAGCTTGTGACCCCAAGTGGAGAGCAAGAGTTCAGTTGCCCAGATGATGCATACATTCTTGATGCTGCAGAGGAAGAAGGCATTGACCTTCCCTACTCATGCAGGGCTGGTTCTTGCTCTTCATGTGCTGGCAAAGTTGTGGGTGGCCAAGTGGACCAGTCTGATGGTAACTTCCTTGATGATGACCACATTGAGCAAGGGTTTGTTCTCACCTGCGTTGCTTATCCCACTTCTGATGTTGTTATTGTGACTCACAAGGAGGAGGAGCTCGTTGCTTAAATCTTTTCATCACTTTCCTTTCCCACTTCTGATGATGTATGCTGCTTTTTCTTTTTATGTCTTGTGCCATTTCTCAGGATATACACACCCATTATGATTATGCAGTAATTGATTACTTCACCTGTAGCAGCAGCTGAACTTGTTTTTGTCCCTATAATAATCTTTTCTTCACAGTTTTTGCACTCCTTTCCTCTTTCCTCGGCTTCAATAATTGATTACCCTTTTTTGCATTACATATATACTATCTAAATTTGTGTGCTTTCTGCATTGATTTTCATCCTTCTGTCACATTGGAGTTCACAATGATGAGGGTAACTTGCATCTTACCTGCGTTCTTAACGTTTAAGAACTGATGATGGCTTTTTACCATTGTTCTTAGCTCAAGAAATATTGATGTTAGTCTCCTAAAAAATCCACACAAAGACTAAAAGGGAGACTAAATGATAATTAGAGTGAATTTAGTGTCTTTTTAATCTTATGAGTTTTTTTAGAGACTAACATCAATATTTCTTATAGTGTTCTACTGACTGACGGTGTTCTTAACTTGGTACTGAAGATGGTGTTAATGTCCTGAGACTAATTGTATGGCCAACTTTTTTTTACCTTTGTATCACTTAAAAGAGATAACATATTTAATTGTATCTACAGTACAAGGTACATTTTTCATTCTCAACTACTTTGTGTCGGTGCCAAAACATTGATTTAAGAATGATTTCTATATCTATGCCATGAAGAGTAGTAAAACTTCAAATATGAAACATAAATGGATGATGTCTTCTGTAGCACATACTTATGCTTCTCTCCTTCGCCATTGAAGGACAGTTTTGGGGGAGAGTGATTGTATTCGTCTGTAAGTCTTGAGTCAATATTTAACAAAGAAATTGAGATGAAAATTCTGGCAATGCTAAAATATCTGTTGGGTATGGATTCAAACCTTAATTAGGAGCATTGCTTCTGTGAGAATTCTGCTGTGAACATGGAGATGTTACAAAATTTATGACCACAAATTGGAGCTTGTCATTCTATCCTTCTTAACATTTCAAAGGGGTTAACATTTCAAAGGGTGTGGTTGACAATGCTATGATTCAATGTTCCTTATGGTTATGGATTACTTCCAAGTCATACTCTGTTTTTTTCTCTTATTCAGACTGGTGTCTTGACTCTTTGATTTGTATGAGATTGATTAATTGATGAATTACTATGTTGAGGTTTGTCATGTGTTCTATGAGTTGTTAGTTGGAGGTTTTTTGGTGTCTTGTTTTGAGAGAGGTTAAGGTTTATTTTTCTTTATAAAGATTGAATTATCCTGAAGTAGAGATGTTAATGTTTATTTTTCTGTATAAAGATTAAACCATTCCGAATAGTTCATATTTATTTTCTTGTCTATAAAAAAACATAGCAGTTAAAAACTATACCAAAGTTTTACACATGAATATACACCAATAAAAAAAATAAACAGTTTTTCATTGGTCAATTAACAAATTAAATAATTATAAAAAACAAAGGACTGCGTAAAACGAAATTCAACCATGCAATTCTGAGTGGAAGTTTTGACTGAATAATTCGAAAAAAACTAGCATTTTCCAATTTATAACCACTGTTTCATCTCATGTAATAGTAATATTCATAAGCAAAAGAAATAGAAGTGCATAACCTACTCTCTGAGAGGGCCTGGAGAGGGTGCTCTTGGAACAAAGTTTTGTAACTATTAAAGATGTTTTTTCAAGTCAAAATATGGATAATTGTGAAGGGAGAGAGAAATGAAATAAACTAACAATTAAAATGAGGTTCCATCATTCAAGTAAAAGTTACAGGTAATTTCAAATGTTTCATAGTAGCAAAGAATCCACTAAAAACATAATATTAACTTGTGCTGCAGAGTGAGGAAAGTGACATATTCACTGCATGTGCTCTCAGCCACTGAAATATGCTACTGTTCCGACCTCAAGTCAGTTGGACAGTATCGCTAGGATCAATCATCGCATCCGAGGTATTGTCCGCTTTGAAGGTTGGTGTTCCATCACGATTTTGTCCTTAAAATACGCCTCGAAGGGTGAAGGGAGGAGGGAGTATATAAACTGCCATTGACCTCGATTCTTGAGTGATGTAAGACTGTATTGGCATACGAGAACAACTACTTATTACTTATTGTATTAAAAGTATTATAAAGTAATGCTTAAAAGCTGTAAGAGAAAAGTATGAATGGATAAGATATGCATTGAAGAACATTGTGATGATAGTTTTCAAGTGGCAGCCTCGATTGTGAAGAATCTGTGGAGATAACATAGGCACACAGAATGAAACATGGTACAAAATGTTTAGATGTTCTTTTTAAGAGGAGATCTAGTCACAACAATGATGGTAAATGTTGAGTTCATTAAATATATAACAGTTTTGCAAAGAAAAGAAGGTAGCATGTGAAGTGAAGAAGATGAAGAATGTTACAAAAATGTATGGTGAAGGGAAGATGAATAGACTTGGTAGCATTCAACCTCCACATCTTATTGCACTTTCAATGCATTCAATTACTTCCTCTACCATATCACTGCATCCAATTTCAGTATAAAAAGATGAAAATGTTTTTAGATAAAATGAAGGTAATTATAAAAATACATTTAAGATTTACTTTTTTGGACGGATTTTTTTATCTAGAATGAAATTTTGATTTTATTTTTGGATTTTTATTTTTAGAACACAATAACCTCTTCTAGATCTACTTTTTTTAAAATATATTGTTTTCAATTCTAGATTTTTATTTCGAGAATGAAGGACATTTTAAAAAATTTAAAATTGTGTAGGGTGCAAATTCAAAATGATTGAGTGTATGAAGAATTTGCCTCTATCATAGTTTCCACTATGTTAACCAACACAATTGCTTGCTGAAAATTTTCCTCACTTTGTTTTCTTTGCATTTCGACCTTATGCAGCCTCAAACGTTAATTTTAAAAGAAAAATGATAGTTTGACAACTCTTAAAGTTGTATACAACTCTTGATGTGATAAGTTTAGAAATAAATATATATAATAAAGGATAAATTTATAATTAAATGATATAAAAAAGTATTAAAAATAATAGTATTGGAAGTTGTAATGTGGTTGTATAAAAATTTGAAGTTGTTAATGTATCATTGCCCATTTCAAGAAGACAACTTAAACTCAAAATTACAAATAATGGCATTACATTATGCACCCCATAGTTTCCCATAATTTGAAGGTGCAACCATGGGCAAGATAAAAAGACAAAAGTATCCCTACTTTGGATTTATAAAATGCATATTATACACTCTACAATTCGAAATGCATTTTCAAATTTGGAAATATATTTCTGAATTTTGCATTGTTGAATGTATTTTTAGATTCAAAAATATATTTTTGATAATTCAAAATGCATATTTTATTTTGTATTATGAAATACATTAATACTAAAAATAAACATCCTAGAGGGGAAGTTTGAAAATTTAAAATCTATGGAGGTGTATGCTAAAATTATGGGTTAGCCTACAAATAATGGGCCATTGGATCCGGGCTGCTTCTTCCTGCACCTCCATACCTTCTTCTCTCACCTCCATAGATTTTCGTAATTCTAAAACTGCCCTTCTGTAATATTTTGGAAGTTATTTTTCAAGTTTGTAATTAGCTTTCGGATTATATAATCTGAAAGTCTTTTTTCAGATGCATGATTACTTTCCGGATTACATAATCTGGAAGTTTTTTTTAACTTCTGGATTATGTAATCCGGAAATCTTTTTTCAAAAGTGTTTCCGGATTACATAATCGGGAAGTTATTTTATGGGGGTGGCACAAGAAGGATAAAAATGTATTTTCATATTGTGTATGAAGGTGCCAGAAGAAGATATGGAGGTGCAGGAAGAAACAGTCTTGGATTCGAGTCAAACTTTTATCTATACTTTATTATAAGGGCTTTTTCTTCTTACACTTCTTAATTAATAATTGCATCTCATACTAAGACAAAAAGGCCAAAATACCCTCCATTGCTCCACCATGTCGTCGTCGTTGCAGCTCTATCTACACTTCCATGACGAGTTTTTAATATATTTTAGATTAAAAATAATATATGATTTATATTCATTACCACTTGCATTAATTTATATGTAAGATTAATGTTAACTTAATTAAATATTAAAAAGATATTATATTAATATTAATAATTACGAAATTTAAAAATTAGAACGTATTTAATATTATTAGTGTTGGTTAAGTTAACTTTAATGTCTTTCTTTAAAATATTATTATTACTAAAAAAATATATTTAATATTATTAGAGTCGATCTTAATATTTTTTTAACATATTTTTCATTACTAAAATATATTTGATATTATTATAGTCGGTTAAGTATAATATCTTTATTTTAGTATTAAAATATAT
>Ga0123341_1004419_pt1 | contig 12338 bp, 9 predicted proteins | sample Turbeapinknodule_FD_89959 | JGI IMG/M metagenome (GOLD analysis project Ga0123341, IMG submission 89959) | Root nodule microbial communities of legume samples collected from Mexico - Turtle bean Mexico pink nodule | ecosystem: Host-associated > Plants > Roots > Nodule | place: Mexico: Nepantla... | reverse complement strand
TTTTTTTTTTCTTTAACCTCCTTCAACTTTTTAGTGAACTTCTTCCTTCCTCATTCTAGAGTGAGTTAACCAGCAGGTTATAAGATTTTTTTTAAATTATCCTTAAAATTAATTATTGGGGCTGACTACGATATTTTTCTACTTAAGTACTTATGTACGAGCTAAATTATTAATATATGGAAAGAGAATAATAATAGAGTTAATAATCTTGTCCAATCTTTATAAGAGAGAAAGAGATAATTCATAACACTTCTTATTTATACATTAAAACAATAAAGAGGGTTAAAAAAAATAATAAATATAAGGGACAATTATAAAAAATCTTTTGAATAAATGAACAAACTTAGTAAAGAAAATGTCTTATGCTTAGACACAACCAAGTTCCACACAAAATGATATACCTATCGTGTCTAAATTCCATTCACCTCAATCGATACACCCCATTATATTTCATTAATGAAGGTGATGATATGATAAATACTTGTTTAAGGTTGATTAAATTACTCAACCCGTTCAAAAGCAAAATTATATAAACTATTTAATAATCAGAATTGTTCTAAAAAAAATTGATATAACATCTTGATATACTCAACTTCCTAAATCCTCCCTGGACAAACTAAGAGCCTTGCACATGTAGTCATCGAGATGAGCTAGTCACCACTTGCATTTCACAACTTTATTGTTTGATACTTCAGCTTTCATAATAAAGTTTCATTGTTTAAGAATCTGATGCTAACATTTTTTATTTTTGACTATGTTTGAACTATTTTGATACCATTCATTGGTCTGGTAAAAGATTAAATGAGACCCGATTCGATTTGAATTCTTCTCTACCACTATAAGAAATTTATAAATATAAACTAATTTTATAAATAAAAAATAATTAGTTTGATAAACTAATGTTAGAAAAAAAAATTATTAGTTGTTATATTAACTAAATTACAGACCATTTTAGAGACTAAAAAATTATTGGTTTCTGAATTAGTTTCTATTGTTGATAAATAATTTTCTAAATTAACATCTAATTAACTACCAATGTTTTAACTACCAATTATTTAAATTATTTATTTTAATATTTATTTTTAATTAGTATGTTATATATATATTTATGTTATAAATTTTATAATTTTAATAATTAATATAGAATACATATTTATATTTAGGTGAATTCAATATAAGTAATTTAATTTAATGAATTTATTAGATTGCTAATAGAAAAATGATTTGAACTTATAAGTGAAAATTAATTTGGTCTATTAAGAAATAATAAGGTTTTTGAATAAGCTAAAATTTAAGGTACCGTTCCTCATTTTCCTATTTAAAGAGATAATGAAAGTCTTAGAAATAATAAAGTTGCTTGATTAAAAAATTCATAAAACTAATTGTTCCTATCAGATAAATAAATTGAGTTTCTTTTATCATGTTGTATGCATTTAGGTCTTCCTTGAATTATATCAATGATCTGAAGTAATATTTTCTATTGATTTTTTATTTTATTTAGTATTCCAATATTTTATGCTTATGTAGATAAATTTTGGATTAATTTTCTGGTAAAAAGTATTACAAAATTGTTCATAGAAAAACTTGCATACTTAGAAAAAGAAAAAATTGACAATTATTAGATAGTAGATATAAGGACAGTAAGTGGTTGAGTTAAGCCAAATTCTCTTTTGTTTGATTAATGTATCATTACTCTGTTTTTGCATTAAGTTTTTTAAATCATTGCTTGATGGCTGTCAGTACTAATATAACTAATACGGTCTTAAAAAAAAAAAATGACACTCTGAAAGGAAAATTTCTTCTTCAACTAGCTAGAAAAGCTTGAAACAGTCCTTAACCATCAATTTTTATTTGAGGCCAATATTGATGACAAGACTAAGAACTTGAATAGGGATAACTAAAACCAAATCAGGTTGAAGCCAAATTAGGTAAAAGAATTAATCATTTGAGAAAAGAACCGAGTATGATTTTGGAAGTTATTGAAAAATTGAAGAGCCTTGAGAAATTAAAACTTCTAAAAAATTAGAAAGGAGGTGCAAACACTTATATACAATAGAGGAGGGAAATTTGGCACCAAGATAAAGCTAATCACATCTATCGCACAATAGCAATTTCTTCACAATTACAACAGCAACATATATCTCAAAACTATTTTTTAATTTACTAATGAGCTTAATTTTTTGGCACTATATCACTCAAATTTTAAGGGAATTTATTTAAAAATCAACAACCTCACCATATATAATAACAATATATATGATTAAGTGAGTGTAAAAAAAGTATTGGTATGGTCAATGTGTTCAGGTAATTTTTTTCATATTTCACAAAATATGCTTATAAAATATTCAAGACTCTTATCCAACAATTAACTAACCAAATGATTTTTCTTTTAACACTAGTGTAAAACAAGAATTTAACAATAACATATGATGATAGTTAAATATAAAATAGGTATTTTTCTTTTTTACAGGTCACATGGATGAGTTATTGAAGAAGACTAGAGAAGCTACACGACAACAACATCTTGTCAATAGACGTTTGCGTGATGTTAGAGTTCTAATTGAAATAGACCGTTAGACTTAAAGGACATTAAGTCCTAATCGTGCTCAATTTGTTAGTTATTTGGATGTCATAGTTCGATCAAAGGTGCCTATTTTGATACGTAGCTGAGATCATGTAAAAATATTAGAAAAACATCTTATTAGGGAGGATATTTGTGTAAGTTATTTATTTAAAGGTTGTGAAATTTAAGTATTGAAAATTTTGAGTGTTTAATGAATTATAATGTACTAAATTTATTTTATATTTTAGACAAACTTTGAGTTTGAGAGTTTCAATTTCATTCGGAACAAGATACTATCATCAGTAGCTACAAAACGGAGGCAATTCAAGTTGAATTTGAAAGGTTTTTACATCTATGACAAATACAAAGACCAGTCCCTTATGAGAAATATGGTATAAATGAAGAGATATGAAAAAAAAAATTAAAATTTAATATGATCCCTCATGGTAGGTTTGCTAGTATTTCACATCACACTTTATTGAATCATATAATGAAATCTCCATTTCATTTGTAATATTTATTTACAAGAAAAGAGGAATAAAGCTCAAGATATCTAATAGAAGAATGTTACCCCCACATACTATCTCTCGAGGAGGCTATGATTTGTTGGAAAAGAAACTAGTGGAAGATAAGTTAAAGAGACAAAAAGAAACATCTTTGCTGAAGAAGTTATTTGTCCTTCATCCCCACCTAATTGACATGAGAAATTGAAGTTAACCAGAACTAAAGCAGGGGGCAGATGGCATCTAACAAATTACTAGAGATTTCCCAACATATTGTAAATTCATAATGGTTTCATAATAATGTCTTATTTTTTTAGGTATACATTTATCATTATGCGTTAGATATTATTAGATATTATGAGATATTATGAAATATTATAGATATTGTTAGATATTTCTATTTATGTAATAGGCTTAGCCCATATGTTTCTTTTTTTTATATAAATGTAACCCTATGCGTTCATATGGTACTAGAGCATAGGGTTAGGGTTCAATTTTTGTTGGTGAACCCACTATTCACTAGAATTTTCCAGCCACCGCCCCACCGTCTCCTTGACGCCAGAGTCGCCACCTGAGCTGTCATCGTTGCTGTTGCCGCCAATTGGCCGATGACTGGATTTGTCCTTGTCATTTATGGCTTCTTCTGCTACCACTATGACTTCTTCTGCTGCCACTATGTTAGATTCGTCTATTTATACTAATTATGTCAATGTTGATCTCTCCATTGAAAAATTGGATGAAACCAATTTTGACACTTGGGCCTCATATATTAAATTATGGCCTAAGAGTCAAGGTTATGTTGAAGAAAATGAGGTTTCCCATTGGTTGAAAATTGATGCTCAATTATGCATTGTTATCAAATCTACCATTCACTCATCTTTATTTGTACTTTTGAGACATGTTCAGAAGTTTCGGAACAAGCAAAATTATTATACACCAATGATACTCAACGTCTCTATGGTGTGTGTCAAAATCTCCTCACAGTTGTTGCTCCCAAATGTCTTGATGGTACAGTGGCGAAATATCTAAGTAAAATTCATGCTTTTCTTCATTATTTTAATCAGTTATTGCCTCCTGCCTCCATTCCTTCTCAAGAATTAGAGCAAAGATCCAAGTTCTTCATGTTATTGGGCTTACATGACCTTCCTAATGATTATTCTCATGTTCGTGATCAAATTTTAAGATCTCCTATTATGCCCAATTTTACTTCCACTTGTTCTACCCTTATGTGTGTGCCAAGTAAACACACCACTGATATAACGCCTCCTGTTGATGATTCTTCTGCTTTAGTCTCTTAACATGATGATCGTACTCGCCCTCACAAGCCAAGGAAAGGGGCGTCATAAGTGTGGCCATTGCAGCAAACTTGGCCACAAAATTGACAGATGTTATGCCTTACATGGTTGTCCTCCTAAATCTGTTGCGATTTCCTAAACTACTCATGTGCAACCTTTTACTATGGACCATACTTCATTTGATACCCTAGGTTAGCCTACTATTTTCAATAAATTTCTTAAATGGTATGAGTATCGTTATAACCTTAGTTCCACTGCTTTTGTTGCACATTCAGGTACATCTTTTATTGGCCTCACTCATTTTACTTCCCTTGGCCATTGGGTTCTAGATTTAGGTGCCACAGATCACATTACTGGTAATAAATATTTTTTCTTTTTCCTGTCTACTACGGGTTATTTACATTCATTTACCATGGCCAATGGATATAGGGTACCATCACATGGTGTTGGTACTATTAATCTTTTTGCTTCTTTATCTATTGATAATGTTCTTTATGTCCTTGGGTTTCCATTTAACTTATTATCCATTAGTCGTCTCACTCGTTCCCTTGATTGTGTTATTTCTTTTACCAAATATTTTGTCTCTTTACAGGACTGAAGTTCGAGACGAATGATTGGCACCGGATGTGAATCTCATGGACTTTATCAACTACATATCTATGCACATGTTGGTGTGATTATGGATTCTCCATCTCTCATTCATGCTCGGTTGGGTCATCCTAGTCTTGCCAAGATGCAACAACTTGTTCAAAGTTTGTGTAATGTATCTAGTTTATCGTGTGAGTTGTGTCAATCAGGGAAACACATTTGTAGTTCTTTTCCTAGTAGAGTCTCACAACGTGCTTTATCTCTTTTTGCCTTAGTTCACTCTGACATTTGGGGACCAAGTCGTATTAAGTCTAATTTAGGATTTCAATATTTTATTACTTTTATTAATGATTATTCAATATTTACTTGGGTGTTTTTAATGAAAAATCGTTTTGAGTTGTTTTCTATATTTCAAATCTCTTACAATGAAATTAAAAATTAATTTGGAATTTCCATTTGAATTTTGCGCAATGATAATGGACGTGAGCATTTTCTCATTCTTTTAAAAAATTTATGGCTTCTCATGGTATTCTTCATCAAACTTCATGTGCTTATACACCTCAACAAAATGGGGTAGCTGAATAGATATCTTGTTGAAACAACTCGTACTATTTTAATCCATGGTGATGTTGTTTTTAGTGCATGTTATCTCATTAATCGCATGCCATCTTTAGCGTTAGGTGAAAAAATTCCTCATTCTATTTTATTTGCACTTGACCATTTCCACCCTTTACCTCCCAAAGTTTTTGGTTCCACATGCTTTGTTCGTAATTTTAGTCATGGTCTTCATAAATTATCTCATAGGTCACACAAATGTGTCTTTTTAGGGTTCACTAGATCATAAAAAGGATATAATGTTTCTCACCTTCTCTTAACCATTATTTTATTTCAGCAGATGTCACCTTCAGTGAATCTTCCTTTTACTTTAAGTCTTGTCCTTCTCCTTCCATGTCTTAATCTAATCAAGTTAATATTACTCTTGTTGTGCCTAGTGCAGCTAAAGATTCACCACCGCCACCAACTCTTCAAGTGTATAGTTGTCATCAAACGTCCCATCGTCTATCAGATGAATCTCTTCTAGTGCCAACACCTCCACCCCATCCAGCTCCGACAGTTGAACCTCCAATACATGAACCTGATCTTCCTATTGTCATCCGTAAAGGTATATGTTCTACCCGTAATTCTCCTCCACATTATACTGCTTTGAGTTACCATAGACTATCTCAACCTTTTTATACCTGCATTTCTTTTATTTCTTCTATATACATTCCAAAATCAATAGGTGATGCCTTACATGATCGTCTCAAAGCTCGTTTTATGGCTAAGGGTTATACCCAAATTTTTGGTTTAGATTATGGTAATAATTTTTCTCCAGTGGCAAAGATGACTTCTGTTCGGTTATTCATAGCCATGGTTGTTCTTCAACGATGACCTCTTTATCAACTGGATGTAAAAAATGCCTTTCTTAATGGGGATCTGCAGGAAGAAAATTATATGGAGCAACCTCCCAATTTTGTTGCTCAGGGGAGTTTTTTCTGGATTGGTATGTCGTCTTCACAAATCCTTATATGGCCTCAAGCAGTCTCCTAAGGCTTGGTTTATAAAATTTAGCAATTTTGTTTAACATTTTGGTATGACTCTCAGTGAAGTAGATCATTCAGTTTTTTATCATCACTCGAGTGTTGGGTGTATTTATCTTGTAATATATGTTGATCACATTGTTCTTACAAGGAGGGATCACCATGGCATTTCACAAGTAAAACAACACCTTTGTCAACAGTTTTAGACCAAAGATCTTGGAAAACTCAGATATTTCTTGGGGATTGAGGTAGCACAATCCAATACTGGTATTTTTATCTCTTAAAGAAAATATGCATTGGATATTTTGGAGGAAATTGGGTTGATGAATTAAAAATTTGTTGATACTCCAATGGATCATAATGTCAAACTTCTACCCAATCAGGGGGAGCCTCTTTCAGATCCTGAGAAGTATAAAAGATTAGTTGGAAAATTGAACTATCTCACTATTACTCGTCCTATTTTTCCTTTGCAATCAGTGTGGTGAGTCAATTTCTTAATTCTCCATGTGAAGACCATTGGAATTCAGTCATTCATATACTGAAGTACATTAAAGGCTCTCCTAGAAAAGGTTTGTTATATGTTCACAATAACCATACTAAAGTCGTTTGTTATTCAGATGCTGATTGTGCAAGATCTCCATCTGATAGAAGATCAACTTTAGGTTATTGTGTCTCTATTGACTTAATCTCTTGGAAGAGAAAGAAACAAAGTGTTGTGGCGAGATCTAGTGTAGAAGAAGAATATAAAGTTATGACCTCGGCTACTTGTGAGCTTATTTGGCTTAAACAATTAAAGAATTGCAATTTTGAGAGATCACTCAAATGAAACTTATATGTGATAACCAGGCTACTCTTCATATTATCTCAAATCCAACTTTTCATGAAAGGACCAAACATATTGAGATTGATTGTCATTTTATTCGAGAAAATATTATATCAGGAGATATCAAGACTGAGTTTGTTAATTCAAAAATGATCAATTAACAAATATTTTTTTCTAAACCCTTACGAGGGCCTAAGATTGATTACATTTGTAACAAGTTGGGTACATATGATTGATATGCACCAGCTTGAGGGGGAGTGCTAGATATTATTAGGTATTACTAGATATTATGAGATATGATAGATATTGTTAGATATTTTTATTTATTTAATGGGCTTAGCCTATATGTTTCTTTTTCTATATAAACATAACCCTATGTGTTCAATATACACAAGGGATTTATCATATTCTTTCTTTTATTTTAATATTACGTAATATGAATAACAATATTATTCATTACAGAATGCCCTAATAGAGCAAAGCTCATAGGGAAGTTTTGTTTTCGTAGGTCGAAATGACATACTGACCATTGCTATTGGCACTCAAGAGAACCCCGATCATGTGCGTACTACTAGTTTTCATGTGGGTGTTCAACAATACTTTGGATGAACTCCTCACCCAACTCTTCAATAGGATTTGTTAGTCAGGAGATGATAGAGCAATTAACTGCACAATTGACACTACAATTAACTAATTAGATAAAAGCACAAGTTACTAATGAGCTGAGACGTCAATTCGACCGACGATTGGAGTCCATGAGTATCTTCCAACAACATAATGCGATTGACCCATATGTACTTCCTACTTGTGGTTGTGTTAGTACAAAAAGTAGTTGCACTTCTGAGGACTTAGAAAAGGAGAAAACACACGAAGGTTGTTTGTTTGAGAAGTTCCTCCTCATGCAGTGGTCATTGTGATAGTGTATTTAGGAGGTTCAATCATGCACACCATGCCCATGCATGATGATTTCACTAGAGTAGTGGTTGAAAAAGTCAGAGACGAAAGTGTTGTAGTTACAATGTCACAATGGAGGTTAAAGTAGTGGGAGAGGCACTTGGAACATTCATTTCGTAGCCTACACACCTGATTGAGGCCATTTCAAAAAATTATCAGTTATATTTCATTAGATTCTTTTAATTTTATTTGGATTTATATATAATGCTTGTTATTATGTTTTACAGGATCCTAGGAGGAGACAAAAGGCCCCAATTGGTGGTGATTTAAGCCTCAGCCTCAACCAAAACTTGAACAAAATGTTAATCCAACTTAGGAGTTGGTTAGGATTTCATATGATTTGTTTCAGGCATCTTGTGCCATTTCTTGGGATGCCACAATTTTTGGCATTGACAATGGTAATATATCATTATACATAAAAATGTAGGATGTCTTTGAAATCATAGGTAATCAAATGTTGAACATTACACTCATTCAACTATGGATGGTGTAAGTACACTTTAAATCTTTAGATGTTATTTAATGAATTGATGTTTCATGAGATAAGCCATTGTCACTAATATATATATATATATATATATATATTAATAATGTAGGTATACAAATCAATTAATTATCAACATGGGGAATGCTAATATTTATGGTTTCCTTGAGCCTCAATCTATATAAAAGTCTAGGAATAAAAAAATGGAATGTCAAACTTACATCCAATGATGGATTCATGAGTCCTGAAAAGAAGATTCACATGAACCCTTTTATTAATGGGTAAGTAAAACTCGTTACATTTAAATGTTACATAATTCAAAGAACATGAATAATCAATTGGCTATTCTAGGTCTTATTAGCAATTGATGCTTATTTATCCCATGGACAATACTGTTGTGTGATTTTTGTTCATTGCATAGAAAGTCAAATGTAGATATGAAGGTTACAATACATGGATATGTTTTAATTACAAAATAATATGTTATTGTAGTTTATATAACATATTGTAAATTACTAATGGCTTTTCTTTTTAGTGTCATTAATGTATGCAATGTCTTTGATGGTAGATCCATTTCATCATCACATAATCTAAGTTGGATTTATATATTTAGTTCTTCATTGAAACTATTAAATTCTTGTTTTTTTAGTTTTTCAATAAATTAACTTACTTGAATTTCATTTATTAGTGCAATAGACAACAAGAAAGTTTTGAATGTAGTTATTATGTCACACATTGGATGTAGACCGTAGTTTGTGTCAATATTGTTAATTCTTGAGAACATGTATTAAAAAACTTTAAATATTTTGAAAAAACGTATTAGAGATTTCATATATGTCTTTATAAAGACTAATATTTATTTTGTATTTCAACTTTTTACAGATAGTGGACCATTGGACACAAACACACTAGTTTCAACAACCCCACCCTGCTTTAAAATTCCCATTTGGACTTAAAAAGGTGTGATGACCCATGTTGATCAAAGGAGAGGGACATATATAAGGCATGAGGGAATCTAATTGGATCCCAAAAAAGGAGCCTAGTTGTGATCCTTAAGAATAATAAGAATCATTTTCCTAGACATTTATGAACATGTAAGGGATAAAATGTAAAGTTATCTACCATAAATCATATGCAGACACACACACACCTGATGTTTTATGAAAAGAAAAGTTTATGGGAAGAGAGAAGATTGGTGGTTGAGCCAGAGGTCAGGAAGTTAATGCAAGCTAAATTTATTCGAGAGGTACAATATACCCCATGGTTGGCCAATGTTATTTTGATCAAGAAAGGAAAAAAATGGAAGATGTGCACAAATTATACGGGCCTTAATAAGAAATGTCGTTGGTATGAACGTGGAGGTTTATGTTGATGATAAGGTCGTCAAGTCAGACTCAATTGGACAAGAAATTGCTGGCTTGAATGAAGTTTTCTCTTAAGTATGAAAATATGAAATGAGACTCAACCTTGAGAAATGTGTCTTCAAGGTAGAGAGGTAAGTTCTTGGTCTTTATGCTAACCCAGTAAGGCATGGAGGCGAATTCGGATAAGTTCCAAGCTTTAATCGACATGCGAAGTCCCAAAAACTTTAAAGTGATCCACATATCACCTTCATATCATACTTATTGCCAAAGCTAGTTAAGAAGACCAAACCAATTGTATAATTGATTAAAAAAATGCAACTCTTCAAAGGGAAAAAATGTGTAAGTATATATTCTTGAATTTGAAAGTTTCCTATCTTTGTTTCCCATTCTTTCAACACTAACACTAAGAACACCTTTTTTCCTATAAACTTTTTATCTCCAAAAAATCTATATGTGCAACAATTGTACATGGAAACAAGAAACAAACACCAATTTACTTCACCATTTGAGTCCTCCAAGACTTCGAAACTAGATACCAGTTGATCAAAATGATGGATCTTGCACTTATTATTACTTTCAAACGACTATATTTTCAAATTCATCAAGACATTCTACAAACAAATTGCCTAATATCAAAAAGTACTTCACAAATCAAAGTTAGCAGGAAGGATGATTGTTTGGTTGGTTGAATTATGAAAATTTAGTATCAAGTATGATGAGCCTAGAGGACCAATTAAGGAACAAAACCTAATAGAATTTGTTAATGAATGTGAATTGAAACTTAAAAATAAGAATATGTATGATGGATGTTGCGTATGGAGAGTTCTTCAACCAAGAAGGATAGACAAGCAAATACAATTGTAGAAAGGTCCGTATAATTTTATTATCTAGCAATCTTTTCATTTCAAGTTCATAACCTTGAACAAGAAGCTAAATATGATGCATTGATCACCATTCACTCTTGGCCAAAGACAAGAGTTCATATGTTGAAGTAAGTCCCAATTGACAGTAGGTCATATGAGCGAATAATATCAAGTTAAAAATCCTCTACTGCTTTAACATTTTCATCACATATTCAACCCTATGGCTAAATTTGAGGAAGCGTGCATTGAGAACATATTTCGTGAAGGGAACACACGTGTTGACCTTTTTTTTGAAACCATTGAGCACAAAGAAAAATGGGTAACATGAAACAATAACCTAACAAATGTTAGCATACACCACATTTACGATAAAAGAATGCAAAGAAATAACCATTAATCCAATCTTTTGGATGCAACTTATATGAGAATATGTCCTCCAAGGGAACAAACATTAGAAATTCTAAGAAGAAAAGAAAAATCGCAAAAAAGGCATCATGATTCGTGATGGTAAAAGAAAAATTGTTTAAATAAGGGTACTCAACATCATTTTTTAGATGTATTTATATTGTTGAGGCATATTCGAAATACAATATAAGGAAAAATGATGGCTACCTATATACTTTGAGTAGGATATTATTAGCCTAATGTGCGAAGGGATTGTGCTAAATATGTTAAGAGATGCACAAAAAGTCAACAACGCAAAAACCTCATACACTCCGCCCTAGAGGAAGTACATGACATCACCTCTCCTTGGTTATTTATTGTATAGAGTATGAACATCATCAAACATTTCTTGCTAGCTAAGTGTGAACATAAGTTAATCCTCCTAGTTGTAAATCACTTAAAAATATGGATAGACGTCAAATCCTTAGCAAAAAATAATTGACCACCAAGTACAAAAGTTTGTAAAGGAGAAACATAATATGTTGATATGGGGTTACACACAACCTAACCACTTACAACAGTAGACAATTCACAAACAAGGGTTTCAAACAACTTTTTGAAGGTCTTGATATCCATCACGTCACTAGTTTAGATAAGCACTCACAAACAAATGAGCAAGTCAAATTTGCTTACAAGGTCATATCAAAATCTAAAAATGACTATGAGTTCAAAAATGGCAAATGGATGAAGAAATTTCTTGAAGCACTTTGGGCATACTGATGCAACTCTTAAACAATAATAAGGGAATTCCTTACAACCTGATGTGAATGCAATAGCAAGAATACATGATTCTTTGACATTCTTAGGAACAACTTGAGTTGGTCATGAATTGGCACTTTAATTAGAATTGGATCAATGTTCTAATTCAAGAACTCAC
>Ga0123341_1004418_pt1 | contig 12339 bp, 11 predicted proteins | sample Turbeapinknodule_FD_89959 | JGI IMG/M metagenome (GOLD analysis project Ga0123341, IMG submission 89959) | Root nodule microbial communities of legume samples collected from Mexico - Turtle bean Mexico pink nodule | ecosystem: Host-associated > Plants > Roots > Nodule | place: Mexico: Nepantla... | reverse complement strand
CCATTAATTAACAAAAAAATGACATTTCTATGCATATTTTTATTCTTATTATTTGAAAATTTTCTAAACTTTGAAAAAAAAAGTATATACTAGAATGTGGAAAATATTAATATTGTATATATTAAATTCGAGTATTTTTTTCTTTTGAGAACACGATTCTTTTCAACCCACTTGCTTTTTAGTTTATGACGTGATTTTTCTTCCTTAATTGTTTTTTATGATATCATTATTTAAATTTAGTCAATTACGTAAATAGAACTTCTCAAACTAATAATTTGAATTTGTTTAAATATGTTAATTTTTACAAACTATACTGAATTATTGAATTGTAATTTATTCTTTAACTACAAATGTATTTTGTATTGATTCTTACACGATAAAATAAATTAATTCATGGTGATGAAAACAATTATATTTTTTCATCATACTTCGTCCATTTTAAAACACATACATAATTGCATTATTATTTGATGAATATTAATACTCTCGTATATAGTATAATATTCACCTAACTTTTAAAATACTAACTTCCATGTTTCATTATTCTAAAGTCGTCATTGATTATGGTGTTCATTAAAATAGTGTTGGTGATTACTTTTAGGTTGTCATTCAGGATATCTTTATTGAAAGTATTATCCATCAATGATTTTGAATTTTTTTAACACTTAACCAATCCAAGTCTTGCTTTTTTATTAATTAGCACACGTCATTAAATAATTTTTTTAATTTTATTATAGATAAATTTTTATTGTGTAAATGGTTTTTTTATCATGAATAATTATTTAAAAAGTAAAATTGTAAAAAGTTATATATAAAATTTTATATTTTCTCTACATTGTTATAAATTTTTATTATTTATATTATTCTCAAATAGGGTTGAAATCAAGATAACGATTGTTTTTTTTTTCTCGGTCAGTTGGTCTACTCTCCTCTCCTTCCACTTGAATTTTAACTCCTCTCCCTTCTCTACTTCTCGTATTCGTAATCTCCAAACTCGAATGGCATATCTAATTCTTTAAATGTGTCGATTTATATTATTATCATGAATTCTTTGGTAATGGGTCAGATTAAGGACATGGTTGTAGTTAAAAATATATTACCTAGTGCTTGATTATTGATTAGTCTCATCGTGATGGTTTTGGTCAACCTTGATCGGATATGGATCTCTACTCAATCGTACGGACCCGACTGGTACAAAAATAAAAATATATTATTAAATTATGAACAAAATTTATTAAAAATAATTGTAAAAATAAATATTTTTATTTAATCATAATTTTTTTTTCTTTGACACTACTCATTTTTATCTATATTTACTTGACAAATGCTTTCTATAATAAAATAATAATCTATGAAGTTGGAAATTGAATGTAAAATCAAACCATCATTACTTTTTTGTTGTTGTGTAACTAGTTTTTTTATCATGCTTGTTAGATAATCAATCACTAACACTAATAATACACAGTTGTTGGCCTTGAAGAAATTAAGGAGCCATAGTTTGCTATCTTTTACTGTCTTGTCTCTTAGCGTGTACGCCTGTGTCTCAAACTCTATTAGTATGACCAAACTCAAAGACCTCATCGGCATCATCAAGGACAAAGCTTCGCAGGGAAAAGCCGCCGTCCTCTCCCAACGCGCCACTCTCTCTCTCCTACGCGCCACCAGCCACGACTCCTTCACCCCTCCCACTTCCAAGCACCTCTCCACGCTCCTCACCGTCGGTGATGGATCACGCGCCACAGCCTCCGCCGCCATGGACCTTCTCATGGATCGCCTACAGAGCACCCAGAGCTCCGCCGTCGCGCTCAAGTGCCTCATCGCCGTCCACTACGTGTTAAAACGCGGCAGCTTCATCATGAGGGACCAGCTTCCGTACAGCGGCGGTGGCGGCGGCAAGAACTACCTTAACCTCTCCAAATTCCGCGACAGGAGCAGTCCCGTGTGTTGGGAACTGTCCTCGTGGGTACGATGGTACGCTAAACACGTGGAACAGCTTCTCTGGGCTTCCAGGATCGTGGGCTTCTTCCTCGGCGTCGAAGCTGACCAAGACTCAACTCAAGGGTAACACTTCTCAAACTCAGTCTTTATATCCACCAATGAGATTTTTGTTGTTGTTAATGTTCGAAAATTCTAAATTCTAAATTTGTGATTTTTTTATTATTATTATAGTATCAAATAAACTTGACTCAAATTAAAATTTCATGTCACATAAAGAAATAATTGGATGGTTATCATCTAATTAGTGGATACACTAACACATATTTTAGTTTTTAAATTTCAGATAAAATGATGTGTATCAGAAAGGTTTGGATTAGATGTTAATATTGATTATAAACACAATTTATAGCAACACCAAAAAGCATAAGAAATTATATTTAAGTTTTGATTAGTAAAAGTTACAAATAATTTGTTACGTGATTTTAGTGTGTTTGTTCTTCAATTAAAGTGGAAGTTTAATTTCAATATATATATAAGAAAGTTTAAACTAAAAGGCAACGTGGGTTAATATAGTAAAATTCAATTGTAATAGAAAAAGGTAAGGAAGTGTGTATAAGTTGTGTTGATGAAGTGTGGATTGGTGGCGCCAATTTGGGGAACCAAATTGAGCATGATGAGTATTGATCTGGAAGAGTTCCAGGATTTTACAGTGTAATGCAGGAGTTGTAACGATTCTGTGCATTTTGCCTTGCAGATTGTGATTTGGTTGGTGATTCCAGCGAGCTCAAACGCAAGAACTGACCATGCCAACAACACTCTTGCTCTTTTTGTTCTTATTCAATATGTTCCTAGGCTGTTTCTTATCTTTCCTTTGAACCAGCGTATTCAGAAAACCACTGGCGTTATTGCCAAGACTCCCTGGATTGGAGCCGCATACAATCTTGTTCTCTACATGCTAGCCAGCCATGTAAGTAGAACCTACTAGCATGCATGCACCTTAATTTTGGTGTTCCTTTAACTCAATCAAATTTTAATTATCTTGGAACAGGTTACAGGAGCGACTTGGTATCTATCGTCAATAGGGAGGCAGTTTAACTGCTGGAAAACGCAGTGCCAAATAGAGAACAAATCACATACCCTCTCTTGCTTTTCAAGTTATCTTGATTGCAATAGTTTGGACCTCCCTGATAGGCAATACTGGCTAAACATCACCCGTGTAATCACCAAATGTGACGCCAAGAGCAAAATCAACATCAAATATAAATTTGGGATGTTCGCAGAGGCTTTCCTGGACGATGTTGTCACTTCCAATTTTAAGGAAAGATACTTCTACTGTCTTTGGTGGGGTTTGAGAAATCTAAGGTATGTTATCTTCATTTCCATATATATAAGGATCATACAATAATACATTTTTCTGTGAAAGTAAGCCTACAATAATCACTATCAAAAGCGCATTTCCTAATGTAATAATGAAAACACCAATGGATGATTCTATCAATACACCTTTCCACGAGAGATTTGTGCTTTTGTTCAAATTTCTATACAAGAAAGTTACAGAAGACATCATTTATCCTAGTAAAATCCTCATGTAGAGAGTGGACAAAAGGGTTTTCCTGCCATCACATGTTAATTTCCTTTGGCAGCTCATACGGACAGAACTTGGACACCACAACATATCTCCCTGAGACATTATTTTGCATCATCTTATGCATTGCTGGATTGGTTCTCTTTTCACTTTTGATTGGAAACATGGAGGTAAGACTAGGATAAACCATATTGATTTATGGAAGTAATACAAAAACTGATTTTGGTTAACGAGCATGTTTTTTTTTTCCTTTGTCAAAGACGTACTTGTCATCAATGACAGTTAGACTTGAAGAATGGAGGATTCGGAAAAGAGATACAGAGGAGTGGATGAGGCATCGCCAGTTACCACCACATTTGCAGGAACGTGTCCGTCGTTTTGTTCAATATAAATGGCTTGCAACAAGAGGAGTTAATGAAGAAGCCATACTGCTTTCGTTACCTTTGGATATTCGTCGAGAAATTCAACACCACTTGTGTCTTTCTCTTGTGCGGCGTGTATGTCTCTCTGTCCCATTCCTTGATATGCTGCTGCAAATATATAGCAATGCAAAGTGAATAAGCAGTTAAGAAAGAAAAATGCATGTAACATGATATTTTTATTAGTTGAGAAGAGAAACTCACCTAGTTGCACTGCACTTTTCCCTACAGATTAAAGACCATTACAGAGCTACTAATGATACAAAACTTGTTTTCTTAATATTTGTACAGGTCCCCTTCTTCTCTCAAATGGATGATCAACTTCTTGATGCAATTTGTGAACGCCTTGCGTCATCACTAAGCACTGAAGGCACCTACATATTTCGAGAGGGTGATCCGGTGGATGAAATGTTGTTTATCATCAGAGGGCAATTGGAGAGCTCCACCACCAACGGAGGAAGGTCTGGATTCTTCAATTGCATCAAACTCCGGCCTGGTGACTTTTGTGGAGAGGAATTGCTGACATGGGCCTTAATGCCAAACTCAACCCTCAACTTACCTTCTTCTACTCGTACTGTCAAAGCTCTTTCTGAAGTTGAAGCTTTTTCACTACAAGCAGAGGATCTGAAAAGTGTGGCAAGTCAGTTCAAGCGCCTTCACAGCAAGAAACTTCAGCATGCGTTTAGGTATTATTCCCATCAATGGAGGACATGGGGTGCTTGCTTCATACAAGCTGCTTGGAGACGACATCAGAAAAGAAAGGCAACAAGGGAGTTATCCCTGAAAGAGGGTCTCTACTACCTGTCTTTCCCTGAGACGGATGAAAGTGGACTTTTGGAGGATTATGAAATCGGGCAATCCTCAGGGAATGCGAAAAAGGTTCAGAATCTTGGTGCAACTGTCTTGGCCTCAAGGTTTGCTGCCAATACAAGGAAAGGGACTCATAAGCTACCGGATCCTGTGCCCCAATTATTCAAGCCAGACGAACCTGATTTTTCTCTTGACCATGAACTTTAGTGACCACAAGAACCAATCATCACCCCAAAAACGTATTAAACACTGGTTCAATAGGAAGTTTAATGACTTGGATGTAAATGGTACCGATAGAATAGTAACCCTGATCACATTTTTCTTAATTCTTTCTTTTATTTGCATTCATATGCACCAACTGTATCATTACGGAGGTACCCATGACAGATATTTAAAATTTAGAAAGAAAGTATAATAGAATCATGATCAATATTTATTTCACGGAAATAATAAACATTTCCTTTAGTCAGACATTTCATTTCTAGAATTTTAAATTCGACTTGTTGAGATAAGCCGACCAAGAACTTAGGTTCCCAACTTAGTCCCCCATTGGGAATGGCAACTAAACCCTTTATAGCCTCAATTTAGAAACAACATACCTTTATTTGGGGTCTCAAACCTCTTTTATAGCTTACTCATTTAAGAACTTTTATTCCCAAAAGTTCAATCTCAACCAAAAGCATACGTAAGAGAAAAAAAATATTTTGTTCATGGGCACCTTCACTCACGGTGCTACAACAGAAAAGAATCTTATGTACCTTTATTCTCGGGTGCTCTCTATTTATTAACAACTTTATCTTTTCAGGTAACAGCTTTATGCATATGTTTATTCAGTTAACAATATATTGACGCGTACACTTATCTATTAATATATATGTTTAACTAACAACCAATATATGACAAAACTTATTATTTTAATTATTCTCCATTGGGCTTACCAATATAACTGGGTCAAACTCATGACCCACCCTTTGGACCCAATAGCCGAGCTGACTTCCCCTGGAAAAAGATACATAACATATCCCTAACTCTACACGAAATAAAATAACCATAACATATCCCAAACTCTATAGAGATAAAAAAAAGCTTCCTTCCTCTCCTTTCCTTCCAGTCGGGGAGAGATCACATTCTATCCGGTAAATCCCCTCTTTTCTTGGATAGAATCTTTCTTTTAGGTATACCCACATGCCTATACCGAGGTCCTGAGATCCCGAACACTCTTGTCCGGTACAATATGAATATAGGTACAAATAATGCTATATTGTTTCGACAGGGGTATGAGAATGTAATGTGTATTTACATATATCTGGTGTCCAAGTAACAATTCTTCTTTTAAATTATTAAAATATTTTTAATTTATTAGATAATATAAAATAATTTATATTAATTATTTTTTGTCTTTAGTTTGATAACTAGTTTCAAAGACATCATTTGATTATTTATATTTTTTTTAATTATTTGATATTTATTTAACTAATATTTGTTACTCTTATTTACTATTTATATAATTCTATTTTTTTAATATTTGATTTTAAAAAAAATATGCATTATTTTATTAAATACTTGATAAGATGTTGTGATTTTTAATTTTTATAAAAAAATATTTAATTAATATTTAAAATTGTTCATGCTAAGGTTAGGAAGGCCTTCTCCACTGATCAATATTGGTCTTTGATCAATATTGGTCTTCGGTTCTGTGGGTGACAGTGGACATCTCTATGCAATCTTTGGTCTTAAGTAGGAACTCATGGGTACTTGCAAAAGACACTCCAACACTCAAGTTAGAGTTTGATCGTTGGTGGTTGGATGTGATAAATGCTAATAAATGTGTACCTTTACCTAGGTTGGAATGTTATTTATAAGATCGTTGTGAGCCTTCAATACTGGGTCTGGATTAGGGTGATTCATCGAGTTAATCTCGGCGTTAGGGTAACATTCCTTACCATGATTATGCTAATCATGTCATAGAAAGGGACGCTTGTTAAGCCCTTGAGAACTGGTTTCGGCCACATCATCTGATGGGTATGCGACCATGGGTACTGATGTGATGGAACCCCGAGAGATAGAGCAACCACTAAGCTAGCCCAACCCTTTAGAAGGATGATTAGAAGCATGACACATGACCCAGGGCTAGGTCAAGATCAATCCATAGCCATGCTTCAGAGCCTATTATTCCTCAAAGTATTACTAGGAGCAAAGCCCACATAATTGGAGTTAAGCACCAACTAGTTTCATTACTTTTAATTTCAGTAGATTATAGGATGTACTTAACATAAATTGGGCTTATGTCAAACCCAACTTACCCTAGCTTCTAGAAACCTCTTGATAGTCCTATGTTAACTCATTTTTACCCTAGATTCTAGAAGCTAGACCTAGCTTGGGCGGCACACTAGGCTTGACCTAGTTTCTAGAAGGCCTTAGTCTTGTTCGCCCCTCTCCCTTTCTCTCTTACCCTCCAAAACACTGCTTATCCATTATTTCCTTTTGTTCTTTTCAATTCGACAATCATCATAATCACTTTATTATTTTGTTTTCTCTTTTGCACTCTAGAAGAGAACTTTCACACTTACTTAACATTTTTGTTAAGTTCGTGTCTAGTGAAAATCTTCTTTGAGCTTCTCACCATATTCTGCTAATTCAAAAAGCTTAAACAAAAGTGAAACCACTAAAAAGTGTCAATCTAACAACTCACATCATGTGGTAATCAAAACAGGGTTTTAATTGTGCTTAATTTTTTCTGAGTTGATTTCTTCTTTAAAATTTCAACACATTTTAATTATGCCTTTATCTTCCAACAATTTCAATTCCTCTTAACAATTCAGCATCTTTCAGTTCAGTCTTTAAATTCATTTTCATTTAAAATTTCATTTTTTATTCATTAAGCAATTTGAATTTTTCTTTTGAATTATTTGTGTCTTTTTTTTGCCTTACCTATTTTTCTTGAGTCTTTTGTTCTTAGTGTTTTAGGAGTCTTATATCTTGTTCTTGCCGGTTGACCTGGTCGTCGGTTGACTTCAAAGGCAAGCAGTGGCACCTCTTATTTCTGGTGAATTATGTGCTTCCCTTGGATGTTGGAAAACAGCTCCATTGAAACAGAGGGGACCCTACCTGTTGATTGCACTTCGACGATCAAGTCAGTTCAGGGCTTATAGAAACAATAAGTAAGTAAGTAGTTTCAGTCTTAGAAATGGTGTACCTTTACCAGGGATCTCAACTCCCTTTTATAGACTGCCTTTAGGTTACCTCACTGTAACAACCCTTCTCTTACCAGAGCCTTATCTCTAGTAAAAATAGGTTTGCTGGAGGACATTCTATTGTCACATAATCTTAATGCAACAACCGCACATAATCTTCCTCTTTGGAGTGAAAATCTTAACAGCATGGCCGCTAGGGTACTAACTCATGTACCAGCATTGCGGGGCACATCTATTACTGTAGGCGCCCTAGTCCTTACGTAGCATGCATGCAGCTTTCCCCTGAAAATCCTAACGCTTTTGGGCCTTGGCATCTTTAGGGGATATTTACTTGTGCTAGACCCGAATGTACTATACACACCACATGCGCTTTCATACTAACTAGGCCTTTCATACATATACGAGTTTAAACACACGCATCTATGAGGGCCCACTTACGTGGCCCACTATCTCCACAGGTGCCGATGTCCGATGCTTGATGACGATGTCTGATGTTTGGTCCAGTACACAAGCCCCCCAGACTCGAGCTGGAACTTGTTTCAATGAAGAGGCTAATTGCTCGCCCATGGCGACCTACGTGGCTAATGAGTGATAGGACGTGCACAGTGCCTCGAGGTGACGTTTCACCATACTCTCTCCCCAGCGTATGCGTGGCCAGATCTACGGTTGGGGCGCGTTGCCGCTTGTGCTCCCTCTAATACGTTAACCCTTCAACTTTACGCCCCTTTCACTGTTTCATTCCCTCTTTGAGTAACTTTTCAAACATTTCTGCTTCGAACGCTCTACTCTCTTCTCCCAAATACCTCGTCTCTTTTCGATAATCATTCAAGGTACGTTCTTTACCCTGTTACTGTCTTTTTCCTATCGTTTCAATGCTCTTAACCTATTCATAACTGCGCTGGGATTGTTTATATTTCTCGCACCCATGCTTGCTATTTTCTGTTTTATGCTTGTTGGCGTCGCGTGCATTTCTTCTTCTGAGTATTGTGTTTGTTTTTCTTCTTTGTTTTAGCATTCCTCTGTAAGATGGATCTACCAACCTCGAATTACAAAACCCTTTACCCTTGGGCTTCTAGTAATTTGTTAGGGGAGACCTCAGACTTCACAACCCGTGAGAGTATAGAGTGACCTATAGGAAAAGCGAACGCCCAAAAAAGAACTATCTTTTTGGCAAAGAGCATGATAGATTCGTTAGAGTTGTGCCTTGTAGAGTGGGTGAGCTAGTGTGTTGTGATGAGTCATCGGATTCAGCGGGGGGACCATTCTGCTTCATTTACTCCACTATCTTCAAAAAACTTCTCCTTCGCCTACCCTTTGCCAATTTTGAGAGAGCTCTTCTCCGTGAGATTAATGTCGCCCCTGCTCAGCTACACCCCAATAGCTGGGCGTTTGCGCGGGCATTCTCCATCTTATGTCACCACTTTGGCCATCTGCCATCAGTGGATGTCTTCCTCTATTTCTTCGAAGCCAAAAGCCCAGGTCAAAAGCTGTGGGTGAGCTTTAACGATGTTGCTGGGAGAGTCATACTAACCCTCTTCCAGCAATCATACAAAGGCTTTAAAGGGAAGTTCTTCAAGATTCACTGCAGCGCTGATGATCCAAATCTCTTGGATGGGTTTCCTCTGTATTGGACACAGAAACCCAGGCTTCAAAAACCCAGATGCCTTGAAGACTTACCCCCCGAGAGCGAGAGGTGTACGACTTCCTCTCCAACCTCCAGGTAGTGTTTAACACTGTTGAGCTTATTAAACATGAGTACAACCCTACAACCCTTAAGTCTTATATTGCTACTTCCCTTTCCCCTTACTCTTGTTAGTGTTACCTTAACCTTGCCTGTGCGTGTTTACTTAAATTCTCATATGCTTCCCTTCTCATGCAGGCATGGTGCTGGATGCTCAAAAGAGGAAACAACTGGTTTTCATAGCCATACAGAAGAAACCTACTCTAGGCCCTTCTGATAAGGATAACAAACTGAAAGCAATGGCCGAGGTCGCTCCTTTTGAGGACGAAGAGACCGACTTAGGTCTTATCTTCAAGAGGAAACGCAAAGCTGACATTGCTATCCCTATGCCTTCAGACTCGGATGGCCAAGCCCCCTCCTACAGGGAATATCCCCCCAGCGCCTCCTCTCCTCGCGATATTGAGGTGCATTAAGGCATAGGGGAAAGTGCCTCAGAAGGGAACCAGTGGGACTCCTCTACTGACCTGTCTTCCTTCCTCCAAAAGATGTTGCACTCTGCTAGAGATAAAGAGAGGTTGGAGAACTTGGAGGAGGACCCCCTCATGGAGCATATGTCAAGGCCCCTAGTTGCGAACAACCTCCTTCTCTCCAAAATGCAGAGGGCAAAGGAATTGGCCAACCAAGAAGTCCTCCAGTCCACTAAGCTCAAACGTCGAGTAACCGGACTTACCCTAGAGGTGGAGGAGCTTCGAAAGGCTGATCGAGAGACCGAGGCCCTCTTGTTTGAGAAATCCCAAGAGGCCTTGAGATTGTACGCCAGGAATGACGAACTCCGCACTGAGGTGGATGGGTTGAAAAGGGAGCTAGCCAGCAGAGACGAGGAGATGGCTCAACAGAAGGAGGAGTTGGCTAAACTGAAGGAGGAGTTGGCCCACAAGGATGAACTCTTCCAACAGACCAAAGACGAGCTCACCAGCGATGTCACCGATTCCAATGCGGCGGGCTTTGAGGATGTCATGGCTCAGGTTGCCTACTTGCATCCTGATGTGAATCTTTCCCAAACAGGCTTAAACAAAACTATTGCAGATGGGAAATTGGTTGATGCGGAATAGTGGTGGTGAACCTCCCCGTTGTTGCCCATATTTTGTAACTTTAACGAACACCCGATTCCTCTGCACATGTGTTTATGAATGAAAATCTTTTTTCTCCAAGCTTACCCCTTTGTGTATGACTACGGTTAACTTGTATGTCTTGACACGATTTCTATGACTTATAGCATGTCAACAATCGCTCATACTTAAGTAGCACGGGTCTTCACGAGCCTTACTTTTCCCATAAAAGAAGATTTTGCTTTTACTCTTGATATCTTACCAGAGGAGAGGTTCGCTAAAAACCCCACCATTCCTGACCTTGGCGTATTTTACCCAAGGGAGAGGTTCACTTGGAACCTTACTGCTTCTTGACTTTGGCGTATAAAGGCAAAGGAGAGGTTCACTTGGAACCTTACTGTTTCTCGGCCTTGGCGTATAAAGGTAAGGGATAGGTTCACTTGGAACCTTACTATTTCTTGACCTTGGCGTATAAAGGCAAGGGAGAGGTTCACTTGTAAACTTACTGCTTCTCGACCTTGGCGTATAAAGTCAAGGGAAAGGTTCACTTGAAACCTTACTGTTTCTCGACCTTGGCGTATAAAGGCAAGGGAGAGGTTCACTTGGAACCTTACTGTTTCTCGACCTTGGCATATAAAGGCAAGAGAGAGGTTCACTTGGAACCTTACTATTTCTCGACCTTGGCGTATAAAGGCACGGGAGAGGTTCTCTTGGAACCTTACTGTTCCATACATCGCAAACATATTTTCCAAATAACTTTTTATTGGGTGACCTCATTAAAAAACCCTGATAAGGGAAAAAGAGTGTTCCCTATAACATTGAAATTGCTTACAATAGTATTGTACCGCCCTGGTAGTCGGAAGTGATGACGTGGCATCAAGCTATTGTATAGACGTGTTGATGGACGCCTGGCTAGCAGAAGGGAAGGAAGTCGGGGGGCTTGTGTAGTCGCCAGTTATTGAGTTGGCGTGCTCCGATCTCCAGCACACCAGAACCGGCGGTCACCAAGTTGAGGATGAAGTCGCCAGATGTGAATCCAGGCGACCTAGTGGTTAGAGATTTCCGAAACAAGGACATCGCCGAAGATGAAGGCAGATGGTCATTTCCCAGCTGGCCAGAGAACGAGCTCGGGAGATAGCACACTTGAACATGCACGGTGACGCAGGTAGGGCAGATCATGAAGGCGGCCGACGAGACCACAGGGAAGGTGTGTACGAAGGCACCCGAACTCGCCATCCAGAAGAGATCACGCTCCAAGGCAACTATGCACTAAGTAGTATCATGCATAACTTAGCCAAAGAAGAGTCAGCAGTAGCGCCCAAGTCAAGGATGCTCCAGATGAAGGCACGTGTACAGCTGGATGCGAGCCACGTGTCCAGATGTGTAACTGCCAGGAGAGAGAAAGTACCCAGGTATATAAGAGTTTCCAACAAACTTCTGAGGCACGCACGTTCAGATTATCTTCTTCACGCTTGCGAGTTCTTGAGTACACTGAGAGAGAACTGGTCACGGTTCCTTAGAGTTCTTGAGTTTTACTCTTGAGTAATTGGTGGTTCAGTCGCTGACTTGGGCGTCGGAGCGCGATCGGCCGCAGCGGCGCCGT
>Ga0123341_1004416_pt1 | contig 12345 bp, 20 predicted proteins | sample Turbeapinknodule_FD_89959 | JGI IMG/M metagenome (GOLD analysis project Ga0123341, IMG submission 89959) | Root nodule microbial communities of legume samples collected from Mexico - Turtle bean Mexico pink nodule | ecosystem: Host-associated > Plants > Roots > Nodule | place: Mexico: Nepantla... | reverse complement strand
GATTAATTATTTTTTATTTTTAAAGTTAATTTTTATTTAATGATTTTTTTTAAGTGTTTGATATAAAAACCAACCAGTAACAATATGGATTAAAAGTCCAAAACTTGGAAATAATATTTAAGTTTATCATTACAAAACTTTAGCACAAATTTATTGTTTAATTAATAACAATTTAGACTTATTAAGGTAGAAGCTATGTAGCACAGACACAAACACAAACATTGATATGACACGGACACGGACACACAGATACGTATAATTTCTAAAATGTTGGACACGGGGACACAAATCTATATATTATATAATTATAAATTATATAAATTGACAATAAAGATTTATGTGCACAAATATGTTCAAGATTATTTTTTGGAGCAAAAAGATGTTTTTCACGACTGATTCAAAATGATTTGTTTCTTATTTTTATAATCATAATAAAAATTGATACAATAAGTTTGAGTTTTTAGAAAATTAATGTATTTTTTCTTTTTAAAATTGTGTTAGAATCGTACTAGAATTGTTAAAAATCCAAGAAATACCTTTTGAATTGGACATTTCACGGATACGTGTCTTACAAGTGTCATACGAGTGTCGGTGTCCGATACGAGTATCCGAGTTTGCAGTAGTAGCATACACAACACAAAAACCACCAACACCTTCTCCCCCCTATTTGTCTTCACAAATAGAATGAAGAAAGAGATAAAAACAGAATTAAGAAAAAAATTGTCCAGAAATTAAAGCAAAAGAAGCATAAACAACAACTAAACTTGGCTTCAATCTTCCTTTCCATACTGCAGCTCAAATAGTTGGTTTTGAACAACTTCAATTTGTTCATCCAGGTTTCGGAAACATGCATCCATGCTCTGGAATCTGTCACCAAAGTTCTGAAAATTTGTAGCACAAAATTCATGAAGATTCCTTTGGTTCTCAGCAAAGCTGTCCATCCTATTTACCATAAACCTCTCAAAATGAGACATTGAGAGAACACGTTCCCCTTAATTTCCAGCACTTGGTCCAACACCAAAATCAGCAGCAGGATCATCCTCTTGAGCATCAACTCCAGCACCTTCAACAACATCATGTTCTTCCTCTTCTTGTCCAGCTTGCACACCACTTGAGGAATCACCTTGGTCACCATCTTTGCTCACCCATCTTCCACAAATTTTGGTGAAACCCATCTTACTAAGTGAACCATTGTTCACTTCGAGTGATGATTTCACTACTCCGTTCTGTTCTTCCTCAAGGTCCACTTCAAAAATAATTCAAGAATTTAGAAATCAATACAACATATGGATAGTGATACTCACTTAACCTTATTGATTTCTGCATGTGTTCCTTGATGATGTGGATCCAATTGATCTTGACCTTGTTCATAATGCAATACATGTAGACAAGATCCTCCTCGGTAAGCACAAAGTGATTGCTCCCCCTGGGTGTGAGCATCCATGTCACTATTAAGGCAATTAGCCTTTCATTCAGTTTTAAACCTCCCACCGAAAAATTTCTCACTTTTGCTTCTTCAAGCAATTTTTGTAAAACCGAATTTTGTTAAATTCCTCCACCACACCAATATTTTCTTTGTTAATTCGCAGCCCTTCATACTTTAATCCAGTGATGGCAGTCCATACTTCATGTGTAATCTCCATATCAACTCCTTTTACATGAGAAACAAGGTTATTTCCAACAAATTGAAGGTTGGTATAGAATACCCTTACAAGATCAGGATATATGTTCCCTGACATCTCCAAGAACCTTTTCAACATCTATTCCTTAAGAAGACTTCTCAACTCAGCCATCTTCTGCTCCCTTAACCAGTTGAAAGAGATGAGCTTTGGGTTGTTTATTGCTTTCCTACTTGTTTCATGAAGATATTTCTCAATCTTTTCATCTTCACCTGAGAACCATGCCTCAATGCGTCCTCCCTTTCTTACAGCCATTTTTTTGATCCTCTTTGATGAAGGGGGTGTAGAATTCATGAAGGCAAAGAGAAAAATAGAAACCAGATTGAGAAAGAATGGCAGATTTGAAAAAACAACAAGAGATGTGGCAACAAGTTGTTTTTGTGAAGAAAACAAACTGCAAATGAGTATATATATGCAGAGAAATCAACTTCAATTCTTGGCTTTTAGTGGGTTTCAGTTTCCAAGAAAGAGAATCTGTTCAAACCCTTCACAAAAATGTGTTAGTCCACACTAGAAAGCACATGCAGATTTGACTAGTCATAAAGGCACTTTCAATTTCCAAGATATGGAATATATTCCATTTATGACCAAAATAATACTCTTTCTACACGAAATCTGACCAATAATAAAAGCAATTTTGACTCGTAACTGCTTGAGAAGAGAATCTGCAATAGAACCAATGCATAGAGAAATTAACTCAATTTAATGCAGTGCTGTCAGAGGGAAACAATCAGTTGTTTCGTGAAAACAATCGATTGTTTTTCTATGATAGAGATTAAAGCATTTCACAGATTCAGAATAGACAATGAAAGATGAATTAGAAAAAAAGTTTTACATAAACCTTCACATAGATGAAAATACAGACATCAATTAATATTTTTCATACACATGAATTAAAGACTATTCAGACAAGAAAGTTAAAACAAGGAAAGTCTTATCCTTTTGACAATGTAGTTCTTTCAATTTGTCCATGATCAAGTAACTTCTCTTGGCCTTCAAGAAGACTAAGCTTGTACAAAACATTAATTGGAAGTCCAGAAAGTCCCTTCATAATCTTGAGACTCAAGACTCCTTGATCTCTCAGCAATCCTGAAAACCATGAAATCAAGCAACAAGATTTGGTCCCCATATAAATGTGGGTCTTTTGGCATTAACTTTATCATGAGGAACCTCAAAATTCTAGGGAACCCATCTCATTACACCTTTAGGAACATAAAACTTCTTAATATGGCAAAATCTAACTGACTGGCCTCTCTTTATGCAATAAAAACATGTAACAACCGGTTGTTTTGATTTTTCAATTGGTTGTTTTTCTGGTAGTTTTGAAAAAGGCTTTGAAAACTCATTTTTCTTGCTCTGTGGATGAAATCACAAACCTGCTTTTCCAAAAACACAATTTTGAGATGCCAAGACAGTCTCAAAGTTAAATTTATCATTTGAAAGCCTATCCACAATTTTCACAAGGTAGTGAACCTTCTTTTCAAGAGATTCACAATTTTCACAAACAAGTGAGTCACACTTGCAAGAAGATTTCTTGTAAAGCATTTATATATTTTCAAAATCAATTTTTGAATTCTCCAACTCTTCTTCCAGTGCCTTGACTCTGTTTTCAAGTCAGTTATTCAACCCTTTCAACAGGTTGTTCAAGAGCCAATCGGTTAGCTTCCTCGTGTGTTTTTTTAAAAGCTTGAAGAAGTTGACTATAATTTTCAGGATTTAAAGAAGTACAAGAACTTACACTACTTGCATCATCCTCTTCCTTGGCCATCAAACACAAATTAGCTTCTTCATCTTCACTTGATGAGGAGCTTGATGAAGAGACATCATTTTCGTCCCAAGCAATGTAGCTCTTTTTTATTTTGCCTTCTTTTCCTTCTTGCTTGACTTCTTCTCTTTGTTCTTTTTATTTGGGCATTCTGCCTTTATGTGCCCTTGTTCTCCACAACCATAACAAGTATATTTGTTAGCATTAAAATCACTAGATTTTTTGTTGCCATACCTCTCTTGGTTGGAGTCTTTGTTGCCATATCTCATCACTTGAAACTTGATTATTCTTGTGCTTGGTAGCTTTTAAAGCAATGTTTCTCATATGCTTATCTTCACTCTCTTGAATGTTGAGTCTATTCATCTCTAACTCATGCTCCCTAAGCTTTCAAAACAAGGAGGTTGTAGTCAAAGATGTTAAGTTCTTTGATTCTGAGATAGCTGTGACTTTACATCCACAATCAATTCTCCTTTAAGCATTCTGAACATCTCATACTCTTGGATTAGAGTATTCTTCCTTGCCCTCTTTACATCGTTAGTTCCTTCATGAGTTACTTATAGAGTATCCCACATCTCCTCAGTAGATCCGCATTGAGAGACCCTGAAAAATCATCAGAATTTAAGGCAGAGGTGATAATATTTTTTGCAATGCAATCAAACTTTGCTCTTTTATTTTCTGCATCAGTCCATTAGGACCAAGGCTTTTCAATAAAAACACCATCCTTTTCAAGCTTTAATTGCATCCCATATTCCTCTATCAAGAGATTTAACAAAGATCTTCATACGTACCTTCATAAATTGGTAATTCAAACCACAGAACAAAGGTGGTCTGTTTATTGAAGCACCCTCCCTAAATAGTAATTTTTCAGCCATAAGAAAAAGATTTTTAGGATCAAACTTGAATATTTTTCAAGAACCAAGCTCTTGATGACAATTGTTAGAATATATGGCCTTAAACAAGAGGGGGAGAGGGTGAATTTTTTATGAAAGATTTTCGTAAAATTTGAAGGTATAATGAAGTTCAATGCAAAATCACAGATACAGAAATCTAGAAAGCAATCAAACAAAATTGTTTAAGTTGATTATCATAAAATCAACCGGTTGTTTTTGCGATTCAACCGATTATTTTTATCAGTAGAGTTAAAAACAACTTAAAAAGAAAAATTTAAATGAGTTCAGGGCAAGAGAAAAGCACGCTCCTGGCGGGGCTAATGCAGGGTCACTCTTGGATCACCTTGCTTCTGATAAAACAGGTGGAGTGGAGGATGATTTTGTAGATATGCCTTCTCTTGAGGATGCCTCGGATCATGATAGGTCCCCATCCAGGAAGGGGTTGTCCACTCCCACTTTGGATTTCCCATAACTGGGGATGCTAAGGAATTCACCTGTTGTTATGCAAGCCAAGGGCTCAGAGCCACATTTAGTTACGACTCCTATTGATGATCATCATGTAGAGGTCTCTACTCCTGTGGTTGTACCATATCCATTGCATCTTACCTCTCCTCGGAGGGCTAAATCACCTGCAGATTCTAAAGTACAAATTAATACTCCAATTGATGGTCATCATGTGGAGGTCTCTGCTATTGTGATTGTACCCTCTCAATCGCCTCATACCTCCCCTTGGAAGGCTAAATATCTTGGATGTTAAAGCACTATTGTTGGTGCTGCAAAATCACTTTTCCTTTCTTGATGGTTTGGAAGCTACAAATGTTGTTTTAAAATTTTGGGTTGATCCTTACAAGATGGAGGAGGATGCTAGTGATACTGGGGAGAAAATAGTTTGCACTAAAAGAAAATTAAGCATACCACCTAAGGAAACTGGTAAATCCAAAAAATCTGCCAAGGAAGTTCTCTCCACAATGTCACAATGAAGGTCTCTTCATTTTTTTGGAATGTTAGAGGATTGGGAAACCATAAAACTGTGGAGATGTTGATTAGTTTACTTAAACTACATAAATCCCTCTTTGTTTTTCTTGTTAAACCTATGATATCGTACAATGATGCTTTCGACGTCCTTTTTAAATCTGTTAATATGCATTTGATGACTACTTCTCTTGTTGTTAATAAAGCTGCTAAGCTTTGGTGTTTCTCGGTTCCTAATCTTGTCCAATTTTTTTTTATTTCTGTAACTTGTCTTCTGCATGATAATTTTTTTAGCTTTGTAGGTGTTTATGGTGTTAACACATACTTGGCTAGATGGTTTTTGTGGAGGGATCTTAGTTCCTTCACAAGGCCTTGGTGTATTATGGTAGATTTTAATGTTGTACTCTCAGTGGATGATTGTAAAGGGGGTGGCTCCTAATCAGGTTTTTTGTAATGAATTCCTTGATTGGATTAATATTAATGATCTTTGTTGTATGCCTTTTACTGGATCTTGTTATACTTGGTGTAATGGAAGGAGAGGGTTGCATAGAATTCATCGAAGACTGGATAGGGCTTTATATAATGGAGTATATCTGGATGAATGAGATTCTTGTACTTATCAGATTCTTGTTAAAAATTGTTTTGATCATTCTCTTATTCTTGCTTGTCTTTCTAGTAATTCTTTGAGGAAGATTAGTAATTTTCGTTTCTTTTCTATGTGGCTTCAAGACACTTCATGTCTGAAGCTTATTCATGATTCTTGGGCTAATAAGGTTGTTAGTTGCCCTATGTTTAATTTGCAACATATGTTAAAAAGGTTGAAAATTGAACTCCGAGACTAGAATACAAATTATTTTGGTAATGTGCACAATGCAATTCTTCTTAAGCAAGGTTTACTCCTTTGGTATTCAACAAAACTTAGAGATTGCTAATTTGTCTGATATTGATGGGCTTCTCTATCAAGAAAATATTGCTAACGAGGAGCTTGATCATGCTCTTCATTGTCGATATTTGTTTTGAAAAGAAAGGTCTAAGATGTTATGGTTCAAAGATGGAGATTGAAATACGATTTTTTTCCATGTTGTGGTCAAAAGGAGAAATAATTATAGTGGGATTCATCGTCTACAGATTGATAATGAGGTTACTGAGGATCCTAAACTCATTGAGGATCATATTTTGGACTTTTATACAAATCTTTATGTTGAGTTTATTTCTAATGTTCCGGATACAAGTATATGGAGGATTTTATTGGTTCTTATATTCCTGAGCTAGTTTCCTCTTAGGAGAATATGATGTTGATTAAATGTCCTGATGTTTTGGAAATCAAGATTGCTGTTTTTAATCTCAATGGTAATAGTGCTTCTGGTCCTAATGTATTTTGTGGTGTTTTCTATCATTCTTGCTGGGACATTATTGGGACAAATGTTTGCAATGTTGTTCAACAAATTTTTTTTTTTAAAAATGGGTTCTCCCTGGAATGAACAGTAATGTAGTATCTCTTATTCCTAAGATTCAGGGTGTTGACTCCATTAAAGATTACATGCCAATTGTTGTTGCTAATTTCAAATTTAAGATTATTTCTAAGATACTGATGGATAGGGTTGCACTTGTGGCTGCTAGAATCATTTCTCCTAATCAATATGGGTTTATTACAGGGTAGAAAGATTCAATATTACATTGGTATTGCTTCTGAAGCTATTAACATGCTTTCTAAAAAGGTTAAAGGAGGTAATGTGGCTTACAAAGTTGATATTCATAAAGCCTTTGACACTCTGAGTTGGAATTTTTTATAATTAGTTTTGACACGCTTTGGTTTTCACCCCTCGTTTGTCGATTGGATTAGTACAATTCTCCGATCAGCTATGTTTTCTATTAGAATAAATGGCAGTTTGATGGGTTTTTTTCCTTGTAGTAGAGGTGTCAGAAAAGGTGATCCTTTGTCTTATTTACTTTTTTGTCTTTTAGAGGAAGTTCTTAGTAGAGGTATCTCTAAGCCTGTGAATGATTAAAAAATGGTATAGTTACCTTATTCGTCCCTACATTTAGGGTCAATATTCAATTTGGTACAATGGTTTAAAAAAAATCAATTTGGTCCCTATGTTTTTTAAAATGTATCCAAATTGGTCAATTCCGTTAAGTCGCACCTTATGACGTCAAGTGCTGCTTACGTGGCAGAGGGAGGTGGGATTGAGAGATCTAAGGTGTCAAGTGGCGGCGTCCCCTAAGGTCGTAACCTTCGCATCATCGCCGACAACATCTCCTCCCACCGTTGTGGCTCTTGCTCCAACGACAAAGCCTCCGACAACGTTTACTACGGCTGTGGCGTAGTTCTATTGTGTGGCGGCGCGTAGGTTTGGGGTTTAGGCTTTCTACTTCCTTACTCTTCTGTAGTTGATGTGAGACAAGAGCAAGAGTAGAAACAGATGGAGATTGAATGCATAATAGCTCAACAACAAACGATGGGGTCACTGTCCCCCAATGAGTCAGTGACTGCAGTCTCGTGTGTGATTGGCTTATATTTTTTTTCGTTTCTCGGTTCTTATAAAATTGATACTTTGCCCAAACCTTTGTTTTGGTTCTATTCTATTATGTTGCAACTGAACCAATCAACCCCTTTTGTATCCAAATTTTCATCACCATCATAATCCTAATAGTCAAAAGTTTCATCCAACATTTCTGGTTTTGATGATACCATATGTCAACAAGAAGGGAACTGAAATCCCATAGCCCAGGAAATTGAGAACTTGGTTCATCTCATAAGCTTTTAGAAGAGTTATGCAGTTCATAAAATGTTTTCAACATATTGCCACACATACCACACACAGAAGCTTCTGAATCCATCGCTTGCAAAGGTGAACATTTAATACTATGTTGCTCTGGTGGTCATTCAATACAGTTTTTCTAGAGTCCATACGAAGATCATCTTTTTTCTTCTCCAAGAATGGCAACACATGTTCATAGAAAATTGCTCTTTTTGTTGTCAGAGCACCAGTCACCAAAATTGCTGGCAAAACCTCATATAATAGATGGGGAAGAACCACCACCATGATATCAAGAGATCTAACATACTCAAGTTTCCCCTTCCATTAGAAGTTTCTATGGCCCACCCCATATAGGTCATGTATACCATATTTTCCTCTTCATGAAAAACTTGCCCCATAAATCGGAGAGAAGGTGGAGCAACGGTGGAACGAGGAAAGGAAGAAGGGGGGAATGTGAGGGTTCAGATGCCAAATTGGGAAGTGATGGAGTGGCGACAGGCGGTGGTGGTGGTGGTGGTGGTGACGACGAGGGTGGGGGAGGGAGAGAAGCACCACCACGACGCCATTGTTGAAGTTCGTGGGTGGTGTTTAGGTGATATTGAAGGGATTCAATTCCTGTACAGTTCCAATCCCAATTTCAATTGTTCAACTGCCACGTCATCACCTGATCTTGACACATCACATTTCTCAATCTCACCCACATAAGCAACATTTGACGTCGTAAGTTGTGACTTAACGGAAAGGACCAATTTGTATACATTTTAAAAAACATAGGGACCAAATTGATTTTTTTTAAAACCACTATACTAAATTGAATATTGACCCTAAATGTATGGACGAATAATGTAATTATACCTAAGAAAATTTTACATATGGCTAGTTCGCAAGGTTATCTTACTCCCTCTCATATTTTATATGCTGATGACATATTTGTTTTCTGTAGGGGGGATTAGTCTCTTAGAAATTTAAGTATTTTTCTTAAAACATATGGTGATATTTTTGTTCAATATGTTAATAACTCTAAAAGTAGTTTTTTCACCATGGATAATTCTGCAAGATTTGTCACCAAAATTCAACGTATTCTTTCTTGTAGTCATGATTGTTTGCCTTTAAATTATTTAGGAGTGCCAAACTTTGTTGGTGCTCCAAAGTGTCGATTTCTTCAACCTTTGGCTGATAAAGTCAAATTGAAGCTAGCATCTTGGAAAGGTAAATCTATTAGCATGATGGGTCAGATTCAGTTGGTCAATACGGTGATTACTGGATTTCTATATTATAGCTTTAATATGTATAAATGACCTATTTAACTTCTTAACCAAGTTGAGTAGTGGTGTCGAAATTTTATTTGGATTAGTGATATTATGAAAAAAGGCATAGTCACCATGAATTGGGTTACGATTTGTTCTCCTCTTGAGAATGGAGGTTTGAAGATTATTAATCTTCTTCATGAAAATAATGCATATCTTCTTAAGCTTGCTTGGGACTTTGCTTATAGCAACAGGCCTTGGTCTTTTCTCCTGAAATCCAGGGTTCTTAAATCAAAATACGAGTTTAGAATGGTTTATAGATCCTTATCTCTTTGGCCGGAAATTAAACAGTTTTATTCTACTATACTTGATTATACTTCTTGGACTGTTGGTACAAGTACTTTTATTAATTTTTGGAATGATAAATGGTGTTGTACTACTTCTTTAGCAAATACCGCAGGGTTATCTGATGGTCCTACATTCCAGATACAGTCTCTCAGTTTTGGACAAGTTGTGATTGGAATATTCCCTTGTCTTTACAGCAGATGCCTCGTTTCTTTTAATCACATCATGGTTAGGGAGGAACAAGATATTTCTAATTGGATTCTAGATGAGTCTGGTTGTTTCACTCTTAAATCGGCTAGGACTTTTTTCTTGGAACCAAGAGTTTCACGTGGTTGCGGTAAATTCATTTGGTCTTTTTCTATTCCGCCTTCCAAAACTCTATTATTCTGAATTTTTTTTCATGGACGGCTTCCTACAGATCAGCATATTCAGAATAAAGGTTTGCATATATGTTCTATGTGTATGTTTTGTGAAAAGCACCAGGAATCTATTCAACATTTATTTTTTGAATGTTCTAATGCTTTGCATAGTTGGATTTGAGGTTTCTAAGGCTATTTCAATAATTAAAAACTTAACTTATCTAGTGGGAAATTCGTCTAAAGCTTCAATGAAGAATGATATGCTGGATTTCAACGTGATTAGGTTTTTTGGTATTGATACTTGTAGTGGTAAAGTTCTTCGTCCTTTTCCTGTTAGATGAGAGTTTCCTTCACCAGGCTGAGTTAAAATTAACATTGATGGGGATGCTAGGGGGTATCTGGTCTTGCTACTTATGGAGGTATTTTTCGTGGGAGTATGGAGGAGTTTATTGGTGCTTTCTCTACATTTCTTGAAGTTCAGACTGCTATGGTTGCTGAGTTTTATGGAGTTATACATGCTATGGAGGAAACTCAAAAGATGGGGCTTACTAATGTTTGACTTGAATGTGATTCTGTCTTGGTTTGTGCTAAGTTTACTACTAGGACTAATGTTCTGTGGATGCTTTGTAGTCGATGGAATACTTATCTTAATTATCGTGGGAAAAACAGGTTTAGGGTTACTCATATTTTTCGTGAAGAAAATGCATTTGTTGATAAGTTGGTTAATTAAAGATTTATTCATAGAGAACCATTTCTTTGGTATAATAGACTTCCATCTAATTTGTTCTTAGAATTCTTTATGAATAAGTATAGTCTATCTATGTATCATTTTTGTTAGCATATGATTTTTGGTTTAATCCTCCCATATTTTTGTATTTTTCTGTATTTTCTTTAATAATACTTTTTTTCATGTGATGATAGATGATTGTTGTTGCTTGAGGTGTCTTCAAATCATTTGATAAATGCCTACGATTTTCTTGAATTAAAATCAAATTTACGAAGTTGTTAAAGGATACCCTAATCATCCTGTTTGTGGAAACAACTTTAGGAGTCATTAAGGACTACATTGATCGTTTTTCTTCTTATCTTAGTATTCACAAATCCTTTTATATAGAGCTTATGACTATTATATTAGTGATAAAAATTTGTGTGAATTATGGTTATGGACACTTGAAATTAGAACGTGCCTATACTTTGGTTTGTTAAACCCTTTCTTCTCCTGCGACCGTTCTTTGAGTTCTTAGAAAAAGATGAATGAAGTTTCTTAAAAGTTGTGATGCTATGAAATTTAAATTGTTTCACATTTATCGTGAACATAGTTATTGTGATGACTTTGAAATTGATAATAGTCTTAACTTTTATTTTATTTAATGATCTTCCTAGTAATCTTAGCTTAATTTTAAATTTTGTGTGCTATGTAATGATCCTAGGTTTTCGCTTTGTTTAGTTGTATTCTTTATAAGAACGTGGTTGTTTATTTTTTAATATAAATTTGATTTGGTTTCTTATCTTTTTTGTATTTTTCTGTCCCTTTTAGGAAACTTTCCATATAATGGTTGAACATTTGAATCTCAACCTAGTGGAATTCAATGTTCTTAATGATCTCAACGTGTGAACCTTTTAAAATTATTTCAATAAAAAAGTAAAAAAAATATATATATATCTCCATTCTACTAAAGAATAAAATTTCCCTAATAAAAAAATAACACTTTATGAAAAGAGTGTATTTCCTTTATATAAATCTGACACGTTATAAAAAAATATTGTATTTGCTTTATATAAAGAAGATATAATCATGATAATATAAGCTATTATTATTATATTATTATTATTATTATTATATTATTATTATTATTATAATTATTAAAAATGTATATGGGGACAGTTATTGGAACCAGCACATTCCATATTATTTAACTTATCGGATCCTAATTACAAAATTTGCATCCGAGTAACTCCAAATTTTTGAGTTTAGATTGGATTCTAAATAATTTATTGTATATATGGGTAACTAAAAGTGGAAGGTTATTTGGATTTTTACTCTTGTTATTGTAAAATATGAACCATTTTCATTTTCATATATTAAATTGTTCAATTTTAGTTTACAAATTTAAAATAAAAAATGTTTCCCACAATCATTTGTTTTAGTTTAAATATATATTTGAAAACTGAGCAATTCTAATGTTATTGTTAACATACCATTTAAATTTTATTAGCTTTTTATAATGTAATAATATGACAGGTATAATACAGTCCTCATATATAAATATATATATATATATATATATATATATATTTAAGTTTTAATTTATTTATAAAATTAAAT
>Ga0123341_1004415_pt1 | contig 12346 bp, 7 predicted proteins | sample Turbeapinknodule_FD_89959 | JGI IMG/M metagenome (GOLD analysis project Ga0123341, IMG submission 89959) | Root nodule microbial communities of legume samples collected from Mexico - Turtle bean Mexico pink nodule | ecosystem: Host-associated > Plants > Roots > Nodule | place: Mexico: Nepantla... | reverse complement strand
TTTTTTTATATAAAAGTTTTCATGTTAGGCATCACTATGCAACTTGACATCTCAGCTAGGCTGACAACTCAAGTAAACAATCATTTGTCATCACATGAAAAAAGTATTACTAAAAAAAAGGGAAAAAAAAATACAAAAATATGGGGGACTAGACTAAAACCCACATGTTAACAAAAACGATATATAGGTAGACTATACCTATTCATAAAGAATTTTAAGAACAGTCTAGATGGAAGTCTATTATACCAATGAAATGATTATCTGTGAATGAACCCTAAATTAGTCAACTTATCAGCACATGTATTTCCCTCACGAAAAATATGAGTAACCCAATTTTATTAATAATAGAAATTATTTTATATATTAATAATTTATTTCTCTAAAATAATATCTAATTTAATTAATATATTAAATACTTATTTTATATTTTTGAAACTAGTTTTTATTTAATTATATTTGAGTGATTATTTTATTTATATCTATTCAAATTTTAAACTATTTTTTATCTAGTTCAAGGAACCTTTTAATTTAAAAAAAATATATATACAATTTTGTTAAAATTGGAATGATATATATAAAATAGGTATATTCATAGTTGACTAAAGCTCATTGATTTTGTGGCACAAAATTCTACATGTTTTAACGTATAGATGTGTATCTGTTTGAATTATTATAAAGTTTAACCATAGACATATTGTATCAGATAAAGAAAGAGTGCATGTTGAATACCTAAATTCAAAATCTGCCCCACCTCTATATATTCAAACCCTGGTATTTTGACTTATATAATGGCAGAAAACCAAGACTCGTTCAAATCTTTGCATCTGATAGAGATTTTATGAATTATATTAGTCTACTATTTTAATTTATATAATTAATACAATAACAAATTAATTTATAGAAGTCTAAATTTGTCAATTATTTTAACTCGTAAATTATAATCATTAGTTAAATTGATATATGAAATTGGAAAGTAATAAAATCATTCTGAAGATTGTAAATCACAAGTCAATTTAGTTTATTATTAATGAGTTACTGATTATCGGAGTTGAAAAGACATATTCAACATGACTATCATATTTGGTAAATGAAAATATCAAAGTATTTTTGGTATAATAATTTTATTTTATTTTCACATAATGAACTATGACACTTAGAATGTATATATTACCTTGAGTAATGAATCTTGTCCGTTGCTTTCTTTTCGAAGATTTAAGATGTAATTTTTGCTTTATTTATATTAGAGATATTTTAGCATAGGGTAAGATATATAGGAGTGGTACTTCTAAAGATGGTGTAAACATTTTAGGATTTTTTTTTTCTCTTTTTCTTGAGCGAAACAAACACAAAATCCTGAGTTAGTATTGACATTGTGAAATCGTACGTTAATTGAAAAAACAACATGCATTTTGTAGAGGGTGAAGGAAAAGAAAAAAATGTCTCTCTTTGTACTTATTAAACAAATGATAGAATTAAAAGTATACCTTTCAACATTTTTTTATTAGCTTTAAGATTTTAAAATTAAAAAAATACTTATTTTTTTATTAAAACTTCCTATTATTATTATTTTAGTAATAATTATTATTATCATTATTATTATTATTATTATTATTATTATTATTATTATTATTTATTATTATTATTATTTTATTTTTTATTTTTTTAGTAGTAGTATTATGACTATTATTACTGTTATATTCTTATTCATCTAATACCACAATGATTCTGTGTTTTTTTTTTTTTGGGCTGTTTATACATACCGAAATACATCAACAATGAAAAGATACATTCCGAAATTTTAGATTCTTAAATGTAATTTTAATGTTCTAAACTTCTATGGCAATCCAAAAATAATTTCAGAACTTAATCTGTAAAATGTAAAACTATATTTCGAAACAAAAACTTGGAAAATCTTGTCAATATTCACAATAACGTTCCAAAAATTATTTCTCGAAAAAATATATATTTGACAAATTCGCATGCAACACTGGAATATTTGGCATAAAACAACTTCGCAAAAAACGAAATGAATTCAAATACTGGGTAGAGAAAGTGAAAACATAAATAAGAGTTGGGAGCAAATAAAATTTCCAAAGCAGAAAACACAAGACATACAAAATTAATTCTACACTTTCATTGCTTGAGCTCTTCTAAATTCCTTAGTAGTATTTAGTTCTACATATAGAACATGAGGTGCCACATTTGACACGAAATTAAGGAACTGCAACGTAAGAGGGACAATTTTATTCCTTATTTTGTCTTGTGTTAAACTATATGATCTTGAAATCTTTGAACTATATAGTTTATATGACCAAGCCGCAGTAATGATGAAGGTATAGGTCAGAAAATTATATCTTCTTTAAAATTTTCAATATGGAAAACTTCCTGTCATATGGATATGGTCAAGGGTGCTTTTGAGGCCATACTTGAGCATTGCTTGGTTACCCGATCTGAATCCATCTCCATAAGCTGAGGAGGTATCTGACTCAATCTGGTGTTTAAAAAACTCACCGAGTTTCTTCTCAAAATCGGAACGTTTACCCTTCTTTGATGATGCAGAAGAGGAGGAAGGTGATGATGAAGATGAAGACGAGGATGATGATGCACCGCCATTCCCAGATCCGGTATACAGCTCTGAATCTAACCACATATGAGCCAATACTTGGCAGATTCCTTCTTCAACTTCCGGACTGAGGTTAGGATAACCTGTAAAAAAACCGGAAACTTATCCAACTTAGCATCTTGAAAGAAAAAATATAAACTTTCTGCATCATGTTAAAGGCTGAATACCTTTAAGCCTAAGCCATGCATGCATCATCTCGTGAGCTAGGATTGATCCTGTTAACAACCTATAAACATAAAATTCTTGAATTCTATCTGGGGAATGTCATATACTAGTATTGTAGAAGTATGAAAGTAGATTGCATACGAAGGATACCTGGGAAGGCCATACAAAACTAGAATGGCTGTCACTTCACAACGACGGATCAGCTTATAAGGTTCAGTTATCATGTCTATGACTTGGTAGCCGGCTCCGATCTTTGGCCTCCTTGAAATCTAGCATTATATGAAACATATTAAAGTAATAAAATCAGTATTTGATAAACAGATCTTCCATAGCGGAATTAAATGTGTAAAGACTCAGTTTGCAAAGAAATCCTACAGTAGTCACAGTTTGCTCTTCTGACAAGCAGAGTCCTCTAGTTTCAGGTAAGTGGTGATGACCCTACATTCAACAGATAGAAACAAAAGAACATCTCAAAGTCAGTCAGGATAATAGAAAAACAGGGAAAGAAAGGATAGAAATAACATTCCATGAATGAAATTGAAAGTTAAATTCATGCAGACTTGCATTTTTTTCTCCCTCCATGGCCTCATTCAGAGCTTGTCTCTCAACCAAGAGCATAGGAATTTGCTGCTCCAATTTCATATTTAAACCTTCATAAAATTCTTGTATTTCAAGGTAGAGAGGTTGGCATTCATGAGTATCCATAATTGATGAGTCTAGACACTCTAAACATAGCTTTCGACCATCATCAAGCAAAAGATATTTTGCATCCCTTGGCTGCACTGATTGAAAAGACAAAAAGACAGAAGGGGGCGAGCGAGGAAAGGAACGGGATCCATCAGTTAGCTCCTAATTGTTAACAATAGGATGAAATGTTTCGGGAGCTAATATTACTGACCTCCATTCTTTCGCAGCTACAGCAACGAGGAGTGCCATCAAGCTCATGAGATGGGCAGTACTTTTGTAGCCAGAAAGGATGAGCTCTATACTCAATGAGGCCAGATGAATTAGTTGGGATCTGCAAAGAAAGAACCAATAATTTTAGTTCACTGAGAAATATATGTATATATATATATATATATATATAATATTTGGAAAAAATAACTTAAAAGCCAAGACTTATGGTCTGTTTGATTCTCTTCTCACTCCTATTGTTTTAAAAACTGTTCACTAAACAATTCCATACTACCCAAGAATCAAATTTCTCATGCAAAATCTATGAAGCTCTGAACATTGATTCCAAAACAAGTGTTAAAAAAACAGACAGGGGATTTTTTCATCCTCTTCTGTTTTCTTCTAGTGTTCAAGTCTACACAAACTTTTAGAAAACAGAAATACGCTCACCAGACAAACAAATTTTAGAAAACAGAAAACTGTTGGACAAAAAAAAATAGTAAACAAAACAAGGACTGCTTTTTCTTTTTAAGAGGAAAAATAGCACCAAAATTGTACCCCTGGGGATTTCAGACTTTCACTTACACCTTTCCTATAATCATACAGGGAAAAGTTTGATGTAGATTAGAAAATTAAGGTTTGGTTTTAAATTTCCTTTAAACCTGAAGATCTGAATTAATTACAAAGGATGATGAGAATGATCTCGGATCTCAAGTATGACTGTAATACTACGATTATCAATTAACATTTGTTAGCTTAAGCAGCTGATCCAAGAATTCCTGTAAAGTCCAAAGGTCCCGTTAAATAACTTTTCCACTAGAAATCATAAGAGAAGAAATTAATAAAGTAAAATAAATTAAGTTGAAGGGCATAAGTTGAATTTAACTTGTGGAAGAAGTTTTACCTTCTTATCTTCTTCTAAAGTGTTTACGAAAAAAACTATCTGAACTAGGCCCAAGTGATTTGATGAAATTAAGAAAATTACTACAACAGACTCGTGAAGGAATTCAAGCTAATTATTAAAATTTAAGAAGCAATAGGACTTATATTGTGTTAGGAGTCTAAATCGCTATCGACTGGGGAAAAAAATAATACACAGGAAAATCCCCTCTGCCACCGATCAAACACTAAGACTTCTGAATAACAAAAACACCCAAAGGCTGCCTCCTAATATAGGAGCCTTCCTAATAAGTATACAGTTTACTTTGGGCCAACCCTACTAGGTTCCATAATAACTAGTCGTAATATGCTACATTCCAAACATCAAGAGAAATCTACATGTGTATAAACCCAATAAACCAATCTGAAACAATTCATATTGGTTCGGTTTGGGTGGTAGACACAAACTATGATTAAAATTGATCAGTTTGGATTTAAAAATGCTACAAAACCAATCCAAATTGATTTGTGACTACCCTAAGTATAAAGATTAAACAACTACTACGTTTACTAGAATTTCCGTATGTATAGCTTTGAATTCTGATCTGTCCGAGAAGTGAAAACAACTCAATAATATCAACAGTTTTCCAAGTATATGTATATGTATATTGTAGAGAAATTTCTAAAGTCCATCAAAATTGATAGAAACATTTGAAAGAGAACAACACACAGAATTGACAAATAGACAACTGTTAGTGCAATACTCAAGATACTTACAAAGTTCTTGCAAACATCACATCTGGGATGATGCTTCTCCCTATAGCATGATTTATGGTAAGGGCGATTGCTAGACATGGAAAACTGTAAAGGAACGAATTAAGCATAATCAAATGGAGATTGACCAAAACTGACATTTGAAGACCTTCATTTATGAAGCTAAGCAAGCTGCAAAAAAAAAACGAAACTCTAGCCTCTAACCTCATAATCAGTGATTGGCAGACGACATGAATGGCAGCAGAAGCATTCTGGATGCCAGACACCTCCCATGCAACTTAAAAATCTTCCTTGGCCAATCTCAGTCTTGCACCCAGCACAGATTCTGAAAGCAGATTTACAGCTAATAAATCTCTGTTTTTAATCATTAAGAAAAATTCATGAAACCTTGAAAAATAATTAAATCTTTATTATATAGATCCAAAATATTGAAACAGAAGAGAGAATTTCAACTTTATTAGGTGACGAATAAACTACAAGATATTCCACTGGAAGTGCTCACGGATCACCATAAACTAGACTAAGCTAATAACATTATTAAATATGTTCATTTTAATCACTACCATTTTCTAACATTTTCATCTAATTGAAAGGTACTTAATAACACTCAGGAAAAAACTAACAGACATCAAGGTACCATTCATAAAATCCCAATCCGGTGCTTATCCCAGTTCAATGATTCAGGTGAGAATCTTTTAAAATAAGATTGATAACCTTCAATGAAGTTCAGATCAGTTAATTGTATAACCAAACACTCAAATCAGCAAAACATAAAATTGAAGTTTCAAAACATCTTCTGCTTAGAATGTTTCACATTTGGCACATACAAACACATTATTGGCCCCTTCATTTAGAACCAGAAATTTCAGCAATTTCTATAATCGTACAAGGAAGGATTTGTTATATAGATAAAAGATGTAATCATACACACAATTACCTGTGTCCAGGGGGAAAGAGGTGAGGATAAGATAGAAATGAAGAATCATTGTCAGATTGAGGAGGAGAACCAAGGGTCAAACTTTCTTGAATTGCCCTAGCAAGTTGCTCGTCTTCCTCAAGTTGAGCTTTAGCAAGACGTTCAACTTCATCTTGTTGAATTTTAGCAAGACGTTCATCTTCTCGTTGAATTTTAGCAATGTGTTCATCTTCTTCTTGTTGAACTTTAGCAAGACGTTCATCTTCTTCTTGTTGAATTTTAGCAAGATATTCATCTTCTTGTTGTTGAATTTTAGCAAGATATTCATCTTCTTGTTGAATTTTAGCAAGATATTCGTCTTCCTCGTCGTCAATTTTACAGAGTTCATCATCTTCAGATTGAGAGTCATCCTCTAAGATATTATGAGACAAAAACCATGAGACATTTTGGTTATGCTTTGGTGTGGAAATAATAGTTGATTAATGCATTCATTATCTCAATACATAAACCATATCAAACTACAGAATTTCTTCAGTTGACTCTTTTTGTATTTTTTTATAAGCTAATCAATGGACTCATAACTATAAGAAATATAATTTGAGCACTTTTGAGTAGCAACTTAAGTGAAACACCAGAATCAGAATATCGTCACAATTATTATATACATATTAAATTTCTATTTAAAAAAAAATCAAGAACCTAATTCTAATAATTTATAAACCTGTTTCTTATAGTTCTACTTTGATTGGGATGTAATATGAAAGACTCCACAGATATCATAGCCTTTGATCAACAAAGTATAATTTAGTTAAACAATAATGAAGACAGTGAAATAGGCATAAACTAAACATACAGGAAATAATAGAACAGGTATTTAAGAACTTGTAATAAACCAATGATTATTTTGGTTAGATTCAGATACGTTTAGGTGCCTCATGCAGTGTGCAGAATCATCATAGCATTAAATTTGAGCCAAAGTAGCCAAACTAACAAAAAAAATTAACTAAAACTACCAACATGCAAGAGCATAAATCTTACCAACAACTTTTTTCCCTTTAAGATGATCCTCCTCTGACAGAGAGAGTGCAATTGCACGGTCAATGTCTTCTTTCTCTATATCCGTTAAGTCATCCTGCATTGGGTTTACAATTAGTACATATTCAAATTATCAGCTTAAGGCTCGGAGGAACTAGTACCTTGTTAGCACTTGCTAAATTCAAATAAAAGGCTAGCTCAAGGACATGATTAGTTGTAACTTATAACAATGATTTTAATTCTTAATGAAAGGAAAACTTTGATACCATTGAACTACGGTGGTTATCCCAAATTCTGTCTTCTCCATATTTGCCTTGGTATTGTCCACGTGAAATATGATCGGAACCTTTAAGCAACTTTCTAAACCATCCCATTTCATGCAAAATTATTCACCTTCAGGTTGGCAAACCTTTTGTCAGAAAATATGTCCATTGAGTAGGCACAAAAATATATTCCACAATTTATATAAAGAAGGTAGGTCTACAGACTATTAAGCTCGTTTTGAAAAAGTAAATGTTATGCCTTGATTCCAAACTTCAATATTCAGCAGCATGATCATCCCTCTAGAAGATTTTAACCAGCACTGAGTATAATATAATACGCAAAAGCTATGTCATGACACTAAGGTAAGTAGCAATGACAGAAACAGTCAGACAACTAGAGATTGGGAAGACATACATATACAGGAAATGTAACAAGTGCAGGACGAGAGTTTGAGAAGAGAAAATCTCAATCAAGGATAGTTAAGATTAAAAATAATCGAAACAACATTGAATTTTTTTTGTATGGCTGCAGGAGAGAATCTTGGCCATATAAGTTTGATTACTCGTTTGGTTTCTATAGTCACAAAAAATTTCCTTTCTAGCTCTTATACATAAAAGCATCTTCTTGTAATCCATACATATACCCTTTTTAATTCCTTGTGGTCTTATAGGGACTAAAATAGATTAAAATGATACAGATAGAGACTAAATGGAATTAAAAATGTTAAGAGCAGAGACTAAAAAGATGTTTTTATGTATAACAACTAAAAGGAAAAGTTTATGTAATACAGGGACAAATAAATAATTAAACCTTAAAATTAAAATTAAAACAATCTCCATCACCTATATCTGATTGTATGGCAATTTATTCGTCCCCCCGCACCTCAATATTGTGTGTGTTGCAGGGAAAGAAAAAATTACCGAGAATGACAGAAAGATTATCACACCACTGATAGATGGCTTATCAGAAAAACTTGCGATATGTGAAAGTTCAAAAGGAAAAACTGTTAATGAAGAAAATATAACAGCACAAAAGATGAAAAGCAAAGTTCAGTATCTAATCATTTGTGACCAACGATAAGATATGAATACAGCCTCATTCACGCACACCAGCATCGTCAAATCTCAAACTACGAAAACATGAACAACTTCGAATTTCCAGTTACACGTACCTGTTTGCTCAAATCTCTTCACTTCCGCAATATCCAATATAGCGTTTGATAAATAATTCAAACCCGAGTCAATTTACTTCAGGAAAAAAAAAAATCAGCACACCCACGATCAAAGATAGCGAAAGCAAAAGAAAAAGGAAAAATAGTGAGAAGTGAACTGAGCAGGAAGAGATTAAGAATCTGTGGTAACAAAGGAATCTGATAAATCAGAATTTAATAAGTAATGAAAAAAAAAACAATCAGAAAGGGATTAGAGTAAAGTAGTGTATATACCCTGGAGCCAAGTGACTTTTGGAACCAAAAAAAGAAAGAAAGAAAAAGGAGGGGTACTTAGATTCTACGCAAAAAAGGTAAATAGGAACAGTGGAATCTTTTTAAGGTAATATTATAATTATTAACGTTTCTTAAAAGACGAGTTGGGGTTGACGATGAAGAGAATGGAGAAGAGAAGAGAAGCACCTGAATTTCAATATCTACTTAAGCATGTGGGTCCTCTTCCTCTGTCAGTAACCCAGTAAGTAAAGTAACACCTTTTCTTGTTCAGGGAAAGAAGAAGAAGAATGAAGTGGAATATCATATTGAAAATGGATACCCAAAGAGAACCGTATAATGAACTCTTTTTTTTCTTATTCATTAATAATAATAATAATGTATAAAAAATGAAAAAAAAAAACTTAATTATGGGTTGGACATCCAACATCTACGAGAGAGATGAGAATATTTCATTGTATATAAGTGACTACAAATTTTATCCCATAAATCGGTTTTATGGGATTGAGTTATGCTTAAAGTTTATTTCGTAATATGGTATCAGAGTCATTTAAAGCCTATTTTAGTGAGTGTTTGTTGGGCACAACCCATAATATGTTGTCTCATTGTATACAAGTGGGTGCAAACCTTACAAAGTTAATCTTAAAATATTATGAAAGATATAATGAACTTTCCTAATCTCTAGTCGATGTGGGATCTTTAACAATAATTAAACTTAGCGTCGTTGGAGACACTACGTGATAAAGCAAATGTGAGAAAATTGTCATCATTGGTACACTACCTGGGAAACAAATATTAGTGTCACCTAAACCTATGCTAAATGTAATAAAATATTAACTTGTATCTATTTTGTGTTACCATTTTGGACGCACTATCATTCTGCAACTTATTTTTTATTGCATCTACTTTGTGTCCACATTCTAGACGCTAACTTACTATTATTATTATTATTTTAATAATTTTTAACTTGCATCCACTTTGTGTTTCCATTCTAGACTTAATTTTATTTCGTCACTTAATTTTTTTTTCATTGCATCTATTTTGTGTCCCCGTTCTAAACGCAAACTTATTATTATTATTTTAATAATTTTTAGTGTGGGTTAAAAGTCTCAATTGTGGACACAATATTTGACATTTACTTTTGTGTCCAACTTGAGTATACTTCACCTTTGCTAGTGACTTCTTTTTTATAACTCTCACTTTTTGTTGGCAACTAAAATTAATATTTTGTAGTGATTATTATTTATGCATCTAAGACATTTTATCTATCTAAACTCAAAAATATCTAGTTCAAATTGATGCAATCATATTTTTTTAGTAAGTTGTTTATTTTATTTTCCTTCACGTCTTTAATTTTTCAGTTTTTATTATTGTGTGTATTTACAATTGTGTGATCTTATGGTATATCTAAGTTAAATCAATGAATATATGTTGATCTAAATTTACAACGATGTATGTGATTTGTAAATTAGGTATCATAGCAGCAAGTTAAAAATTTAATAACTTTTTTAAGTTTGGGAAATATTTTGAGAAGCGCAATAATTAATTAAGGTAGAAAAAGTTAACTCAATCTTCAGTTTGGAAAATAAATTTATAATTATGAGGATAAAACTTTGATAAGATAAATACTTGTAAATTTGTATGTTGTATGTGTACGCTTTGCGAAAAGCATGGAAAATTTATTCAATATTTATTTATTGAATGTGTTAATGCTTTGCGTATTTGGGGTTGAGTTCGACACATTTTCCTACTTATGATTTCTCTAATAGGGATGATCTTCTTTCTTTTATTAAGAGTAATGGTAGTCCGTTGGTTAAATTGGTTAAGCTAGATGTGATAACTTTTTCTATTTGGATGATATGACCTATGAGGAATTATGTTCGTTTTAAGGATAAGATTGAGGTTTCTAGGGCTATTTTGATTATTAAAGATTTAACTTGTCTAGTGGGTAATTCGTCTAAAGCTTCAATGAAGAATGATATGTTCGATTTCAATGTACTCAAGTTTTTTGGTATTAACACTCGTACTTGTAAAGTTCTACGTCATCTTCCTATTAGATGGGAGTTTCCTTCACCATGCTGGGTTAAAATTAACACTGATGGGGCTGCTAGGGATAATCCAGGTCTTGCCGCTTGTGGAAGTATTTTCCGTGGGAGTATGAGGGAGTTTATTGGAGCTTTCTCTGCGTTTCTTGACGTTCAGACTGTTTTGGTTGCTGAATTTTATAGAGTTATATATGCTTTGGAGGAAGCTCAAAAGTTGGGTCTTACAAACGTCTGGCTGGAATGTGACTCTGCCTTGGTTTGTGCTGCATTTACTGCTAGGACAAATGTTCCTTGGATGCTTCGTAATCAATGGAATACTTGTCTTAATTACTGTGGAAAAATCAGGTTTAGGGTTACTCATATTTTTCGTGGAGGGAATGCGTGTGCTGATAAGTTGGCTAATTTAGGATTGATTAATAGAAAATCCTTTCATTGGTATAATAGACTTCCATATAATCTGTTCTTAGAATTCTTTATTAATAGGTATAGTTTACCTATGTATCGCTTTGTTAACATATGAGTTTTGGTTTAGTCTCCCCATATTTTTGTATTTTTTTTAATAATACTTTTTTTTATGTGATGACAAATGATTGTTGTTACTTGAGGTATCAGTCTAGCTCAGAGATGTCAAGTAGCATAGTGATGCATAACATGAAAACTTTTTATATAAAAAAAATAAAATTGTGTTCTACTTGTTGTAGAGTGTTGTATTTCATATAACAAAGACACAAATTTATCCTTTCTGATGTTATATAAAAAGCACTTTAATGTCTTCTTTATCCATGTTAAAATATATAATTTTAGTTATTTAATGTAAAATTGTAAAAAAAAAGTATTTCTCTTTTTTTTAAATATGTTAATATTAAAAACTTTTTTCCTTAAATTCAAATATAAAATAAATTACACACTCTTCCTCTTATATTAAAATATATTATTTATTTCATTTATTTCATTTATTTAGAAAATTAAAAATAGACTTTATTTAAAATATTTTTAAATAATTTTTTTAATTGGAATGCATTAAAATATACACATTTATCTTTGATAATAGTTAAATCTTTTTAATAATAAACTGTTGATATATAGATTCATTTAAAACTTAATAAGTTTAATGTATACACTATCATAAAGTTTGGAACGCTTAAACAGATAAAAGGAATTTTTTTTCCAATATTTGTATTTAATGAACTTTTGAATTTGTTAACATATTAGTATAAAAGGGCAAAAATGTTAAATACTAAAATGGGTAAATAATATTTTATTTAATAATAGGTAAATACTAAAATAGGAAAAAATTTAGGTAAATAGTT
>Ga0123341_1004413_pt1 | contig 12347 bp, 8 predicted proteins | sample Turbeapinknodule_FD_89959 | JGI IMG/M metagenome (GOLD analysis project Ga0123341, IMG submission 89959) | Root nodule microbial communities of legume samples collected from Mexico - Turtle bean Mexico pink nodule | ecosystem: Host-associated > Plants > Roots > Nodule | place: Mexico: Nepantla... | reverse complement strand
CATATGTATCATGTTAAAAGGAATTTGTTTGTACGAGGATGAGAGTGAAAAAATGAAGAAAATAAAAGAAAAGAAAGTGAAAAATTAGATTATTTAGATGAAGAAAAAATGAGTTTAAAGTGAGCAGATTTAAGATTTATGTAGAAAAATTATAAATAATACGATTGATGTGATTAAAATGTAGAAAAAATGTTAATTGTATAATTAGTTTATTTATTGACATAATTATTTTTTTAGATACCAATATTATGACATAAAAGATATAAATAAAAGAGTATATTTTAATATTTATTTAATTTTTTTTGTTTGTTAAGAATGAGCTTATCGTTAAATTTTAAAGTATAAAAACTTAGAATTAAAAGTGAATATAATATTTTCTTAAATCACTTCTGGACCGTACCTTCAACTCCATATTATTGAATAATAAATGTTATTTTTAATTGTATTTCATTTTGTGTTTTTCTCTCACTCACATTTTATCCCTCACAATATTTATACTCATTTTCAACCATCATATATATATAATTGTGTCTTCACTAAAATTTTCTTTTCATCTCACTTTCTCTATAAAAAAATCAATTTGACCTAAAGAAAAAAAAAAAAAAGAGTAAATGGTTAATTGGACAATTGTAGGTAAACAAAATGCACAGAATAACTTGGTTTGGTTAGGCAGAACTATAATCAAGTCTGCACAGGTAAGCAGAAAGTGGGTAGTAGTTTGTTAGTAAATGCACTACCATCCAACTACATATGTACTTGCTTTTTTGCTTTTTTTTCATTAATATTTTTTATGGACAAAAAAATTCATTTAAGAATTTAATAACTAACAATTTTTAATCAAAATAAGCATATATGTTTATTTTATATTTTTCATTCTATTACCTCATGTTATAAGCAAATTAAAGATAATATGGTTAAACTCAGATAATCTTTTTATTGGTACATCTGTTTTTTTTTTTTATGAATAGATATAGTTTACTTATGTATATTTTTGTTAACATATGGATTTTGATCTAGTTCTCTTATATTGTTATATTTTTTAATAATATTTTTTTCATGTGATGACAAATTATTATTGTTACGAGTCTATGAGATCTTAAGTTGCATAGTGATTAGGAAAGCTTTTATTTAAAAAAAATCATAAAACTTTGAAAAAAGGGAAAAGATGATTGCAATGTGCCACTAAAATAACTATTTTAGGGTTTCTTCATTTGAAACTATAGAAAAGAGGATTCATAAAGCAAAACATATTAGTTATTTGCTCTTAAACTTGTTAGTAAGTTTAAAAAAAGCACAATCACTCATTTATAAAACCCAGTTTTCATAAAAAAATCTCTTTTTTCTGCTAAAAAATTATCTTGTTTTTTTCATTTCAGGAAAAGATAAGAAGATATTTAATTTATTTCATTAATAATAAATTATTCTTAGCATACATTATATCTACACTTTTATAGAGATAAAAAAAATAGACTTTTTTATACCATTCAAACAAAAAGTACTTTTTTTAAAAAGAAAAAAGAATTATTCACAAATACAAATATACTTTTTTTCTTACTTTAATCACTCAATATAAAAATTCCAGTGGCAATTTCATGAACACAGATGAATTGGAAGTTTGTGGTGAGTTTTAGATTATGATCCAAAATGGTTAGCTGTCCAACCCCAACTGCATCACATTAATGTTTGAATGTGCATATGCATGTCTTCATCTTCTACTCACCACACTTCACATTAATTCATCATCTCCCATCTTTAATCTTTATCTATATAAATATATTATATTCAAATTCAATTTTTGTAAGCTAACATTTCCTTTCTGTTTGTCAGTAGCAACAACTGTCAAACACACACACACATCCTTTCTTCTTCTCTCTCTGTCCAATTCAGGTGATTACCCTTTCTTCCTCCTTACACCTTTCTTATTTTCCTCCAATTGGGTCATTCATATCTCAGCAATCAGCTCTTGTTGTTCATTTTGCCTGATTTTATGGTGACTCACATTCTTTCTGATAATCGAACACAAGTTTCTTCGTCAAATTTCTTGTCTTTTGCTAGCTTTTTTTACGCACTATTACACAATCGAAAAAGCTTGGAACTTGACGGATATTCCATCATAATTGATTCAAATTAAATGGGGGGTTTCTTCTATATTAACGTGGTTGCAAATTTAATAGCTTTTAAGAAGAAAAAAAAATCATAGTCTCTGCATTGTGTTTGTGGCTGCTGATGTGAATCTTCATTATTTTTGTTTTCAGACCCATAGTGCTCTCGGATCTTGCATATCGCAAAGATGAAGGTCACTGTGGTTTCTCGCAGTGGAAGAGAAGTGGTTAAAGGTGGTATTCACCTCAGCGATTCTGTATGTCTTTCTCTCTCTCTAAATATCTTTTTTACATTTTGTTAACTTTTTTGCTGTCATGGTAGTTTTGATATCGCAGATTGATTATGGGGAATTAGGTATTTGTCTATATAAATTCCCCCCATTTTGACTATATCTTCGATTGGCAAATGGGGACTTTGTTTTTAAGAGTAATAATTTCTCATTTATGGTTTATCTTTCATTTATTTGTGTAGGCTACTGTAGCAGATCTGCAGGAGGCAATTCATAAGCAAAGTAAGTGAGCGTGTTCTTACTACTATTTTTTATGTATAAATTACCTTTCTAAGGTAATATTTTAGATGTAAAATGACTAAAATCGAGTTAGTCTGGGCTTATATATGGATGGTAGTTATAGTGTTGTGATGTTTTTTTAGTTATTTTGGTGATGGATTTAATTATTGCACCATGTGATGATACTTGATAACAGCCTTTGATCTGCATTGATATTTGTCATTCTTACTACTTAGTATTATTGAGACTGAAGAAGCCTGAATACATAATAAGATCTGTGTCTATTTGAAATTAAACTGTATCCTTCCTGAGGTTTTCATCTGTATCTTAGCCATATTAGGTAAATTTTTATTAAGAGAAACTAATAGAATACCCTTCTACAAATTATTTTATACATAAGTTAATTTTAACTTATGAAGAAACTCATCTCATTTTACACTCTTGTAAAAGTTTTATAGAGAAGTTTGCCCTAACAAGTCATTAGTATCTTTTATTAGATTATTAGATTTGGAAGTCTTTTTCAGTAGCTTCTTAGTTAAACCTATTCTGGGTTGTTGAAGTTGAAATATTCAGATGTTCCTCAACCTATGAAACATATCCCATTTTTTATTGGATGTGAAATTAAATGAATTATTGTTGATGATAGCACTAGTTCAATCCTGCATATAACTCCTGCTGCTATTGTTTTTCCATCTTAGTACCTCTCTTGGAATAAAAAAAATGTTTATCTGTAAGTGTAGCTCTGTCTCTAGGTGCCATTGGATTAACATGATTTGAATCTTCACTTACAGCCAAGAAGTACCCATCAAGGCAGCGCTTGACACTTCCCGTCCAACCCGGATCAAAGGAAAGGCCTGTTGTCCTTAATTACAAGAAGAGTCTGCAAGACTATACCAGTGGAAACTCAGACTCCTTAACTGTTGTATTCAAGGACTTGGGCCCTCAAGTTTCTTATCGAACACTTTTTTTCTGCGAGTATTTGGGACCTTTGCTTCTCTACCCAGTGTTCTATTATTTCCCTGTTTACAAATATTTTGGTTACAAAGGTGAACGTGTCATCCACCCTGTGCAGACATACGCCTTGTACTACTGGTGCTTCCATTATGCCAAACGAATTCTGGAAACTTTTTTTGTGCATCGCTTCAGCCATGCAACCTCACCCCTTTCCAATGTGTTCCGTAACTGTGCTTATTACTGGACCTTTGGATCATATATTGCTTATTATGTGAACCACCCTCTTTATACTCCGGTAAACGACCTCCAAATGAAGATTGGGTTTGGGTTTGGGATACTTTGTCAAATTTCAAATTTCTATTGCCATATTATACTGAAGAATCTCCGCAGCCCTGGTGGTGAAGGTGGATACCAAATCCCAAAAGGCTTTCTCTTCAATATTGTTACCTGTGCAAATTACACAACCGAGATCTATCAGTGGCTGGGCTTCAACATTGCAACTCAAACTGTCGCAGGTTATATTTTCCTTGCAGTTGCTACTTTCATCATGGCCAACTGGGCTCTTGCCAAGCACAGGCGTTTAAAGAAGGTATGTCTCCTTACCTTTTACATTTCAGTTCATCAATATGGTCTACAGAAAAATGTATACATTCCACCAGAAAAATTTCTTGAAAAAGATAAATACACATACTTTATAAAATGAATAACTTGACTCTTTTTCCTGAACTGTCTGGTTTTAAATTTTGAGGATTTCAGAAGGTTTGTGGCGGACTTGATTTTTAGACTCCATCATGATGTTTCTTCTTCTCCTGCCATGTTAAAGTTAAACATGTGGATTAAAAAATGCTGCGCCTTGTAAGAATATAATGTTATGCCATGGCCATCTGGGTTCTGTGTTTCTTTATAAAAACATATCTTTCATAATAATGAATATTGTTATAGCATGTTTGGAAGTGGATCAGGGACACGGTTTTTCACATCAAAATGAATGCTACTAGTTTTAGCTCTTACGTTTTTCACATGAAAGACATGATTTGTTGGTTGTAAAACATGTTTAGTCTTTTCCCCTTTTTACACACCTCGATCATGAATCATGTGTTCATCTTTTATTTTTGAATGTGCAGTTATTTGATGGAAAGGAGGGGAGACCTAGGTATCCTCGTCGATGGATAATATTGCCCCCATTCCTGTAGAAGCCAAAGCAACTGATCAGACCAGTACTCTGCTCACAGGATTCTGAGATTTATAGTTGTAGCATAATGGAATTTTCGTGATCTCTTTTCATTAAATATGGATTTGTCTTGCAATGCTTTTGACTACGAAGTTGATTACTAAATTGTTTAATCAGTGTTTTAAAGAATATTTGTAATCATTTCAAGATTGTAGTTCTGAGGACCCCTGTTTCTTCAAAGTCTTCATCTTGTGATAACCGTATTCATTTTGCTGTTTAATATTTGTTGGCTACTTTACTGTTTCCAAATTATTATCATTTTAGAAAATGAAAGCTCATTTTTCTAGCTCATACACGTAGCAATGGCCAGGTTTCGCAAGTCATAATTATTATTCTTGATTCTCATGTAATACATACTCCTTTGGTAGTTATTATCCTTAATAGCAAGATTTCTATCTTTTCAAAAAAAATATATATAAAAAAAAAAATACTTACAAGATCATGAAGGAAAGGAGTTCATACAAAACTTTCTTCAGAAATTATGTTTGGCATTGGTAATCATCAATAATTTCTGTAATGATTTTCAAATTTCCAATGATAATCATTTGAATCCCTGCACAAGTCAATTTAATCCGTTGCGTATTACACAATTCCGTTCCTAATACCGGAGACTGAATGAACGTCAATTATGATTGTCAAATTCAATTGTTATGTTAATTGATAAAATTCATTGATGGCAATAAATTATTTAGAGTTAGTAGTTGATTTTGGACGAGTTTCTTCATAACTTATTAAAGAGAAAACCCAATTAATTTATAAAAAAATTACAAATAAATTTTAAAAGTTTACTACAGGTTTTACGAGGTCAGCTAATTTTAGCTTATGATTTTTTTTCGTTTATATCAAGGAAGTTACGGAGAAAGTGGTTTAAATGTCTAAGACTGTCTTATAATTAAATTAATACCTTTAATTTCAAGGACTCATCTAATGCCCTACTCAAATGGCTTGTGATTTGTAAGTTGCAAATACAAGATTTGGGCTTGCCTCAAAAGATTGAAATTGCATCCTCTACCAACTACCGCAAAAAAAGATAAGTTTTTGAAGTACGCCACATTCTCACTTCACTGGTGACTTTCATATCCGTAAGAGAAAAACTTAAATCATGTGTTTTATACGCATACAAAATAATAAATAGTTGAAAATTGTAGAACAAGATGCAAAATTTCACACGAAGCTCAAGTCCCATCATCTGCCATGCAATCATACCCTTCCCCAAAGTGTAAAATGATCATCAGAAAGACTACCACTAACATTGCTGCTTGAAAACCCTAGTTTGATCAGATGATGTTACCGGAATCTCCATTACATTTTCATTTGATGGCTTATAAGGTTCAAAAATCGGCATGCTTATAGTAGAAACAAGCATGCATTGGCCTCACATAAATTAGACAGAATGCACCAGACACTCAATCCGTAATATAATAGAATGCATTCCTAATCATCTTCGCATCCCTCGTCCACGTCCACGGAATCCGCCTCCACGACCTCTGCCCATGGCACTTGCAGCGGCGTCTCCTTGTGCACTCTCAGACTACATGTGTTAAAATAGATAAAATTAAAATCGGCTGCAAAAGGACAGTAGCCAGAATAAAACAAGCAATCGAAAAAATTTAAAACCTAAACTAGTTACATAAAAGAAAAATAAAAGCAGAGTTAGTAGACATGACGATATAATTTTGCAAATTAATGTAAAATTAAAAAAAAAAGTCACAAGATGAGATCCCATCCCAGTAGAACAAGTATCAATCAAAATTGTCCACAAGCTTCCCACTGTATGTGCAGAATTCTTGATGTGCAGAGGATTTGTATAGGGAATTCTTGAAGTGCAGAAAAGTATAAAAAAACATTACCCTTTCAAAAGTACAAATCCTTAACCGATTTAAGAGTGAAATTAGAATTTACATATAGCACTGATAATCGTAAGAGATCGATAATTCCTTCAAAATTGTGCAAATGGTTTGTTTGGTAGAGGAGGGGGCGAGAGAAATAATTTTGTTGATTTGGTTAAAGGGGAAGAGATTTAGTTTCTAAAAATTGGGGATCCCGCATACTATTATTTCTCACCTATTCCTACTTATCTCTCTATTTCTCTCATTATTTCATATCAAATCAATCATTACACAACTTTCAAAACACTCTATATTGCTCATTCACTTTCACTGTACCAAATAACTAAACAATCAATTTTGTTTCTTACATATCTTTTCTCCACTTATTTCTTCTCTATTTCCATCCTCAAAGCCAAATAGACCATCTCCAGGAGATAAGTAAGAAAGTAAGCAAAAATTCTCAGCTCATAAAATGACAGAAATAGACCTACCTTGGGGTTTTTAATTGTTTCATCCACACTTAAGATAAGGCAAGCAGCCTCTGTTGCAGCATTTATAGCATTGATCTGCAAAGTGATTAACCAACTTAAACACCGCCACATAAAACAACAGAATCAGCTGATAAAATTATGTAAATCAATGCAGATACCTTCACAATTGCAGGCTCCCAGACAAAGTTAGCAAAAGAGTCAGCAATTCCACCAGTGGCTATGTCCACCCCATATGGTGCCCCCTCACCTGTAACAAGCAGAAAATAAATATATATATATGTCAGCATGCACGCAAGTAATTGTACAACACATATACGTAAGCCAGCATGTTGTATTCACACAAAAGATGGCAAACGAACCAGAAGGAAGTGCATGTTTCTGCCTTAGTTTATTCAACACATCAGTTGCATCAAAACCAGCATTGTCGCATAGTTGTCTAGGTATAACCTGCAATAATACCGTAACTTTCTGCATTAAAAAACAATCAAAGTAACCATACTCTTTGAATGCAAGAACATGACCTGATGCTCTTCCAGAACTATGTATTAGGCTCAAATTCCCAGAGCATTTACCTCAAGAGCTTTTGCATAGGAGTTAATGAAAAGCTGAGACTTTCCAGCTATAGTCCGTGCATGCTGCCTCAGGAACCGGCTTATCTCCATCTACCCACGAGAATAACATTTTAAACTCAAAAATGTTGAAAAATATAATCCAGTGATATCTACCGACAAATTTTAGACACATACATCTATAGCACCTCCCCCAGCAACCACAGTGGAATTCTTCAAAGCCCTCCTCACAATCATGATTGCATCATGCAAACTTCGCTCTGCTTCCTCTATGAACTGCAGGAAAAATCAAATATCATATAAAATCCCAAGATTAGCATATCTCTGAATTCAACAAGTTTCATAAACAGTTATCACACAACATCTAACAGACCTGATCAGCTCCACCACGAAGAACTATTGTGGCTGTTAGGCCAGATGGACATCCATTGAAAATATTGAACCTCTCGTTTCCAACCTGCTTTTCCTCAAAAACCTCACAAGTTCCAAGGACCTTCAAGCAAATAAATCACAAGTTCAGTAGTAATAAATGAAATTACAAAAAGATCAAATCATAACAGTCATATAAATGATGTGCAACCTCCTCAATAATGTTATTAACAGATGTTTGTACGGTTCCACCAGTTGCAGCAGCAACCCTTTTTAGATCTTCTTCTGCAACACGACCAGCACAGAAAATATCTCGATCTGCAAAATACTGTTTCAAGGACAAATTATTTTTAAAAGAACTAAATGTGATATCCCCCAGAAAGGCTTTACCAATCAAAGTAAAGAATAGTTAGCAACCATAATTATGAACAATTAATAATGATGTCAATCTACACCTATTAGGTGAAAAACAAACTAGTTCACAAAAATACAAAATCAAAGCATAAGTAAAAGTGCATTACTGCACAAGAGACAATGGATGAATTGTATCAGGAAAATATCCTGGGAAGAGGTAGCACACACGACACTTTGCATATTATTTAGTAGAAAGGTAGAATATTGTATGGAGTTGAGAGAAATCATAGTGAAGAAAAAGAATAAAACCTGGGTCGCTAGATCACCAATGGCCAATCGTGAAAGAACAACTTTGGCACCACTGCTGACACATTTATCTAACTTGTCATAAATAATATTCCACTCTGCATCAACTATTGACTGATATTGCGAAGGATCTGACAATCTGTTGAGAACAATAAAAAAAGTATGATTTAATCCTTCTTAAGATCCCAGGTCAACATTGTGAAAAAACGAATTTTAAAATAAAACACCTTATTTCAGCATTTTCTTTCTCAGACTTTAGCTCCAACTCAACGTTTAATAATAGAATTTTTGGATTGAGAAACTTCTTGGGTTGTTGCTCAAACCCAGCATATGAAAACGTCTTTTTGAAGGCAACACCATTTACCAGAAATGAGTCCCGCATGGTACCACCAGGAACCTGTAGAAGAAAACCTAAGTCTCAACCAACCAAACCTGAGAGTGTACATAAACTCGTGGGAGCTCTGTAAACTCCACTCATAGACTTGACTCAAACTCATAAGAGTTAACTTCATATGAAAAGATCATTGATCTTAAACATAACTAGCTAAATAACATATTTAATTTACTTATAATTAAAAATTTAACACAAACTAAATTCTGCATGACAGTAAGACTTAACCACTTTAGTTAATTGATTTATTATACTTTCTATTAAAATAATTTCAGTTCTGAAATACACATGCACACATTTAAAACTCTAAAAATAAATACTATAGAACATGGAAAACAAATATAAAATATATTTGCTCTAGCCTATCTAAAGAAGAGTGGAAGCCCGACAAATCTAATTTCAATAATATGAAAACCAGGAAGCTTTATTGGGGGGAGGCGGAAACACTATATACAAAAGGCTTATGACACTGCTTTACTCTTAATACTCATTCCATAATAATTGTCTCTTTAAAGTATTGCACAACAATTAAGGAAACTAGTAATTTTCCTGAAGAAAAGACAAGGTATTATTAATAACTCATCAATTAAAGAAAAGAAATAGACTTCATTTTACAATTATCAAGATAACAGTTAAAGAGCATTGATGTCAATGTGGAGGGAAACAAGATTGAAAAGAAATAACCAATGTTTTCTTCATATTTGAAACCAATAAATAGGTTGAAACAAAAAAATTGCTGAATTGATAATGTTGATAGAATAGAAGGTAGCAAAGAAGAATCCCTTTTAAAGGCCAAGAAGATTCACTAAAACTTAAGTTGACAGTAAAGGGAAACCATAGTAATAACAATAACATTGACATATGAGTACATCTTGAAAAATTAAGTCTTCCAGACAACACAAATAAGGAAAAACTTATAAAAAATAATGAAAAATGCTTTGGAAAATTTATTCCAAAATTCTCTGCATGATTCAGTCAACAATAGAAAATTGATTATTAAGGTACAATGCGGACCCAAAGAACCAATGGAGACTGTGAATATATAGCATGTCAAAAAATATATGCCACCATGCTTTTGGCAAGAACTTAATGTATCAATTTACAATGCAGACCCTATGAACCAATGGAAACTGAATATATCTATATAGCATGTCAAAAAATATATGCCGCCAAGCTTTTGGCAATATCTTAATAACCTGCTTGCATGTGCTCAAATGACTAGTGTTTGGATAACCAAACGCAAAATCATAAATCCGGGCTTTGGGTAAACAGCAACCTCAAACAAAAATTAGAACTGGAGGAACATGCACACATATAAAAAGTGAAAGGATACCCATATTATTTCCAAAAGCATTGTCAGTTTTTTTATTACAGTACCTGGTGTTGAAGACAGTCTTTGGCCCCCCATTTTTAGGATTTTTGTTTACCATTAAACTTTCCTCTATTAAAAAACACATCACACGATCACCAATATAAAAGAGAGAGTGCAATATGTACCTTCTTTATTCCAATCATGTTCAACCTATCCTCGTACCCAATTGCAAGTACAGCATCCACAACCATGGATGCAAAGAATTCCTTCTCTCCACCAATAAGCTTTGAAGAAAGTGTGGTAGAAGCACACTTTGCAAGCAAACTTTTCTTTTCCTCCAGACTTTTCCCCTCAATGCTAACCGCTAGCTCTTGAATCTTTTCAATTGCCTGTACCAATGGTTAAAAAAGACAAATACAATGTGACAAATCCGTGACAGACTTCCACTTCCCGCATTAAACATTAAAACAAAAAATCAAAACATTAAAACAAAAAAATCAAACAAAAACTGAGGCCTTGTTTAGATAAAAAAAATTCCACAAACACTTGTTAGAAAAGAAAAAAAAGGATGAAAGGAATCAAAAATCTCTCACGAGCATAATAAACTTACGCAAATCAGAACTTTAGAGAAGTTAGATGAGAGAATTTTTACAAAGGTTAAGTATTTAAATTAATTTACTTATAACAAAAGCTCAAATTATTTTACTTTCTTAATTTCTTCTAAGGCTTATAGATAAATTCATTCAAACATAAAAAATCACATTCGAGAGAGAGCTCTGTACCAAGGTACTTGCAGCCCTATAGCTCCGTATCAAATTTTGAGAGTGAACACCATCTTCAATGAAAGGCTTAGCCTCCCTCAAAAACTCAGCTGCAAGCAACACAACAGTGGTGGTTCCATCGCCAACCTTTTCACATCCACAAAAAGAACATTAGAATAACAATGCATCATTTACTTGCAAACAAGCACTTCCAATACCACAATTTCAAACACTTGAATCAAGCCAAGAGAAAACGAGAAGATTTTAACAGTAGAAAAGAAAAAAAAAATCTATAGCATTGCAGGAGATCAAATGGAAGGGGAAGCGTCAGAAGTTTACCTCAGAGTCCTGAGACTTAGCGATGTCGACAAGGATTTTTGCGGCAGGGTGGACGATGTCAAGGAGTTTCATGATGGTGGCGCCATCGTTAGAGATGGTGACAGCTCCCTTGTCATCGTGGATGAGCTTGTCCATGCCGCGAGGGCCGAGGGTGGTGCGGACGACGTCGGCGACGGCGGTGCAGGCATTGATGTTACTCACCAGCTGTGGCTTCCCTTGCGAAGTGTCCGTGCCTTCCTTGAGCAGAATGATCTGAGGTTGCTGTTTGATCCACCATTTCCAGACTTAGGTTAGGTTAGGAAAAGACGCAACAGAGGAGAAAGAGAGCGAGAGAGTGAACTTACAAGCATCGCTGACATGGTTGAAGACGCAGAAGAAAGAGAGAGAACTAGGGTTTAAGTTTTGAAGTTCGAAGTGGGTCGAAGAAGCAGCAGTTTCTGGCTCCTACTCTCTCTCTCACACACAGCGACGTGAGTTTTCTCTAGAGATCGTTCGTTACCTATTTCGAAGCCAAATTTCACTTTATTCATAATTTGGGCCAAGGCCCATATATACCCAAACCACTTAATTTTTACAATCATCATATATTCACCAAAAATATTCTTACGACTATAATTGGTGTAAATAATTATTATATTTTATTCGACATTTCTTAAATCATCTATAATAACGACATAATACACTTCTTCTGTCTAATCTTTTTCGTAAATAAATATTAACATTTAATCCGTATGCCAAATTTGTTTGGAATTATTATACAGCATTTTTAATATTATCTTTCATGAAGGAAATTCAATGTCAATTAAAAACAATAAAAATAATATTAGTAT
>Ga0123341_1004412_pt1 | contig 12347 bp, 12 predicted proteins | sample Turbeapinknodule_FD_89959 | JGI IMG/M metagenome (GOLD analysis project Ga0123341, IMG submission 89959) | Root nodule microbial communities of legume samples collected from Mexico - Turtle bean Mexico pink nodule | ecosystem: Host-associated > Plants > Roots > Nodule | place: Mexico: Nepantla... | reverse complement strand
ATATATATATATATATATATATATATATATATATATATATAATTTTATAAAATTATTACTGAATTTTATGGATAAAAATGTATTTTCACGGTTTTTTATAATGTGACACAAAAACATGAAAATGCAGGAAGAAGCATTCAGTAAAAATACCATCAGATTACAGCCCACGATAAAATTTCTGTGCCAGTTAAGATCATTGCAGGCAGTAAACATTAAAATAAATAATTAGTGTACATTCTCCATGTCATGTCCTTTGGCCGACCAAAAACCTAGTCGGAAACTCAAAAATGTTAAATTTGCACAGCACCGTATGCAGCCGAAAAGATGACAGTTGGTCCCTGAAAGCCTTGGGATTCATGTGCTATTTATCCAATATGCATGCACAAGCTGGAAATTTGACTGATGGCAAGAGTGAGGATGCAAATGGAGAAAGTGGGTAATCAAAGCAAAACTATTCTGTTGGAGCTATGGAGTTAGCTGTGCTGCATATCTTGGTTCCACTTAGAATGTAGCCCCCAAATGCACTCATTTGCATGCATGGGTGAGTTCTAGATGGAAGTACCTGTGTTATAAATATGAATGAATGAATTGTTAAAGGAAGGGTGTGATCTGTATATAAAAATTTGATGAGTAACATAAATAACTTGTGTTACTAAAGGACTTCATACAAGGTGTATAATTTCATTACATTGATATGAATGGCATAAATCACATGTACCTGGTATTCACGTAGCCAAGGCTCTGATATTTGCAATCCAATGGCCATTTTCCCAAGCTGTAGATTGTGCATGCAAGTTGCAAGAGGCTGCATTTATACAACAGTGGACGAAGATTCTGTTAGTTTAAGTGATCCACACGTTGGTATAGGACAAGATAAAAAGGCCAAGGAAGGAAACTTCATGAAACAATGGAGTGAAGAATTGGAGAAATCAGTTGTCAGAGAGATGCAAGACAGAAAACATTTTGAGTTCTTGAAATATTTTGGTATTCATAAGCTACCCGGAGAACACGGAACTTGATCCCCCAATATTAAAGAATTAAAAGAAATCATCAGTTAATAGAAAATATTATCATGCATGAATGACACCAATAATTACATAATAATTCATCAAGCTAGAAATGAGAGAAAATACCTGAAGATATTGGTGATAAATGGCAAATGGAGCAGAGTTTGCTAAAAGGGGCAAGAGATCTTTAACCAGTGTCCAAGTATCCAACTCTGGTGCAGCAACAATTAGACTGTACAGATGGAAAAGAAAAATGTTCAATTCCATTATTCTTTGAACCGTGAAGGGACATATTTAAAGTTAGGTACCTAGAAAAACCATTTTCCTTCCACAAGTCAATGACTTCTTTCTGCGCCCTCTCTCCAGCCTTTGGAGCTTTCCGAACTTCTAGAGCAGGTTCAGTATTCTCTGTCCCAATATCAGAAATTCCATTTTCCGACGTATGAGAGATTTCCACCATGCTGACCGATGCAGAGGTTTCATCCTGCACACCATCATAACTTATTATAGTCTGCAAACAAAACAAAACCTCCATCAAGAGATCAAGGAGAAGCTACTTACATTTGACTGGCTTTCCACATTGCAGACATCATGTTGCAGAATTTGTTCAGATGATTCTTTTGGTAATAACAAGTCAGAAATGGGAGAACGTAGAATTCTGCAACAAATAAGAGATGAAGATGATAAAGCCAGAGACAAGAAACAAAACCTTGGAACATATTCAAAAAGGACCACCTAATGTGGGTTTACAAACAACTTGTTCAGAATCATTTTCTATGGTTCTCAGATATATAACATGAAACTAATAATATCAATTATATGAATACAAGAGATTCATATGGTGAACGACCATATAATATCAACTATTCTTACTACTAAATTATCCATCATTATCTATAAAGAGACCTCCATAAAATTTTCTCCCTTTATCCCTGGGCTTCATAATTATTAAATTCAAAGAAAAATTGTGTCTAAAACTTATTGTCTGGAATTAAAAAATAATTATTTTAATATTGTAAAAATATCCAGGTTTACAAAGAACATCCAAAACTATCTTTTGAAAAAATAAAGCTTAAAATATGCAAACCATCCATTTCTCTTTTAGTAACCAGTACAGCAAGATTGATAAAACAGATTATGATGATTTTAATAAGAAAATAATTATTAATGCAATAAAACACATCATCTAACCTCTTGCAGATTTCATCACCTAAGTTAAATATCCTCACGATATCCATGGAATATGGTGCCTGCCCAAAATATGAGTTGCATACAAAACCGGTACCTGTAAAATATTTAATGTTGTTACACACTACAACACAGGTCTATCACTTGCTCAGTCAGAAGATCGTTCAGAACAATAGAATATATGTGTATATATATATATATACAACATGGAAGTGCTATTTCCTTTATATTACCATATTCACTGGCAATAATTCCTCAGTTTATTACACATTTAGGAGTTACAACTTCTTTTGTAAAAGAACCATATTTATACTTATTATTAGGGAAAAAATGGCACTATCTAAATGGCCAACTTAGTTTAATTTATATTATACCTCCTAAACGTTCTGCCACAGCACCAGTGAGAAGGCCACCAACCGTATCAACTACGAGAATGTCAGAACTTGAAGAGACGTTAGCCATGGAAAGTAGAAGGGACAATGTGTCTACCCGCAGGAATCTGAATCATTAATAGTTAGTCAGAAACAACATCAAGGATAGATGATCAATTCATCGAGAGAAGATAAACCCACTATTTTAATTCTATAAACAGCCGAATATGTATTTTTGTATGTCTGCACAGCAAACAGGATACACAAGTGCAAAAACACGAAAAATAGTAAGAATATATACATCCCAACACTGATAATAAACTCAGGAGTCTGACTTCTTCTCAAAGTCATAAAGTTGGGAGTTTGCTTTAATAAAAACCAGAAAATTAGCAACTATAAAGCCTGTCTATCCAGTTTAACATATACAATGATGAAAGTTTCTCTCTTCTATTTCTTTTTACTTTTTTTTAAAACCACATACATGCATCATAGATTTTAATACTTGTTCACAATTTACGTCATGCCCCATAAGAATAACTCAGCCAAATAGAAAATAAATACACATGGTAAAACATGTGAGGAAAAAAAAAATGAAGACAAGACTTACCCAATTTTGGATGGATACTTCTTAAAATAGGCTTCACATATACTGGAGGAAAAAAAAAAGACTAACCGTAAGTAATAGAGTAGAGACTCAATATCAAAAACTGATACAGTATACATTTAAAGATATGTATGTCAGACAAAATATAAGTCACAAACAACTTCATAGTAGAAAAATATCCTGTTCTTGATAGATGATATATCAGGGGGAAAAGTCAATCATTAAAGAGAATAATATATTTGCATGACGTAATTATTTGTATAACTTTTATAGAATAATATAATGCTCCTTTGTCCCACCACAAGCGAACAGTTTGTAGTACAGTGACAAATGGCATAACAGCATAATGTCTTATCATCAACAGAACAACAGCCAGAAAGTCCAAATAGGGTAGATCTAAGGCATGTGATCAGTTGCAAAAAAATATTATGTTAACCATTATCAATATGTAATAATAAAAACAGCACAGAAAAATAATCATGGAAACCTTCGAGCAACAGGACGCCTCATAAGTACTTTTGGTGCATATTTCTTCTGCTTCTTAAGTCTATATTTCTCCTGCAAAAATGGCACAAGATTTACTTCAATTTCATTCCTAAAACATATATATATATATATATATAGACACACACAACTTGGTCCCAAAGAGATAATACTGTGATATTTTGGTCTCCAAAGGTTTACAAAGTTGCCAACATGCTAACATGTTCAACCTTTCGTTATTTGGTTATTGCTTATTGCTTATTTGTGAACCCTAACAGTGAAACTGATGTAAAATGCTAAAGGAACATATATAATGCTATTTGTCTGGTAGAATGCTTATATGGAATGACATTCCCACCTACAACCATATATGGTCCTGAAATCAGTTGTTGCAGTACATTTGGAGAATGTTTAGGATGGCTTAAATTATTGACTCCAGTTGATTTTGTTAGAAAAATAAAGCTATTTGAGAATTTACAAAAGCTTTTCGTATATTTACTCCAGAGTAAACCATGAAAGCTTCAACAGTCAAAATACCTGTGAGAATGATGTTTTCTTTTCAAATGTCGCGCTATTGGCAATGAGAGCTTCAATTATTTCATTACCTCTTGCACCCTGCCTACATAAAAGATACAGGATATCCTTTCACCACTAAATTCCACAACATTAACAAAGAAATAATATATTGATAGGTCATTTCAGAAAAGCAAGTAGAATTCACAAGAATAAACTCAACAAAGAACACTAAAACACACTCACATTACACGTCAAATCAAAGTCGCAGAACCAAAATTCATTTAATCCCCAAAAGCTATTACCAGGAACCAATACTCAACCAAGAGAAGAAGATGCACTCACCTTCTCATAGCTTCTATATCTTCACCAGTAAGACTTTGTGCGGTATTATTGTCAACCAACGCACGATTGTCCCTTGACTCAACATTCACTTCACCATCTCTTACTTCTTCAACGTTATTAACATTAACTTTGTCCCTCAACTCATGACTCCCCTGACCATCTCCTATTTCCTCAGCATTGTTAACATTAACTGAATTGAAAATAGAGAGTGACCGTTAGAGCAAGAGAAAACAATGGTAGGGTGCAGAAAATGCATCAATTAACCATAAAGAATAAGATTTAAAAAAAAAATCAATCACAGATAACCTCACTCAATCACTCACAAGACAGAAACAGGCCTATGACAGAACAATGCAATTCTTTTTCTTATGAAGAGGCAAAAAAGCTATTGAAATCAGACTTGAAGACAAGGTGTTAAGTCTGAACAACCAAAGTATTACACAAAAAAGAGCAAATGTTTGACACAATGCACAAAACATAGCAGCTCCACCGTTACATTTCATCCTTAAACTAGTCCACCCTTTCCATAAAGGTATCCAAACTAACTAAAAAACCCATGAAAACTCCTTCCATATGGGGCAATCTCCACACATATTTGCATGTAATAAGTGTGCACTGATATAGTTGCATTGCAGTAACCATTTCAAACAACTCAAACACATTGTACTTTTTCCACCGCACCCCACATGTATATTTATCATCAAACTTCATCCCTAACCCCTGCACACAAAAACACCGCAGCACCAAAGCCAGCCAATACGTACTTAAAAACATGGTCACCCCCAAACATACATCCCATATGAACCCAAGTACAAACTACAGCCTACAAAACAGAACAACGCTATAACAAAGTACAATCTAACATTGGCAAATGAAAACTAGAGAAAACTATCTATAAATCATAATGGAGTTCTACATATCATCATCTAGTCACAAATTGCCAAGCAAGACCAATTTACTGACTTTTACAGCAACTACCTACCTTAAGAGTCATACAATAAAAAAGGTTTATTTTACACTGCATAATCAGAAGTGAATACACAACGATAACAAACAACACTTTACTCAAAATGGGAATGGCCAAAAGCAAGTAAATGAAAAGGAACACGAGTGAACCTTGTGCGGGAGAAAGACAAGGCCCTTCGGGAGCATTATCTACTTGAAAAACAGTACCAAAGGCACGACCAATTAAGGGTTGCAGAGAGCAGTTTTTATTCCCAATCTTCAATTTCCTGCAACACCAATTTTACTGGCATTTAAAAACCAGTAAATAATATCAAACACAAAATAGAAAAAAAGAAGAAAACTAACGCTGCGGGAGAGAGACGAGCGAAAACGAGACGGTCTCCATCGTTGATATCAAGCAAGACGCTGCAACCTTCCCAAGTGACTCTGCCACTGTTACTGTTACTGTTACTTTCTCTCATCTTCTTCTCAATTTTATTTATGTAAATAAACTTCTAAATTTTCAGTAACAGAGAGAGAGAAAGATCTGATAATAAGATTCAACTATGTATATATGTTTGTTGATCGTGCAGCAATTTTGGTGTTTTCGTGCTAAGCGGTTTGTGTTGCGTCACAGGCATAAACCCCTTGTGACATAAACTGGGGTACTATTCGAATTAGAATTAGGTTTTGGAATAGGATCTGTTAACCGTTGCGTTTTTCGTCATAAACTTGTGTTGGGCTTTCACTTTCTAATATATTGGGGCTGCTACTTCCTGCACCCCATGACTTGTTTAGACACGTCCATAAAATTCAAAATTTCAAAATGGTCCTTCAGTAAAAAGTTAAAATAAAAGCGGTTGGTAAGAGAGTGTGTGGATTGAAGGTGGTGATGGTGGCGGTGGTTGTTGTGGTGGTGATGGGTTGTGTTGACGGTGATTGGCATCATTGGTTGCAGTTCATGGTGGTGATATCGTTGATGTAAGTCTCAAAAGAATTTGAGACAAAATGCGACAAATTTCAGGTCAAACGAATGAGTATTCAGTTAGGAAAAAAATAACACAGTTTCACATATAGAGACGAACATCCCTTTCGACCATGACAATGATGAATACAAAATTTATTGCAAAGCTTATGGGACGAATTTGACGCTCAAACCTTGGCGAGAACTCATACAAGTACTTTCATATGTTGTTTGGACCCAGATAAGGAGGCAGGTCCATAGACAATTCACCAAAATAAGATGCGAGGAAGAAAAGCCAGGAAGTTTTGTTTTCGGTAAACCACTTTTGTTCACTCTTCGTCTGGGACTTACTATACCTTACTCCATGGCTATTTTGGTTTGAAAAATTTACGAGACATTCGCCATTGTGTCTAATGAATTTTTGCTGAGATTTGAGCCCCAAATTCGTCCCACGATATATTTGCAATAAATTTTTTATTCATCACTGTCAGGCTGAAAAAAAAGCTCGTTTGTGTGTGAAACTATTTGATTTTTTTCCTAGGTGAATACTCATCCGTTTAACTTGAAATTTGTTGCGTTTTGTCCCAAATTCAGTCGAGATTCTTACTTGTAATTTAAGGAAAAAAAACTACTTCGAGAGAATTTTTAAGAAATTTTGTGCAAACCAAGGCTATGATCATCCAAAACTTGTGAAATTATGCTCTACATTATGCAATTTTATTCGGGGTCCGTATTGCTTTGAAAAATTCACACAAGTACTTTCATATGTTGTTTGCACCTAGGTAAGGAGGCACGACATAAACAAATCACAAAAAGAAGATACGGAAAAGAAAAGCAAGGACGTTTTGTTTTCGGAAAATGAGTTTTGAGCCCCAGATTCGTCCCACAAGATTAGCAAATGTTTTTTTATTCATCACTACCTTGGCTGAAAGGAGGGTTTGTTTGTGTGCGAAACTGTTTGATTTTTTTCGTGGGTGAATACTCATCCGTTTGACCTGAAAATTGTCGTGTTTAGTCCCAAATTCAGTGGAGATTCTTACGTAGAATTTCAGGAAAAAACTATTTCGAGATAATTTTTCAGAAATTTTGTTCAAACCAAGGCTATCCCTCTACCCAAAACTTTTGAAATTTGGCACTACTTTCTGCAATTTTATTCTAGGGCCGTATTGCGCTGAAAAAATTCACACAAGTACTTTCCTATGTTGTTTGCACCCAGGTAAGAAGGCACGTCCATAAACAAATCACAAAAAGAAGACACGGGGAAGAAAAGCCAGGACGTTTTGTTTTAGGAAAACCAATTTTGTTCCTCTCGGTCTGGGACTTACTGCGCCTTACTCCTTGGGTATTTTGGTCTGAAATTTTTACCAGACGTTCGTCACTGTGTCTGTTCAGTTTTTGATGAGATTTGAGCTCCAGATTCGTCCCACAAGATTGGCAATAAAATTTTTATTCATCACTGCCAGGGCTGAAAGGAGGGTTCGTTCGTATGCAAAACTGTTTGATTTTTTTCGGGGGTGAATACTCATTCGTTTGACCTGAAATTTGTCTTGTTTTGTCCCAAATTCAGTGGAGATTCTTATGTGGAATTTTAGGAAAAAACCATTTCGTGAGAATTTTTCAGAAATTTTGTGCAAACCAAGGCTCAAGGCTATCCTCTACCAAAACTTGTGAAATTTGGCCCTACTTTCTGCAATTTTATTCTGGGTCCGTATTGCGCTGAAAAAATTCACACAAGTACTTTCCTATGTTGTTTGCACCCAGGTAAGGAGGGACGTCCATAAACAAATCACAAAAAGAAGATACGGGGAAGAAAAGCCAGGACGTTTTGTTTTCGGAAAACCAGTTTTGTTCGCTCTCGGTCTGGGACTTACTACGCCTTACTCCTTGGGTATTTTGGTCTGAAATTTTTACCAGACGTTCGTCACTGTGTCTGTTGAGTTTCGGATGAGATTTGAGCCCCAGATTCGTCCCACAAGATTGGCAACAAATTTTTTATTCATCACTGCCAGAGCTGAAAGGAGGGTTCGTTCGTGTGTTTAACTGTTTGATATTTTTCGTGGGTGAATACTCATCCGTTTGACCTGAAATTTGTCGCGTTTTGTCTCAAATTCAGTGGAGATTTTTACGTGGAATTTCGGGAAAAAACCATTTCCGGAGAATTTTTCAGAAATTTTGTGCAAACCAAGGCTATCCTCTACCAAAACTTGTGAAATTTGGCCCTACTTTAAGCAATTTTATTTTGGGTCCGTATTGCGCTGAAAAAATTCACACAAGTACTTTCCTATGTTGTTTGCACCCAGGTAAGGAGGGACGTCCTTAAACAAATCACAAAAAGAAGATACGGGGAAGAAAAGTAAGGACGTTTTATTTTCGGAAAACCAATTTTGTTCACTCTCGGTCTTGGACTTACTACATCTTACTCCTTGGGTATTTTGGCCTAAAATTTTTACCAGACGTTCGTCACTGTGTCTGTTGAGTTTTGGCTGAGATTTGAGCCTCAGATTTGTCCCACAAGATTGGCAATGAATTTTTTATTCATCACTGCCAGGGCTGAAAGGAAAGTTTGGTTGTTTGGGAAACTGTTTGATTTTTTTCGTAGGTGAATACTCATCCGTTTCACCTGAAATTTGTCTCGTTTTGTCCCAAATTCAATGGAGATTCTTAGATGGAATTTCAGGAAAAAACCATTTCGGGAGATTTTTTCAGAATTTTGGTGCAAACCAAGGCAATCCTATACCAAAACTTGTGAAATTTCGCCCTACTTTCTGCAATTTTATTCTTGGTGCGTATTGCGCTGAAAAAATTCACACAAGTATTTTCATATGTTGTTTACACCCAGTTAAGGAGCCATGTCCATAAAGAAATCACAAAAAGAAGATACGGGGAAGAAAAGCCAGGACGTTTTGTTTTCGGAAAACCAGTTTTAATCACTCTCGATCTGGGACTTACTCCGCCTTTCTCCTTGTGTATTTTGGTCTGTAATTTTTACCAGACGTTCGTCATTGTGTCTGTTGAGTTTTGGCGGAGATTTGAGCCCCAGATTCGTCCCACAAGATTGGCAATAAATTTTTTATTCATCACTGTCAGGGTTGAAAGGGAGGTTTGTTTGTGTGTAAAACTGTTTGATTTTTTTCGTGGGTGAATACTCATCCGCTTGACCTGAAATTTGTCGCGTTTTGTCCCAAATTCAGTTGAGATTCTAAGATGAAACTTCAGGAAAGAACTATTTCGGGAGAATTTTTCATAATTTTTGTGCAAACCAAGGCTATCCTCTACCAAAACTTGTGAAATTTCGCCCTACTTTCTGCAATTTTATTCTGCATTTGTATTGCGCTGAAAAAATTCACACAAGTACTTTGATATGTTGTTTACACCCAGGTAAGGAGGCACGTTCATAATCAAATCACAAAAAAAAGATACGGGAAAGAAAAGCCATGACGTTTTGTTTTCAGAAAACCTGTTTTGTTCACTCTCGGCCTAGGACTTAATATGCATTACTCCTTGTGTATTTTGGTCTGAAATTTTTACCAGACTTTCGTCACTATGTCTGTTGAGTTTTGGCTGAGATTTGAGCCCAGATTCGTCCCACAAGATTGACAATAAATTTTTTATTCATCATTGTCAGGGCTGAAAGGAAGGTTCCTTTGTGTGCGAAACTGTTTGATTTTTTTCGTGGGTGAATACTCCTCCGTTTAACCTGAAATTTGTCACGTTTTGTCCCAAATTCAGTGGAGCTTCTTAGATGGAATTTCAGGAAAAAAACTATTTCGGGAGAATTTTATAGAATTTTTTTACAAACCAAGGCTATCCTCTACCAAAACTTGTGAACATTCGTCCTACTTTCTGCAATTTTATTCTAGGTTCGTATTGCGCTGAAAAAATTCACACAAGTACTTTCATATGTTGTTTGCACCCATGTACATAGGCACGTTCATAAACAAATCACAAAAAGAAGATACGGGGAAGAAAAGTCAGGACGTTTTGTTTTCGGCTAACCAGTTTTGTTCACTCTCGGTCTGGGACTTACTACGCCTTACGCCTTGGGTATTTTGGTCTGAAATTTTTACCAGACGTTCGTCACAGTGTTTGTTGAGTTTTGGCTGAGATTTGAGCCCCAGATTCGTCACACAAGATTGACAATAAATTTTTTATTCATCACTGCCATGGCTGAAAGGAAGGTTCGTTTGTGTGCGAAAATGTTTGATATTTTTCTCAGGTGAATACTCATCCGTTTGACCTGAAATTTATCGCGTTTTGTCCCAAATTCAGTTGAGATTCTAATATGGAAATTCAGGAAAGAACTATTTCGGGAGAATTTTTCATAATTTTTGTGCAAACCAAGGCTATCCTCTATCAAAACTTGTGAAATTTCACCATACTTTCTGCAACTTTATTTTGGGTCTGTATTGCATTGAAAAAATTCACACAAGTACTTTCATATGTTGTTTGCACCCAGATAAAGAGGCACGTCCATAAAAAAATCACAAAAAGAATATACGGGGAAGAAAAGTCTGGACGTTTTATTTTCAGAAAATTAGTTTTGTTCACTCTCGGTCTGGGACTTACTACGTCTTACTCCTTAGATATTTTTGTCTGAAATTAACAACAAATATATGTCATTACATGAAAAAATAATTACTAAAATAAAAAAAATAAAATATGGAAGGTCCTCAATTCTTGATTATTAAATGGTTAAGTCTGTTTACAATTTTAAAATTTATTTTACTTTGAGTAGAATTCAATTATCAGATTCCTTAAATACAAAACAATATATTTATATTTTAGACTGAGTTTAAGATAATTATTTAAAGCAAAACACTTCTTCTATTTTCAATTTTTTTTCAAAAGTATTACTAAGTTACTAACTGTATAAATGTAACAATTATCTTTGAATAATTATTTCCTTCATTTGATTTTTTTTTCTCTTTTATTCTTTTTAATGTTTGAGTTTCGGCTTTTAATCGAAAATGTATCGAAAAAGGTTCTCCAACATACTTAAGTAAATATTTAATATTTAACTATAATTAATATTGTAATAATTATAAATATTTATCTTAATTATTACGTTTATTTATATTTATCCTTTACTATTATTAGGATTAGACTAAAATATGTCGTCATATTAATATTTATATGCTTACCGACATGCTTGTACCATTCGACCCTAGTACAGAAAAATGAATTTTCTTTTTTTTAGAATTAATTATGTTACCGATTTAACAAAACTATACTCTATTTTACAATAAATATTTTAGAAGTTTATCGTTGGAAATCGTTAACTTTCATAACAATTTTTTTTTTTAAATTATATACACTTATATTTTATTCAATTAATCAATAGTGTTAACTTCTAAAAGAAAGAAAACGAACAACTTTATTCAATTTTAGATTGGATTCGGATTGATTCTGAACCAAATTCTTAATCCTTGAATGATTAGGTAATTGAATTGACAATTAAATAACGACTCATGCTAAGAAAAGATAGGTGACCCTCCAATGCTAGGGTAGGGTGGATCATGTCTTTTCATTTTAGTTGCTAAATTATTGTTTTATTATTATTGTAACATGTTTTGTGTTAAAAAATTAGGGTTTGGAACAATGATGTGTAGTTTATATGTGTTTTTTTATGCTAATTTTGCTAATTGAATGGTTGGCCAAATCTATGTCTCACCTAATGATACTAATTCTACATGACTTGTCCCATTTACTCAATATTAAAATTCATTTCTCATCCTTTTCTGCATTGTACGTTGAATCTCACAGAAACACATGGAATATGACATATGTAATGAGACCAACTCCATCTTAACTTTAATTATTTCATATTTAATTTTTGTGTTCTCTACACATAATTAATGTTGATTTTTGTAGAATACTAACAATGGTGAATTTTATGTAAGAGTTTATTGTTATTTTATGTATTTTTT
>Ga0123341_1004411_pt1 | contig 12349 bp, 9 predicted proteins | sample Turbeapinknodule_FD_89959 | JGI IMG/M metagenome (GOLD analysis project Ga0123341, IMG submission 89959) | Root nodule microbial communities of legume samples collected from Mexico - Turtle bean Mexico pink nodule | ecosystem: Host-associated > Plants > Roots > Nodule | place: Mexico: Nepantla... | reverse complement strand
CCGAAATAATTTTTTCCAGAAACTCCAAGTAAGAACATCCACTGAATTCGGAACAAAACGCGACAAATTTCAGGTCAAACGGATGAGTATTCGCCCACGAAAAAAATCAAACAGCTTCACACACAGACGAATTTTCCTCTCACCCCTGGCAGTGATCAATAAAAAATTTATTGCCAATCGTGTGGGACAAATCTAGGGCTCAAGTCTCGGCCAAAACTCAATAGACACAGTGAAGAACGTCTGGTAAGAATTTCAGACCAAAACACCCAAGGAGTAAGGTGTAGTAAGTCCCAAACCGAGAGTGAACAAAACTAGTTTTCCGGAAACAAAACATCAGGGATTTTCTTCCCCGTGTCTTCTTTTGATGATTCTTTTGTGGACGTGCCTCCTTACCTGGGTGCAAACAACATTTGAAAGTACTTGTGTGAATTTTTTCAGTGCAATACGGACGCAGAATAAAAAATGCAGAAAGTAGGGCGAAATTTCACACGTTTTGGTAGAAGATAGCCTTGGTTTGCGTGAAAATTTCTGAAAAATTCTCCCGAAATAATTTTTTCTGGAAACTCCACGAAAGAATCTCCACTGAACGCGAAACAAAATGCGAAAATTTTAGGGTTTACGGATGACTATTCACCCACGAAAAAAATCAAACAGTTTGACACACAGACGAACCTTCCTCTCAGCCCTGGCAGTGGTCAATAAAAAGTTTATTGCTAATCTTGTGGGACGAATTTGAGGCTCAAGTCTCAGCCAAAACTCAATAGACACAGTGACGAACATCAGGTAAAAATTTCATACCACAACACTCAAGTAGTTACGCGTAGTAAGTCTCAGACCGAGAGTGAACAAAACCGGTTTTCTGGAAACAAAACGTCCTGGCTTTTCTTCCCCGTATGTTCTTTTTCTGATTCTTTTGTGGACTTGCGTCCTTACCTGGGTGCAAACAACATATGAAAGTACTTGTGTGAATTTTTCCAGTGCAATACAGCCGCAGAATAAAAACCGCAGAAAGTAGGGCGAAAGTTCACAAGTTTTGGTAGAGGATGATAGCCTTGGTTTGCGTGAAAATTTCTGAAAAATTCTCCCAAAATAGTTTTTTCCAGAAACTCCACGTAAGAATCTCCACTGAATTTGGGACAAAACGCGACAAATTTCAGGTCAAACGGATGAGTATTCACCCACGAAAAAAATCAAACAGTTTCACACACAGACGAACCTTCATATCAGCCCTGGCAGTGATCAATAAAATATTTATTGCCAATCTTGTCGGACTAATCTGGGGCTCAAGTCTCGGCCAAAACTCAATAGACACAGTGACGAACGTCTGGTAAAAATTTCATACCAGAACACCCAAGGAGTAAGGCGTAGTAAATCCCAGACCGAGAGTGAACAAAACCGGTTTTCCAAAAACAACGTCCTGACTTTTCTTCCCCGTATCTTCTCTTTGTAATTCGTTTGTGGCTGTGTCTCCTTACCTGGGTGCAAACAACATATGAAAGTACTTGTGTCAATTTTTTCAGTGCAATACGAACGCAGAATAAAAACTGCAGAAAGTAGGGCGAAATTTCACAAGTTTTGGTAGAGGATAGCCTTGGTTTGCGTGAAAATTTCTAAAAAATTCTCCCAAAATAATTTTTTCCAGAAACTCCACGTAAGAATCTCCACTGAATTCGGGACAAAACGCGACAAATTTCAGGTCAAACGGAGGAGTATTCACCCACGAAAAAAATCAAACAGTTTCACACACAGACAAACCTTCCTCTCAGCCCTAGCAGTGATCAATGAAAAATTTATTGCCCATCTTATGGGACGAATCTGGGACTCAACTCTCGGCCAAAACTGAATAGACACAGTGAGGAACGTGTGGTAAAAATTTCAGCCGAAAACACCTAAGGAGTAATGCGTAGTAAGTCCCAGACCGAGAGTGAACAAAACCGATTTTTCGGAAACAAACATCCAGGCTTTTCTTCCCCGTATCTTCTTTTCGTGATTCGTTTGTGGACGTTCCTCCTTACCAGGGTGCAAACAACATATGAAAGTACTTGTTTGAATTTTTTCAGTGCAATACGGACGCAGAATAAAAATCGCAGAAAGTAGGGCAAAATTTCACAAGTTTTTGTAGAGGATAGCCTTGGTTTGCGTGTAAATTTCTGAAAAAAATCTCCCGAAATTGTTTTTTCCAGAAACTTCATTTAAGAATCTCCACTTAATTTGGGACAAAACGCGAAAAATTTCAGGTCAAACGGATGAGGATTCACCCACGAAAAAAATCAATAAGTTTCAAACACAGACGAACCTTCCTCTCAGCCATGGCAGTGATCAATACAAAATTTATTGTCAATCTTGTGGGACGAGTCAGAGGCTCAAGTCTCGGCCAAAACTCAATAGACACAGTAAGGAACGTCTGGTAAAAATTTCAGACCAAAACACCCAAGGAGTAAGGCGTAGTAAGTCCCAGACCGAGAGTGAACAAAACCGGTTTTCTAGAAACAAAACGTCCTGGCTTTTCTTCCCCGTAACTTCTTTTTTCTGATTCGTTTGTGGACTTGCCTCCTTACCTGGGTCCAAACAACATATGAAAGTACTTGTGTGAATTTTTTCAGTGCTATACGGACGCAGAATAAAAACCGCAGAAAGTAGGGCGAAAGTTACCAAGTTTTGGTAAAGGATAGCCTTGGTTTGCGTGAAAATTTCTGAAAAATTCTCCCATAATAGTTTTTCCTAGAAACTCCACGTAAGAATCTCCACTGAATTCGGGACAAAACGCGAAAAATTTCAAGTCAAACGGCTGAGTATTCACCCACGAAAAAAATCAAACAGTTTCACACACAGACGAACCCTCCTCTCAGCCCTGCCAGTGATCAATAAAAAATTTATTGCTAATCTTATGGGACGAATCTTGGGCTTATGTCTTGGCCAAAACTCAATAGACACAGTGACGAACGTCTAGTAAAAATTTCATACCAGAACACCCAAGGAGTAAGGCGTAGTAAATCCCAGACCGAGAGTGAACAAAACCGGTTTTCCAAAAACAAAACGTCCTGGCTTTTCTTCCCCGTATCTTCTCTTTGTGATTCGTTTGTGGCCGTGTTTCCTTACCTGGGTGCAAACAACATATGAAAGTACTTGTGTGAATTTTTTCGGTGTAATACGGACGCAGAATAAAAACTGCAGAAAGGAGGGCGAAATTTCACAAGTTTTGGTAGAGGATAGCCTTGGTTTGCGTGAAAATTTCTGAAAAATTCTCCCAAAATAGTTTTTTCCAGAAACTCCACGTAAGAATCAACACTGAATTCGGGACAGAAAGCGTCAAATTTCAGGTCAAACGGAGGAGTATTCACCCACGAAAAAAATCAAGAAGTTTCACACACAGACGAACCTTCCTCTCAGCCCTGGCAGTGATCAATGAAAAATTTATTGTCAATCTTATGGGACGAATCTGGGGACTCAAGTCTCGGCCAAAACTCAATAGACACAGTGACGAACGTGTGGTAAAAATTTCATACCAGAACACCCAAGGAGTAAGGCGTAGTAAGTCCCAGACCAAGACTGAACAAAACCGGTTTTCCGGAAACAAAACGTCCTGGCTTTTCTTCGCCGTATCTTCTCTTTGTGATTCGTTTGTGGACGTGCCTCCTTACCTGGGTGCAAACAACATAGGAAAGTACTTGTGTCAATTTTTTCAGTGCAATACGGACGCAGAATAAAAACCGCAGAATGTAGTGTGAAATTTCACATGTTTTGGTAGAGGATAGCCTTGGTTTGCGTGAAAATTTCTGAAAAATTCTCCCAAAATAGTTTTTTCCAGAAACTCTACGTAAGAATCTCCACCGAATTCAGGACAAAACGCGACAAATTTCAGGTCAAACGGATGAGTATTCACCCACGAAAAAATCAAACAGTTTCACACACAGACGAACCTTCCTTTCAGTCATGGCAATGACCAATAAAAAGTTTATTTCCAGTCTTGTGGGTGAAATCTGGGGCTAAAATCTCAGCCAAAACACAGTAGACACAGTGACGAACGTCCGGTAAATATTTCTGACCAAAACACCCAAGGAGTAAGACATAGTAAGTCCCATACCGAGAGTGAACAAAACTGGTTTTCCGAAAACAAAACGTCCTAGCTTTTCTTCCCCGTATCTACTTTTTTGGATTCGTTTATGGACATGCCTCCTTACCTGAATGCAAACAACATATGAAAATACTTGTGTGAATTTTTTCAGCGCAATTCGGACGCAAAATAAAAATTACAGAAATTAGGGCAAAATTTCAAAAGTTTTGGTAGATGATTGCCTTGGTTTGCACAAAAATTTATGAAAAATTATCCCAAAATAGATTTTTCCTTAAATTCCACGTAAGAATCTCCACTTAATTCGGGACAAAACGCGACAAATTTTAGGTCAAATGGGTGAATATTCACCCACAAAAAAAATCAAACAGTTTCGCACACGACCGAACCTTCCTTTCAGCCATGGCAATGACCAATAAAAAGTTTATTTCCAGTCTTGTGGGAGAAATCTGGGGCTAAAATCTCAGCCAAAACTTAGTAGACACAGTGACGAATGTCCGGTAAAAATTTCACACCAAAACACCCAAGGAGTAAGGCATAGTAAGTCCCAGACCGACAGTGAACAAAACTGGTTTTCAGAATATAAAACGTCCTAGCTTTTCTTCCCCGTATATACTTTTTGTGATTCGTTTATGGACGTACCTCCTTACCTGGTGCAAACAACATATGAAAGTACTTGTGTGAATTTTTTCAACGCAATACGGACGCAGAATAAAAATTTCATAAAGTAGGGCGAAATTTCACAGATTTTGGTAAAGGATAGCAATGGTTTGCGCAAAAATTTCTGAAAAATTCTCCCAAACTAGTTTTTTCCTGAAATTACACGTAAGAATCAACACTAAATTCGGGACAAATCGCGATAAATTTCAGGTCAAACATAAGAATCTCCACTGAATTCGATACAAAACGCGACAATATTTAGGTCAAACGGATGAGTATTCACCCACAAAAAAAATCAAACAGTTTCACACACAAACGAACCTTCCTTTCAGCCCTGGCAATGATCAATAAAACGTTTATTGTCTGTCTTGTGGGACGAATCTGGGGCTCAAATCTAAGCCAAAACTCAAGAGACACAGTGTGGAACATCTGGTAAAAATTTCAGACCAAAACACCCAAGGAGTAAGGCATACTAAGTCCTAGAACGAGAGTGAACAAAACTGGTCTTCTGAAAACAAAACGTCCTTGCTTTTCTCCCCCGTATCTTATTTTAGAGATTTGCTTATAGACGTGCCTCCTTACCTTAGTGCAAACAACATATGAATGTACTTGTGTGAATTTTTTCAACGCAATACGGACGCAGAATAAAAATTGCATAAAGTGGGGCGAAATTTCACAAGTTTTGGTAGAGGATAGCCTTGGTTTGTGCGAAAATTTCTAAAAAATACTCTCGAAATATTTTTTTCTTGAAATTACACATAAGAATCTCCACTAAATTAGAGATAAAACACGACTAATTCCGAGTCAAACGGATGAGTATTCACCCACGAAAAAAATAAAACAATTTCACACATAAACAAACTTTCCTTTCAGCCCTAACAATGATCAATAAAAAGTTTATTTCCAGTCTTGTGGGACGAATCTGGGTCTCAAATCTCAGCCAAAACTCAATATACACAGTGAAGAACGTCTGGTAAAAATTTCAGACCAAAACACCTAAGGAGTACTGCGTAGTAAGTCTCAGACCGAGAGTGAACAAAACTTGTTTTCCGAAAACAAAACGTTTGGCTTTTCTTCCTGGCATCTTCTTTTTTTGATTCGTTTATGGACATGTCTCTTTACCTGGGTGCAATATACATATGAAAGTACTTGTGTCAATTTTTTCACCGCAATACGGACGCTGAATAAAAATTGCAGAAAATAGAGCGAAATTTCACAAGTTTGGTAGAGGATAGCCTTGGTTTGCGCAAAATTTTATGAAAAATTCTCCCTAAATAGTTTTTTTCTCAATTCCACATACGAATCTCCAATGAATTTGGGACAAAACGCGACAAATTTCAGGTCAAACATATGAGTATTCACCCACGAAAAAAAAACAAACAGTTTCACACACAAACGAACCTTCCTTTCAGCCCTAGCAGTGAAAATAAAAAGTTTAATGCCAGTCTTGTGGGACGAATCTGACGCTCAAATCTCAGCAAAACTCAATAGACAAAGTGACGAACGTCTGGTAAAAATTTCACACCAAAACACGCAAGGAGTAAGGCGTAGTAAGTCGCAGACCGAGAGTGAACAAAACTGGTTTTCCGTAATCATAACGACCTGGCTTTTCTTCCCCGTATCTTCTTTTTTTTGATTCGTTTATGGACGTGCCTCCTTACCTGGGTGCAAAAAGCATATGAAAGTACTTGTGTGAATTTTTTCAGCGCAATACAGACCCAGAATAAAAATTACAAAAAGTAGGGCGAAATTTCACAAGTTTAGGTAGCCTTGGTTTGCGTGAAAATTTCTGAAAAATTCTCCCGAAATAGTTTTTTCCTGAAATTCCACGTAAGAATCTCCACTGAATTCATGAAAAAACGCGACAAATTTCAGATCAAATGAATGAGAATTCACCCACGAAAAAAATCTAACAATTTCACACACAAACGAACTTGCCTTTCAGCCCTGACAGTGACCAATAAAAAGTTTATTGGTAGTCTTGTGTAATCTGGTGCTCAAATCTCATCCAAAACTCAATAGACACAGTGAAGAAAGTCTGGCAAAAATTTCAGACCAAAACACCCATGGAGTAAGGCGTAGTAAGTCCAGACCGAGAGTGAACAAATTTGTTTTTCCGAAAACAAAACCTCATGACTTTTCTTTCCCGTATCTTCTTTTTGTGATTTGTTTATGGACGTGTCTCCTTAACTGGGTGAAAACAACATATGAAAGTACTTGTGTGAATTTTTTCAGCGCAATACGAACGCGGAATAAAAATTTCAGAAAGTGGGGGAAATTTCACAAGTTTTTATAAAGGATAGGCTTGGTTTGCTCGAAAATTTCTGAAAAATTCTCCCGAAATAGTTTTTTCCTGAAATTCCACGTTAGAATCTCCACTGAATTCGAGACAAAACGCGACAAATTTCAGGTCAAACGAATGAGTATTCACACACGAAAAAAATAAAACAGTTTCACACACAAACGAACCTTCCCTTCATCCCTGGCAGTGATCAATAAAAAGTTTATTGCCAGTCTTATGGGACGAATCTGGCGTTCAAATCTCAGCCAAAACTCAATACACACAACGACGAACGTCTGGTGAAAATCTCAGACAAAAAGACTCAAGGAGTAAGGCGTAGTAAGTCCCAGACCGAGAGTGAACAAAACTGGTTTTCCAAAAACAAAACGTCCTGGATTTTCTTTTTCGTATCTTCTTTTTTTTATTTGTTTATGGACGTGCGTCCTTACCATGGTGCAAACAACATATGAAACTACTTGTCTGAATTTTTTCAGCGCAATATAGACGCAGAATAAAAATTGCAGAAAGTAGGGCGAAATTTCACAAGTTTTGGTAGAGGATAGCCTTGGTTTGCACGAAAATTTTTGAAAAATTCTCCCGAACTAGTTTTTTCCTGAAATTACACGTAAGAATCTCCACTGAATTCGTGAAAAAATGCGACAAATGTCAGATCTAATGAATGAGAATTCACCCACGAAAAAATCTAACAGTTTCACACACAAACGAACCTTCCTTTGATCCCTGGCAATGATCAATAAAAAGTTTATTGCCAACCTTGTGGGACGAATCTGGCGCTCAAATCTCAGCAAAACTCAATAGACACAATGACGAATGTGTGTACTGAGTTTTGGCTAAGATTTGAGCCCCAGATTCGTCACACAAGACTGGTAATAAACGTTTTATTAATCACTGTCAGAGCTGAAAGGATGGTTTGTTTCTATGTGAAACTGTTTGATTTTTTTCGTGGGTGAATACTCATCTGCTTGACCTGAAATTTATCGGGTTTTTTCTCAAATTCAGTGGAGATTCTTACGTGGAATGTTAGGAAAAAACTATTTCAGGAGAATTTTTCAGAAGATTTCTTGCAAACCAAAGCTATCCTCTACCAAAACTTGTGAAATTTCGCCCTACTTTATGCAATTTTTATTCTGCGTCCGTATTGCGCTGAAAATTTCACACAAGTATTTTCACATGTTGTTTGCACCCAGGTAAGGAGACACGTCCATAAACGAATCAAAAAAAGAAAATACGGGGAAAAAAAGCCAGGACGTTTTGTTTTTGGAAAACCAGTTTTGTTCACTCTCGGTCTAGGACTTACTACGCCTTACTCCTTGGGTGTTTTGGTTTGAAATTTTTACCAGATGTTTGTCACTATGTCTATTGAGTTTTGGCTGAGATTTGAGCTCCAGAGTTATCCCACAAGACTGGCAATAAACTTTTTATTGATCACTGCCAGAGCTGAAAAGAATGTTCGTTTGTGTGTGAACTATTTGATTTTTTTCGTGGGTGAATACTCATTTGTTTGACCTGAAATTTGTCGTTTTTTGTCCTGAATTCAGAGGATATTCTTACGTGGAATTTCAGTAAAAAAGTATTTCGGAAGAATTTTTCAGAATTTTTCAGAAATTTTCGCACAAACCAAGGCGATCTACCAAAACTTGTGAAATTTCGCTCTACTTTATGCAATTTTTATTTTGCATCCGTATTGCGCTGAAATAATTCACACAAGTACTTTCACATGTTGTTTGCACCCAGGTAAGCAGGCACGTCCATAAACGACTGAAAAAAAGAAGATACGGGGAAGAAAAGTCAGGACGTTTTGTTTTCGGAAAAACAGTGTTTACTCTCGGTCTGGGACTTACTACGCCTTACTCCTTGGGTGTTTTGGTCTGAAATTTTTCCCAGACGTTCGTCACTGTGTCTATTTAGTATTGGCTGAGATTGGAGCCCTAGATTCGTCCCACAAGACTGGCAATAAACGTTTTATTGATCACTGCCAGGGCTGAAAGGAAGGTTTGTTTGTGTATGAAATTGTTTGATTTTTTTCGTAGGTGAATACTCATCCGTTTGACCTAAATATTGTCACGTTTTGTATCGAATTCAGTGGAGATTCTTATGTGGAATTTCGGGAAAAAACTATTTCAGGAGATTTTTTCAGAAATTTTCGCGCAAACCAAGGCTATATACCAAAATTTGTGAAATTCGACCCTACTTTATGCAATTTTTATTCTGCGTCCGTATTGCGCTGAAAAAATTCACACAAATACTTTCACATGTTGTTTGCGCTGAGGTAAGGAGGCACGTCCACAAATGAATTACAAAAAGAAGATACGGGGTAGAAAACCCAGGACGTTTTGTTTTCGGTAAACCAGTTTTGTTCACTCTCGGTCTGGGACTTACTAAGCCTTACTCCTTGGGTGTTTTGGACTGAAATTTTACCAGACGTTCGTCACTGTGTCTATTGAGTTTTTGGCTTAGATTTGAGCTCCAGATTCGTCATACAAGACTGACAATAAATGTTTTATTGATCACTGCTAGGTCTGAAAGGAAGGTTCGTTTGTGTGTGAAACTGTTTGATTTTTTGTGTGGGTGAATACTCATCCGTTTGACCTGAAATTTGTCGCATTTTGTCCCGAATTCAGTGGAGATTCTTACGTGGAATTTCAGGAAAAAACTATTTCGTGAGAATTTTTTAGAAATTTTTGCGCAAACCAAGGTTATATACAAAAATTTGTGAAGTTTCGCCCTACTTTATGATATTTTTATTTTGCGTCCGTATTGCGCTGAAAAAATTTACACAATTAATTTCACATGTTGTTTGCACTAAGGTAAGGAGGCACCTCCATAAACGAATCACAAAAAGATGATATGGGGTAGAAAACCCAGGACGTTTTGTTTTCGAAAAACCAGCTTTGTTCACTCTCGGTCTGGGACTTACTAGGCCTTACTCCTTGGGTGTTTTGGTCTGAAATTTTACCAGACGTTCGTCACTGTGTCTATTGAGTTTTGGCTGAGATTTGAGCCCCATATTCGTCCTACAAGATTGACAATAAATGTTTTATTGATCACTGCTAGGGCTGAAAGGAAGGTTCGTTTGTGTGTGAAACTGTTTGATTTTTTTTGTGGGTGAATAATCATTCGTTTGACCTGAAATTTGTGGCGTTTTGTCCCGAATTCAGTGGAGATTCTTACGTGGAATTTCAGGAAAAAAACTATTTCGGGAAAATTTTTCAGAAATTTTCGAGCAAACTAAGGCTATCCTTTACCAAAACTTGTGACATTTCGCCCTACTTTATGCAATTTTTAAATTGCGTCCGTATTGCGCTGAAAAAAATTCACACAAGTACTTTCACATGTTGTTTGCACCCAGGTAAGGAGACACGTCCATAAACGAATCACAAAAAGAAGATACGGGGAAGAAAAGCCAGGACGTTTTGTTTTCGGAAAACAAGTTTTGTTCACTCTCGGTCTGGGACTTACTACGCCTTACTCCTTGGGTGTTTTGGTCTGAAATTTTTACCAGGCGTTGTCACTGTGTCTATTTAGTTTTGGCTGAGATTTGAGCCCTAGATTCATCCCACAAGACTCGCAATAAACTTTTTATTGATCACTGTCAGGGCTGAAAGGAAGGTTCGTTTATGTGTGAAACTATTTGATTTTTTTCGTGGGTGAATACTCATTCGTTTGACCTAAAATTTATCGCGTTTTGTCTCAAATGGATTGGAGTTTCTTACGTGGAATTTCAAGAAAAAACTATTTCGGGAAAATTTTTCAGAAATTTGTGTAAACCAAAGCTATCCTCTACCAAAACTTGTCAAATTTCACCTTACTTTCTGCAATTTTATTTTGGGTCCGTATTGCGTTGAAAAAATCACACAAGTACTTTCGTATGTTGTTTGCACCCAGGTAAGGCGTCACGTCCATAAACAAATCACAAAATGAAGATACGGGGAAGAAAAGGCAGGACGTTTTGTTTTCGGAAAACCAGTTTTGTTCATGCTCGGTCTGGGACTTACTACGCCCTGCTCCTTTGGTATTTTGGTCTGACATTTTTATCAAGCATTCGTCATTGTATCTATTGAGTTTTGGCTGACATTTGAGCCCCAAAATTCATCCCACAAGATTTAAAATAAATTTTTTATTCATCACTGCCAGGGCTGAAAGGAAGGTTCGTTTGTGTGTGAAACTGTTTGATTTTTTTCCTAGGTGACCTGAAATTTATCGCGTTTTGTCCCAAATTCAGTCGAGATTCTTACGTGTAATTTCAGGAAAAAACTATTTCGGGAGAATTTTTTAGAAATTTTGTGCAAACTAAGGCCATCCTCTACCAAAACTTGTGAAATTTTGCCCTACTTTTTGCAATTTTATTTTGGGTCTGTATTGCATTGAAAAAATTCACACAAGTACTTTCATATGTTGTTTGCACCCAGGTAAGGAGCGACGTTCATAAACGAATCACAAAAATAAGATACGGAGAAGAAAAGACAAGACGTTTTCTTTTCGAAAAACCAGTTTTTTTAAATCTCGGTCTAAGACTTACTACGCCCTTTTCCTTGGGTCTTTTGTTGTGAATTTTTACCAGATATTTGTTCTTTTGTGTATTTAGTTTTGGCTGAGATTTGAGCCTCAAATTCGTCCCACAAGATTTGCAATAAATGTTTTATTCATCACTGTCAGCGCTGAAAGAAAGGTTCGTTTGTGTGTGAAACTGTTTGATTTTTTTCCTAGGTGAATACTCATCCGTTTGACCTGAAATTTGTTGCGTTTTGTCCCAAATTTAGTTTTGATTCTTACGTTGAATTTCAATTAAAAATTATTTCGAGAGAAATTTTTCGAAAAGTTGTGCAAACCAATGTTATCCTCTATTAAAATTTGTGATTTTTCCCTACTTTCTACAATTTCATTTTGGGTCCATTTAGCATTGAAAAATTCCAAACATATTCCCACGAGTACTTTCATATGTTGTTTGTATCAAACTAAGGAGACACGTACATAAACAAATCACAAAAAGGAGTTATAGGGAAGAATAACCAAGACGTTTTGTTTTCGAAAAACCAGTTTTGTTCACTTTCAATCAGACTTACTACGCCTTGTTCCTTGGGTCTTTTGGTGTGAAATTTTTACCAAACATTCGTCATTGTGTGTATTGAGTTTTGACTGAGATTTTAGTCTCAAATCCGTCTCACAAGATATTTTAGTATTATCTTTTAATTGGGTAATTTTAAATTTTAACAAATAAAAAATATTTTATTTTTATCATTTAATAAAGTAAGTAATTAAATACTTTTTATTTAGAAATAATTAAACATTTTTTTTAAAATTGATTATTATATATT
>Ga0123341_1004410_pt1 | contig 12350 bp, 7 predicted proteins | sample Turbeapinknodule_FD_89959 | JGI IMG/M metagenome (GOLD analysis project Ga0123341, IMG submission 89959) | Root nodule microbial communities of legume samples collected from Mexico - Turtle bean Mexico pink nodule | ecosystem: Host-associated > Plants > Roots > Nodule | place: Mexico: Nepantla... | reverse complement strand
TTTAATTCTATCATATTATTTTTAATTGACTATTTATTGAAACTTTAATTATGTATATTTTATTTTTATTGTAAATTCATAATACTATTTGATTAAGATTAAGGTAGCATTTTGATATTATCTTGTCCATTTATGTACATATTTAAATATATGTATTGAGAAATATTAAGTGAGAATTATTCTCTTTTAAAGATATATAATTACTTGTTTTAATAAAAATTTAATACATGTATTATTACAAAAATGTAACCAATTTATTTAAGTGTTTGTTCATTATAAGTTTTATTTAAAAAATTACGGAATGTATAACTTTTTCTTATAATATTTATTATAGTAATGTTAAAAAGATCAATATTTTATAAGGTGATATATTTTTTAGTCATGTTTTATATACTTAACTATTTGCATATATATAATTTTTTAACAATATTAATATTATTGGTAGAAGTATATTAGTCTTATGGAAGACCAAATTTTAATGAAGAACTCATGCGACCCCTACTTATTCAATTTTATGGATAAAATATATATTATTTTTAATTATCTCGATGCATATTATATTTTGTAAATATATATGTAATGTTTAATAATTTTTAATCATCAATTTTATAATAATATACATTAATTATGTATTTGTAAAACATAATATCTTTATTAAATTTTAATAAAATATAATTATTGTACAACAAAAACTTCTATATGTATAAGAAAAATCTTTAAACTGCTTTAAAACACAATACTAGAAGGGGTGCAAATAACAAATAGGTCATTTGCACCTCTTCGAGGCCCAATTGCAAATCCAGAACCCTCAAGCAACAAAAGCATGGGAAGTACTCAAACAGCTATATAGCATAGGAATGGATATGGACACTGACATGATATGGATATGAACATGAAGATACATAAAATCTCTAAAATGTAGGACATGGGAATACGAATCTATATATTATATAATTATGAATTATAAATTGACAATAAATATTTATATGCACAAGTATGTTTCAGATTTTTGTTGAGAATATGATGTTTTTCATGACTGGTTCAAAAGAATTTGTTCATTATTTTTATAATCATAATAAAAATTATACAATAAATTTGAGTGTTTAAAAAATTATTGTATTTATCATTTTTAAAATTATGTTAAAACTGAGCTAGAATTATCAGACATTCAACAAATATTTTTTGAATTGAATACTTCACTGATAAATGTCATACGAGTGTCGACACCGATACTTGTGTCCGGATACACTATTTAAGAGAAGTGTCCAAATCTCATATACCATTTTTTTTTTCAATTTCAAAACATTAAATTAAGCTTTTTTTCTCGTTTGGACGACTAAGCCACAAAATAAAAAAAAATAAATTAACCTACCAACCAAACAAGTCATATCCATGAACGCGTTGACACAGTGTGTATATCTTTGCAACGCCATTAAAATACACAATCCAAATTTGTCAAAAATGGCACATACAATTTTGCTTATTCCTCAAACCACTGCACATGGGTTACCCTAAATTTTCAGATAAACACATATGCTTGAAAATGAAGCATTCGAATACAAGCTCAGCAAGTGAAAATGGTTTCTACGTTCAAAGAAACTTCTCCTTCTCCTATGCCTGAATAACTCTACTCAAGAAAGGATAATATATACAATTTTTCTTTTGCCACATCGTACATGCATGTGAAACCTTAGCATACAACTTCAGACCAACTCAACCTTATTATCCTCAAACGATTCAAGTTTACTTTTGTGCTTTGTCACAGCCGTCACAACAACATTAACAAGTAAGCTTCAGATCTGTCAAGACCATAAGACACTTGTTTTTCTTGCAATTACACTTGAGCAAACCCTAACTTGCACTGGTTCAAGCATTTGAAAAATCATGTAATGGGAAATATCATGATTGTGTTGGTAAGCAAGATTTGGAGACATAAGAATAATTACATTTTTAAAGATAGAGTGGTTGACCATTCTGAAATTTTCTCTTTGATACAATTAAAGATTTAGTTTTCGATCATATCAAAACTTTCTTCTATGAACTTCTCCTTTTTGGATTGGTACATATAACCTCTGATTTGTATGCATTCGATTAAAAGTTGTTAAAGAGTTTAGGTTGATCGGATGTTTTTTGGAGTCTTTTAGGAGAGTTAGCTATTATGATAGTCTTGTATGTTCGAGAATTTCTGAATAGTATTGTGTATAAGGGTTGAAACACGATAATATTTATTTATTTATTTTTTTGGATAAAAAAATGTTATGATCCTTTCATTCTTTCTTGCAAATGCATTCACAGATTGTATCTGTGTCATTCTTCTATTCAGCTCACACGTTTACCCCTTCCACACTCCACATCCACCAAAGAAATATATATATATATCCAACAACATCTCATCACAAGAACCATTACAAAACCAAAAACATATCAAACACTATTTGTTGTGCAAGTACAATTGACAAACAATACAACTCTCATTGTTAATTTCTTGAATCTCCACAATGGAAACCCTTATTGCAAAAACATGCTTCACACTGCTCTTCATGTCTTCAATCTTCTCACTAGCCTCATCAAGAAGAGGACCAGCTTCATCCAGCAACATAGATTGGTGGTGCAACCTAACCCCACACCCTGAGCCCTGCAAATACTACATCACCACTAACCAAACCAAGAGCCACCATTTCACATTGATCAAGCACAGAACCATCTTCCGAGGAATGCTTGCTGAACATGCCCTAAACCAAGCTCTCATCATGCAGAAAGAAGCACTTGAATCTGAACAATCCAACATGCCAACAAAGAACCACAGAACAGTGCATGGCGACTGCTTGAAGCTCTATGGCAAAACCATCTTCCACCTCAACCGCACCCTTGAGTGCTTCCATGGGAACCAAAACTGTTCATCGGTTGATGCACAGACATGGCTCAGCACTGCCCTCACAAACATCCAAACGTGTCAAGATGGAACAGTTGAACTTGGTGTTGAAGATTTCAAGGCTCCCAACAACAGGAACAATGTGACTGAGATGCTGAGAAACAGCTTGGCCATCAACATGGACTTCATGAAACATGATCATCAGGCACAGAAAGCTGATGAAGAAGCGTTTCCAAGTTGGTTTTCGAAGCCAGAGAGGAAACTGTTGCAGTCTGCAACGATAAAGGCTCATGCAGTGGTGGCAAAAGATGGTTCTGGGAATTTCAGAAGTGTGCAAGATGCTCTGAATGCTGCAGCAAAGAGGAAGGTGAAGACGAGGTTTGTGATACATGTGAAGAAAGGGGTTTATAAGGAGAATATTGAGGTTGCTGTGCACAATGATAACATTATGCTGGTTGGTGATGGAATTTCAAACACTATAATCACCAGTAGCAGAAGTGTTCAACAAGGTTACACCACTTATAGCTCTGCAACTGCTGGTGAGTGATCTTTCATCTTTTCTTTTTCTTCTTATTCCTTTTACATTCTACATACATAGCATTTTTGATATTATAAGTGAGTATTGATTTTAAGATGAGTTAAGTTTAAAGTTTTTATTAATATGATTTTAGAATTATTTCGAATTTATCTTTTTTAATATGATTTCTGAATATTTTAAACCTATCTTAATGATTAGTTGAACTTATTAAATCATTATCTATCAAACATTAGAAAATAAGTAGTTTATTTAGGGTTTAGAGTTTATTTATTATAAAGAATTAATAAATAAGAATCTTTTAGAATATTATAAAACACAACCCTCTTACAAATCTTTGTAATCACTTCCCAACTCATAACCTAATTTTTCTTTTTCAAAAGACTTATTTTCTTTACTATAATACGTGTTTAAATCTAACCAAAACAAAATTAGCCTCTTAAATGAGCTTATTCACCTAGTATAGAAGAGTTTATGGTTCCTTTAGTAGTAGATTTTTTGCTTTTGGTTTTGATTAATCACTTTTTATATTAACCCAGTTTTGTGCTATATATTAGTCCTATCAGTAAAAGTCATTTCGTTTGTTTTCTTGTTTTCTAAACTATTGAAAATTTCATCTTTTGTGGTCTTTTAATAAGGTTTTAGGGCATGCATACGTATATGCGTATGTAAGAATACGAAACTTCAATTTTAATTTGAGGCTTTGATGGAAGAACAGTTAGAGTTTAATCTTTAATTAAATAGGCATATTATTCTTTGTTCCTTGGCTTTTACACATCCTTCAATACCTTTTCAAAAGAAAATAGAAGAAGTCTCAATACTTTATTTTTAAATATTCCAAACAAAACATTAAATAAAGTCAAACCCCAGCTCAAATGAATGAATAATAGATTGGATTTTTCTTAATTCACCTTATTATTATCATCCACAATTGTGTTTCTATATCATTAGGGAAAACATAACTTCCATATAATTTTATCATAAGTAAACATTTAGCCAATAAAATCTGATGGTGAAAATTACACTTCATAATTTGATGGCTTATCATTGCTTTCAATTGAGAATTGATTTGATGGTTAGTAGAATTTGAAAAATGTTTGTAGGTCAGGTGTTGAATAGATTGATTTTAGCCACTTTCAGTATAAGAGTTGAAACATCTTCTAAAGTGTCTGTATAAGGGTTGGAAGATCCTGAAGTGTCTCATTTTATTTTATTTATTCTTTACTGATAAAAAAATACTCATTTATTATATAAAAATGTTGTTTTGACAACGGTATATATAATCAAAGTCAATAGTTTATAATCTTTCAAAATTTCTCTACTCATCTCATGGATCCACAATCAAAGATTATTCTCCTAGTACTTTTAAAAAAATTTATGGATTGTGAAGACTCATTCATATATTTTAGTTAAACCCTAATTATTAATAACATGTTTGCTTGTAATAGTGTATGATGAAAAGTGCTACCTTCAAACCTTTCATATTCACTCTTGAATGATTGAATTTCAGGCATAGATGGTCTCCACTTCATTGCAAGGGACATGACCTTCCAAAACACTGCCGGAGCTCAAAAGGGACAAGCGGTGGCGCTCCGGTCGGCCTCCGATCTCTCCGTCTTCTACCGGTGCGCCGTCATGGGCTTCCAAGACACCCTCATGGCCCATGCACAACGCCAATTTTACAGGCAATGCTACATCTATGGCACCATTGACTTCATATTTGGCAATGCTGCAGTAGTCTTCCAAAATTGCTACATCTACGCTAGAAAACCCTTAGAGGGCCAGGCCAACATGATCACGGCCCAAGGTCGAGGCGACCCATTTCAGAACACTGGAATTTCCATCCACAATTCTCAAATTCGGGCCGCCCCAGACCTCAAGCCCGTGGTTGACAAATACAAGACCTTCTTGGGTAGGCCTTGGCAACAATACTCAAGAGTTGTGGTCATGAAAACTTACATGGACACCTTGGTGAGCCCGTTGGGCTGGTCCCCATGGGATGATTCTAATTTTGCCCAAGACACACTTTATTATGGTGAGTATCAAAACTATGGGCCTGGTGCTTCTACAAGCAGTAGAGTGAAATGGCCCGGGTTTCATGTGATCACAAGCCCAACTGAAGCGTCTCAATTTACAGTCACACGCCTCCTTGCAGGCCCAACGTGGTTGGGCTCTACAACTGTGCCATTTACCTCTGGTCTCTGAGCCTGTGCTATATTGTTCCATTACATTTATTTGGAACTAAGTTTTTATATGTTGTGTAGTTTGTGTAAAAACGTTTACTATTGATATTCTTTTGTACACTATTTTATACTGTATTATTATTGTTATTCATTTACATATATTATTTTTTACATTTTATTTAAATTTTGTCTCATTTCTCCCCTTGTCAACTGTGGATTGTTGTTTCAGTAGACAAATTTTAGAAATTACTCTTCTTTTTTCCTTAAGAATATGAAAAATGGTTTTCTTTATTTATTTATTTTTTAAAAGCTAAAACTTAGTATTTAATTAAATACTAATTTAAAAATTAATTTAAAAATTTGAAAACTATTTTAGATATTAATAATTTTTTAATTTTTAAAATAATATTTAATTTAGTTAATATAATAACTAATTATTTTTTTTCTAAAATTAATTTTAGTTTAATAATTTTCTAGTAATAGGAGAAGTTATTACATTCTAAATTTTTCTCTACTTGATTTTCTTTTTCTGTTTGGTGTCTTGATACTTTGGTCTGTTTTTTTTTTACTTTAACTTATTTCGACAGTTGTTTTTGGCAGGGTTCATTTGAGTAGTTGTCTGGGAAATGTTGTGTTATTAGGTTGTCTTTGTTTCTTTTCTATACAGATTAGATTACTCCTAAAATGATTAATATGTATATATTGTTTATTGCTGATAAAAATCATATATCTTCAAATATATGATATTTGTGTTTTAATATTGAAATATATAAGAAGAATTATGAGTTACATTACATATTGATTACGTACTCAGCTACAATTTGAAAGTATGAGTACACTTAATTACTAACTTTAGAGTATTGCATCTATTACTTTTGTCTCACTACAAGTTAACAATTATTATGGGTTTAAGATTTTGGCTTTTAGAAAACAATGATTATAGGTAGCACCATTGTAATTGTTCCTAGGAACCACCTTGAAATTAGGTATATGGTGTGCAAATGTTGTATGATTAACCTAATTATATGTCGAACAACCATCACTTATGCAGAATTAATTAGAAAGAGACATGAAGAGAATGATGAGAATGAGTTATCTGAACACAGCATCCATGAGATTCAGAGTCACTCATTCTCAGTATCATCATCACAACAATGTCATCACAGTTCAGGATTGAACAAGATTGTGGAAATGGTAGGGTCTAGGAACACACTGGGAGCCTAGGAGGGGCCACCATGCCTCATTTCTCACAGAATTAATGACCTTTTTTTTTTTTTTTTTTTCTCTCTGAGTGTGGAAGCTGTTCCATTACGTCAACACTTGTGACAAGCAAATTAAAATGTTTTTTTTTCTTTCATTCCACATGGAATATGGACCAAAGGAGATAGAAATATATAGGAAAAGTGATGTAATAAGTGTTAAAGAAAATCTACATAATAAAAATAATAAAATTTATAATATCCTATTGACTTTAATTGCTTACCTTAACTAATGATAAAAATATTTTATAGTATATAACTGAGTGCAAACTTTATCTTATAAGTTGGTTTTGTAAAGTTGAGTTATGCTTAAAGTTCATTTCGTTTTATCCTAATAAAATTTGTTAGACTTGTCCTATCATCCGTTATCGAGTTATTATCGGACCACTCATAAATTGACCAATAGAACATTCTATAAATAGATGTCAATCTCATCTTATAAATCAGTTTGATAAGGTTAAAATAAACTTAAAGTCAAATTTTTAATATAAGTGTTTATGGTATTATTTTTTATAATTAAAATCATAGTTTTTTTTTTTCAATAACTTGTCATAAATATCAAGATTAAATATTGGTATGGATTATTGAAGATAAACTTAAATCTTAATAAGGAGAATAATATATACTTTACAGAAATTAATAATGTTTATATATATATATATATTGTAAGAGAGTTTACAGCGTGCTACATTTATTATATATTTTCTTAGTTATAAAAAAAAAATATATAAAATGTTTATAGGAATTGAATTTTCTAATCTTTGTGTTTGGTCTGAGGCATTAGTTCTTCTTTTCCTTCACCTTTTGCACTTGGCCTCACATATTGAGAAACAGTGAAACTTGTTGGTAGATGGGGGGTGTAAGGTGAATGTAAAAGGAGGAAATAAAAATACATTGTTTTTGTATATTTTTTATTAAAATTATAGTTTCACTTAACTGATATAAGTACAAGATTAAACTTAAAGGTTAATGTATGAATTAACAAGATAAAACTTAAATCTTAATGGGAGAATAGGAATAATGCTTACAACCACATTATCTATTATGGTGTAAGATTTATTTGAACTATAAAATTGAGATCAGTGAAGTTTATTAAATAAGGTTTCATATCTGTAGCACAAGTTTTCTTTTCTGTACAAAAAAATGGAAACACTAAACTCTTACTAAAAAATTAAAAAAAAAAGTGCAAATACAAAATGTGATATGATGTAATAGAAAAAGAAAGATTGGGAAAATAATAATTGCTAGTGAATGGTTTATTATATAAATATACTTATATACCATCATTTACAAATTAAGGTATAATTCAACGAAGGAATGGTAAATTATTCTGAAGTCTTTTCTTTGGTATATGTTAAGGTTTGGTTTTGAATATCGTAAAAGTATTTTCAGCGAATTTTTCATTCTCTGATTGGTGTCTAGAATCTCTGGTATATATGTATTCAATTAATAATTGCAGATAAGGTGACATGGTTAATCTTTGAATTTTAAGTCGTTTTTTAATTAGTTGTAGTAGAGTAAACGTTTTCTTGAAGTATATGTCTCTTTTGCTTTGTAAGATAGATGACACTCATAATGTGTACATTTATTATATCTTTTCTTATTGATAAAAATAAATATAAAATGTTTATAGGAATTGAATTTTCTAATCTTTGGTGTTTGGTCTGAGGCATTAGTTCTTCTTTTCCTTTTGCACTTGGCTTCACATATTCAGAAACAGTGAAACTTGTTGGTGCAGCTACATAATAAAAAGACAGAAAGAAAGGCTTTTGAGAGAGTTTTCCTTTGTTGCATTCTTCACTCTTTGTTAATTGGTTGTGTCTCTATCGGTTGCGGGTAGAGGTGGCAGCATATAGACTCATTTCCTTTCCTTTCTTCTCTTCTCTTCTCTTCTTCTTCTGCCATTTTTCCTCCCAAACCTTTCCCACCAATTCAGCTCTCTCTGATAATGAGATCTCTCTGATCTCACACACCCTATTCTTTAAGAGAAAACAAACAGATTCATCCAATCATCCAACATATATACACTTGCTTCACCCTTTTCTACTTCCACCTCTTCACCCTCATCCTTCTTTTGCCTCTTTCTTTCTCACCCTTTTTTGCTTTTCAATCTCTTCTTTCTCTCAAATTTCTTCTCCCAGTCAAAATCCATGTCTTCTTTGGTCAAGTGTTGTTGAAAGAGAGATATCATATGTATATACACATAACCAGTTTTGTTATAACTTGCATCATATCTGCAGTGTGAAAGGCCAATTCATTTTTCTGAGACATCAAAAGATTCACACAGTTTTCATCTTTGGTGCTGCACCACTTGATCTGTGGCTTCCAAGAGACAAATCAAGGTAGATATTTTCTTCTGTTGCTCGATCTATAAGATCTCTCTCATCACACTCTTTTTTTAAGCACTTCAGGATAACCAAACCTTATAGAAAAAGTGATCTAACTCTTCCAAACAGTATCATCACACTTTTTCTGATTTCTATTTTCTCTTTAACCTCTTCATGCATATTGCTTTATTGATATGCACATACTTGCATGTTTATATGATGGTGGTGTAAACTTTTGCATAAAACTTTTGGTAAAGAAAAGACTGTGATTAATTCATTTTTGCGTTTTGAATCTCCATTTTGTTTGTGCTTGATTATACATTGTTAGGAATTGTAAGAGGGTTGATGAACTTTTTATCCTTTGGGAGCATAGATTATTATGAACTAGTGGGAATCACAATGAGTGACAATCACTTGTGTGTTCTCTTATTGTGTAGTGGATCGTGCATGTCTATAGACGCATGTCTGCTGACTATGTAAGCATCACATGCATAACAATCATGGCCATCCATGCTTTTTCTACATCTATTTATATCTATGTTTCTATAACAAGAATCAAATTTGGATCACACGATTTTGTTCAACTCGATCAGTTCCAACATTTTCACATTCTTTATTAAATACTGACATGGAGAAAAGTGCTATTCCCTAGTCTCAGTGTGAATTCTAGGGAGTTTTTTTTGTAGACCCAACAATCATTCTATTTTTCTGTTTCTTCTCTTTTGTGTTAATTATTCTGACTCTGAGACATCTCTGATTACAAATAATGGTGTTCCTCGTATGTGTTTCATAACCCTACTTTTAATTTTTTTGGCTAATTTTTTGCATAACTAGCTAGCTAGCTAGATTGTAATTGCATACAAGAAATCTGAAGAAATACTTTCATTTGATGCTAAGGAAATCTTGAATTATTTAAGATTAGTTATGTCTAACAATTTTTACTAATATTTAGGATTTTCGGAAGTTTTAAATATTAATTAATTTTATCTTACATTCCACCCAATCTTTCAATTCATTTTGCATTTATAAATTTACAATTAGAATAAAAATTTATTATATTTTTTGTTCTATTTTCTACATCAAAACTTCAAAAGAAAAATAAAAAAGGAACACTATATATGTGTATGTATATATGTGTGTCATTTGTTTTGTTTGAATTAATAGTATACATCTGATTCGCTTATAATTTATTTTATGATGCATGTAAAAATTGTTTATAAATAATTCCTCAAAAGAATGTAGGAGTGAGAAATAAAACACTTATGTCAGAAACATATATATTATTTTGTGGCGTCATTCATGGTGAATTAGGTTAAAAAATTATGTTCTGCATGCTTCCAGAATTTGGGGAATAATGGGCTTAGGAATAAACCCTAATGTTCAACATTCAGTTTATCTGTCACTAAGCAGCTGGCAGAGTGTAGATCTGCATAAAATTTGTAATAATTCCCTTTAAACAGAAGCTCATCGCATCATTTTATAAAGTATGATTTTATGTTAAAATGTTTGGTGACGAGTTGAAAGCCATTTTTAACTGGTTCCAACTTCTAATTATGGAACTGATTACAAAGAAACCATCATTAAACAAAGATCAAGTAGAAATTAAATTACAAGAAAATTAATACATAAAAACCATATTAAAAATAATTAGTTGTTAAAATTAATTTTTATTATTAATAAATAGTTTTTAAATTAGTATTTAATTAACTAGTTTTTAACTATCAAATATTCTAAATTTAGTAAAAAAAAAATCTTCTCTAAAATCTTGAAAAGGGTGAGTACTACATTTAATATAGTGCAAGAAAACCTGTTTCTCTTTGTCAGTTGAGAATAGCTGATGAAGAGGTTTTATAACTTTTGCATGCATTTCTTACCCTTTGCTTGCTCCATTTATTTACAAAGATCAACACAATGCTTAAAGATTGTAGAACACTATCTTCAAGATCAATTGTGTTAGCTTTCAGAAAACATATAATCTTCTCTTGTGCCAATTATTCTATTGTTTTTATGGTTTCTTTTTTATGGGCAAGACTCTATGCTATCATGTACAACCAACATGTAAATGTGGATTGAAAGCCAAGCATATACATACTTGATTAAATCACAGCTTTTGCTTAGTTTTTTCTCCCTATTTTCCCACCTACTTCTGCAGCATGTTGCTGCAGGATTGTTATGTATCTTATGGCTGATTAAATTACACACATACACACACATTTCCAACTATATCACTCATAAATTTGGCATAGCAAGAAAACACAGAAGAAAATGGTCTCTTATAAGTGTATGTACTCTATAAATGCAGGGCTGAAAAGAGAAGAGAGAGGGAGAATATGAATAATTTTTCTCATGTTCCCCCCGGTTTTAGGGTCCACCCCACTGATGAGGAACTTGTTGACTACTATCTCAGGAAGAAAATCACCTCAAGAAGGATTGATCTAGATGTCATAAAAGATGTTGACCTCTATAAAATTGAGCCATGGGATCTTCAAGGTAGTGAAATTAGTGTGTAGAATTAAGAAAAAAAGAGATTGTAATGTTGATATTTTGGTTTCAGAGCTTTGCAGAATAGGAACAGAAGAGCAAAATGAATGGTACTTCTTTAGCCATAAAGATAAGAAGTATCCAACAGGAACTCGCACAAATAGAGCAACAGCAGCAGGGTTTTGGAAAGCAACTGGAAGAGACAAAGCAATCTATTCAAAGCATGAGTTGATAGGGATGAGGAAAACCCTAGTCTTTTACAAAGGTCGAGCCCCCAATGGACAAAAATCAGATTGGATCATGCACGAATATCGACTCGAAACAGATGAAAATGGCACACCACAGGCAAGTTCGTTACATTTTTTTTTATTGACAAAGAATAATAAATACACAGAAATGGAGGATTTAAGGGATCTTCCAACCCTAATAAAGAAAAGTGTTAGCATTATTTTTAGCTTATAAAACAAGTAAACTCAATAGGTTTACTAATGAACCTATTGACAACTCACACCTCCTAATTCAGTTCTATCCTAATAAGCCAATAACTCTTATGGTAGGTTAATACTACATTGAATTTACATTTTTAGCTAGAAATGATACTTTGACAATCATGAGAATGGTATATAATTTTTGATGTAATCCATTTAGATATAAATATATATAATAAATGATAAATTTATAATTAAATAATAT
>Ga0123341_1004409_pt1 | contig 12351 bp, 13 predicted proteins | sample Turbeapinknodule_FD_89959 | JGI IMG/M metagenome (GOLD analysis project Ga0123341, IMG submission 89959) | Root nodule microbial communities of legume samples collected from Mexico - Turtle bean Mexico pink nodule | ecosystem: Host-associated > Plants > Roots > Nodule | place: Mexico: Nepantla... | reverse complement strand
TTATAAATTTATTTAATTTTATCACAAGAAATAATTTTAGTGTAAACTAAACACGAAACAAATAAAAAAAATTGACACTAATATCATTCAAACCTACCTATATCAATTACAACTCCAAACCCAATATCATTCAAATCCCAACGTAAATTGTAATTTCATATCCAAATCCAATATCAATTTCAATTCTAATTTCCATATTCAAACCTAATATGAATTGTAATTTCAAGTTCAAATACAACACTAACAAATCAATTGTAAAATTGTGTAGTTTACAATTTCATTTCTAAAGAAAATATTTTAAAGAGTTAGCAACACAAGCAATAGTGAGGTAAAATGTATCATAGATATGTCATGAAAAAATTAGAAAGTAAGATTGTTTAAGAAAAATATGTCAAAGTAGGAACAAAGAATGGTTGATAACTCAAAGTAGGACTAAAGAATGTTTGAAAACTAGAGATGAAACAATTACAGGATTAAGAATTTATTTTTGTCCCATTTAACATAATGATTAGAGTTAACAATCAATTGAAAGTACTTGTGAAAAATAATGAAAACAATTAAAATTAATACAACAACTGGTACATGAAAAGAAATATGAAATAATTAAATTTACATTGTGGGTGAACTTCAAATAAGTGGTTGGTCATCAAAGTGGGTGGACCTAACTTGTACCGGTTGAAGTGTAACCAAGTTTTTGGTACATTAGGCAAATAATTTAAGGAAAAATTTAGGCAACATTTTTATTCATAATGTTTACACAACACATTTTAAGTGTTTTCCCATTATTTAGACAACATTTTGTGAAGACAACACTTCTTTACATGTTGTCTATCTTTTAGACATCACCTTCTGGATGAGGTAAAATAATTCAATATTAGGAAACATATTTTAAGTGTTGCCCATTATTTAGACAACATTTTGTAAAATGTTATAAAGACAACACTTCTTTACATGTTGTCTATCTTTTAGACAACACTATTCTAATGTGGCAAAATATTAAATATCAGACAACATTTTATGTATTGCGAACATACATCTTAATTTATAAAATTATGTGTTAGACAACATTTTCAAATTGGTTTAAAATGTACTTGTACATTTATACCACATGTATAATATTTTTTAAATTTTGGTTATTAACTTATACAATTCCTATAATATTTTTAAATCTTGTTATACATTTATATCACATAACATAACTTTAAAATCTAATCCTTTTAACTAAACAGAATGTATAAAATATTTATATTCAAATGATGAAGTTAAATACTCTAATGTATACTAAAATACAAGTTCCAATCATTGAAATTAATTAGAGTTAGAAACTAACAAAACTAATTTTCTCAATATTTTCTACATTTCTTCAATCAATTATGATTCAAGTTCCTCTCCAATATGATCTTGAGATCCAACTCGAAACAAGTAAAAAAAATATACAAGTTTTTAAAAATATGATCAAGTTTGTAAATAAAAATTAGATAAATGTTAGGTACCCAAACTATAACATCGAATGCAAATGACGTGTATATACTTGATCCAAATAAGGAACATGATTGTAAGTAGATGAATGTGTACATTGTTTTCTTTCCCTAAAATCCATGACACCATATGTTCTATATCAACTAAAAAAAACCTCTTTTAGTGACCACCAAAATCACTTGCGAAAATCATAAAATAGTATGCATGAACCTCTTATAAGTTTAGACAAAATATTGTTTAGTTATAGAAAGTTATCAATGTAAATAGTTAACAAGTACAAATAAGTTACATATGATTAGTCCTTTCAAATACTGATTACAAATTAATAGCTTCCTTAAAAATGTTATTTTTAGACAATAATACATTATATATATACATTATAATTAGTTATATTACTTACAACATTTGAATTCCACAATATTATAGTACACAAGATAAAATATGATATGAGAATTGTCGTAATGAGTTAAACTTAACAAACTTGTATGCATGAAATTAACGATTGTAGAAGTATCAACAAGTTTTCTAAGTACCAAAAGCAACAACAATCATAGAAAATGGAAGCATTAAGAAAAATGGAGAGTCGACTACTACAAAAACAAGTTTATTAAACATACAAAAAGAAGGAAGAAAATCAACTACGTGAAAATCACATGAGAGCATAACCACTAATCAAGGTTTTCTTTTCCTACATTCCAACCCAAAGTTTCTTTTTCGCAAACACTTATATGTAACCAGGTTCTATTCCGTTTTTTTTAAATGGTAAAAATTATGAGATAAAATAACAACCGCTGAAACATTTTGCAGAGAAAGTAGCGATGCCACTACCATTGAAGTTTGTTTCTGAATTTGTAGGAAGCTTTTATAAAGGAGGTTGTTTTCCAAAATTTGGATAATTTGATAAAGGTTTTGGGTTTTATTGTTTGTTGATGAAATGAGATGTATGAGCACTCAAATGTAAGGGTCATCTAAAGTTGATTTAAATTTTAACAAATATTTTGTGTAACCTAATTTTTGGGTTTGGACTTGGATAACATTCTTTTTGTAAAAGGATTGAAAAACTCCAAGTATTGCACTTTAATTATTAATTACTTATTACCGATAAAAGAAAGTCTTTGACAAGTCAAAAGTGGGAACCTAAACTCTCTAAATCCTCTATTCTCTTTTCTTTGTGAGGATTTTCCTCTCTTCCTCAAGCTCAAACTCTTTATCTTTCTTGATGGTAACAACAACTTACATTAATAACATAAAAACTAAATAAAATTTATTGTTTTAGTAATTGAAACTTCTTTTACCGAATATTTGATCACTAATTTAGTCACTCGTTTAAAATAATGATTACTGATTTAGTTACTGATAGTGAGTACAATTTTCAATCATTATAAAGAAAAAAAGATACTCTATCCACTACAAGAAAAAAACTATACTTACATCGACAATAAAGTGCTAGTCGTGTGTGGGGCAAACAGTGGACGAAAAAGTCATGAAAGCAACGTGAATTTTTTGTTTGCTAATGAGAGGGTGCAATTTGTGAGGGCTAAGTCCACGTACAACTAACGCAATATGATTGGCCAAGCCAACGTATAACTGAGACAATTTGCATGGGTCAAGCCGATGCAAAAGTAATGAGGAAAAACTTTGTGTGGGCTAGGCCGACACATATTTGGGGAAAAAAATTGCGGTGGTCACATGACACTCTTCTAGCGAGTGAGAATAAATTTATGAATTAGATAACCTTATATAATTAATTAATTGTACAATTAAAATAAAATGGGTTAAATAAAAATATTAAAAATGGGAATTCCAGAGGGTGAGGTCTTAGCAATGAGGGAGGAGAATCTCGAATGATACAAATTTTTTTTGGGTGTTCTGACAATTCTTAATTATCCATTATTCTTGCTTCTTGGCTTAAAAAGAAGGAAATGTGGACGCAATTGTAGGAAGAAGACGAACACCAAAAGTACTACTACGAGCAACCATAAAAAAGTTCAACCAACCTCCAACCATAAACCAACATAGATCATTCAACAATCCAAACTGGAACTTCAATTTAAATTTACCTTTCAGTAATCCAAAACCAAAGTACGTGTAAACTTTAGAGGGAGCTTTGTCAAAGCTTTTCCAAAGACAATAAAGGGAGGTGGAATTAAAAATAAATAAATAAATTGTTCGTTCATTGTTGTGAGATCATGAGAAGAGAAAGATGGAAGTTGCGAGAGAGGAGAACATGTTGCGAAGAGATGAAGCGGCGGATCGGAGGGAGGGATCGACAAAGATATAAGTGTCATAATTCAGTAATATTTCATACAAAAAAATGGACACTTATGGACTTAAATTAATAATACATTTATAATTCAACCTCTAAATTAGGATTATGAGATGAATAAGAACGATTTATTCTCAATTTTGTGTTATTTTTAAGAATTTAAGGAAAGATGAAGCATATGAATATATTATGAACAATGATGTCACTTAGCCCAAGGCCAATTAGGTTAAATAAAGGCATGAAGCAGAGATAACAGGGTGACCCAGAGGAGGAACCAAAGGAAAGAAACCCTAAAAGAGACAGTCGTCAAGGAGAAACGCTCTGGATCTTATTTTCTTGTTTTCAATGCTTGTAATGGCCGCCATGAGTGGCTAATTCTTTCTTTTGGGATTCAGAATAATTTATTCAAACTCTTATGTATTGAGTTGATATTTATTTATAATATTGTGTTCTTGATTGATGATTTTTTTTTGTCAGGGGTGTCCTAACCCTTATACATAAACCATCCAAACCATGTTACATAAAACAACATTCCCAAAAACAAATATGAACATGAGTTGAACCAGAACGTAGCTTGAGATTGCCTTATCATTTCTAGACCTTCTTCAAATTTGCTATAGCTGTAGAATTAATTCTACACCAGTTGCAGAAATGGTTACTGCAGAATTATGCAGCTAAGTGTTGACCAAAGAAAATCTATAGAAGTAAATTGGTATATCATACAGAACATGATATTAACTTGATTTTCTACATTGCCTTTAAGGTAACTTCCCAACCCAGCTTGTCCAATCATCACAGTAAATTTGTGTAGATTTAGAGCCCATTCAATTCCAATTCAAGCTACCCTTATAATGTAACTGGTAGAGCTATGGATTAGTCCAGATGAAACTTCATGAGACGTACCAACATGCATATCTTACATAACCCTTTAGATCTACTGCAACTGCATTGCTTTCACCCATGACAAAACACTCTTTTACCCTCTTCATGACCCCACTGCTTGTCCACATGCTTGACAATGTTATGAGCATTACTGCATCCACTACCCAACTGTTCTCTAAGTCCCTGATACAAAATCCTTTTGCACAACATAACCCAAATTAAACCAACACAACGTCAGCCCCACCAAACAAAGTTGCGGTATAACCTCAAGACTCCACTTCAACACCTACAATTCATTGCAGAGGCTGCTTCAAAATCCCTTACACTCAGCTCATCTTCTTCATCCTTCTTATTGGTTCTTCATAACTTATTTAGAATTAAACCCACAAAACACCACTTAGGCTGCAATACATGCACATGCATATGCCACAAGTTCCATATACCTATGAATCTGGGTTATTGATTTTAGCTCCTCTAATTCATCCTTCTTACTGGTTCTTGTACAATCATTCCCCTTACATGTAAATTTTATTACATTGAATAGGATTCAGGTTCCTAGTATGTATTTCAAACATATTCATAACTTAAGTTGTGCCATTTGAAAGATCTTTTCTGTGTCTACCACCCCTTGCCTAAATATAATATGATTCCTCCGCTCCCAAATACACCACAAAACCTCCGTCCACATACCTTTCGAGACCATGTTCTATTTGGATGAAGCATGTGGCAAGACGAAGTTCTCAAAGTGACACCTTAAATCGTTATGTTGAACAAACTCAATCCCAATCCATCTGAAACACATAGCCCACACCCTTTGGGCAATGATACATTCAATAAAGATATGTTGTGATGATTCATCCAAAGCTTGATTGATGATTGGTATTATGATTTTATTCTCAAATCTTGAAACTTAATTCATGATTTTGATCCTTAGATTTGAATGGAAAGTACTTATGAGTATCTAACCTAAATGATAATGCTTAACATATTTGAATGTTAGAAATAGATTTGAAATGTTAATTGCTCTATAAAATTTGTTCATAATGATAAGAAGTTTTTATAAATATGCGAGGAATTGATGTTTAGGAGACAATCTTAAAAACTTTGTACGCAAGGAAAATGATTTTTATATATGCATCAATGTCAATAAAGATGTAATGTTTTCTTTTTGACCGACAAATAAAGAATAAATAATGGAGGTATTTCAAGGATACCTCAACCCTTATACAAAAACTCAAACCACACATAGATCCTCAAAAACATCAACAAACACTTAACTAACCTGAATTTTTAATAACAAACCTCATGCAAACTAGTGGTTCGAGACACCAATCAGAATAAGAAAAATAAGCTAGTCTAACCTTTGCAGTTACCCACGGCCAAATCTTCAGCTAAACCACCGTGAAGATTTCACTATGATCTATTCTTCCATTCCTAAAAATCTTCTTGTTCCTTTGTTTCCACAATTCTCTAGCGACTGCTATCTATATGCATTTTAGGTGAACTGGGTGAAGTGCTTTTTAGGTTCGTAATGAGCGATCGATGACACCCCCACCCATTCATAGCATTTTGCCCACACAAGCCAATCTACCCTATAGGTACAAAAAATATGAGATATTGTTTCCTCTTCCTCCCAACACGTACTATAGATGCTATTCTACACTGATATCCCTTTCTTCACCGAATTTGCTTTAGTTGCTATTTTTTCCTCCAACACCCACCATGCAATCAAGTGGGTTGATGGTTGAGCCTTTAACCTCCAAAACCCCTCATACATAGGTACTCTTTCCCCCTACTCTTCGTCTTTTAGGATATTGTATGTTGATTTGACTGTATACTCTGTGTTTCACTAACCTTCCACACCCACCGATCCTTATTTTTCTCGTTGATACTCTTGCTTCCCATCAACCTTCCCATCTCTAGCTCTTGGTACTTTTCCCAATCATACAAACTCCTCCTCTATCCTATCTTTCATACCCAATGCAGATTACTATTCCACTCTCATCCTTGCCACAACTTATCGCCCTTGCCAGTACAAATAGAGAAGAGTCTCGGAAACTTATCTTTTAGCGCCTCGCCACTCAACCATTTATCCTCCCACAACATAATTTCTCTCCCATTCCCAACCTCCCAAAAGCAGTTATCCTCAAAGCTTCCTTTCCAACCCTCCAACCTCCTTCAAATCTCTCCATCATATGGATTCTGGCCTGTTAATCCTTTGATTCCTCAATCTTCTCCATCCTCTGTACTTCAATTTCAACACCTTTTTCCACAACCCTCTTTCATCACTGCCCAACCGCCATCTCTACTTTCCTAAAACAGCCACATTGAACTTTCTTAGCTCTAACATTCCTAACCCTCACATCTCCTTTGTTTCGCAAACTATTTTCCACGAAACCCACGCTACCTTCCTTCCTTCTGAGCCCCACCCCCATAAGAAATTCCTCTGTAGTCTCTCCACCTCCTCAACCACCGTAACTGATATTTTGTATAGAGACAAATAAAACAGGAGTAATGAAGATAACACTGATTTAATCAGACATAAGTGGCCTAACATTGAGATAATCTTGCCTTTCCATCTTCCTAGTATTTTCCTCACACTCTCCACCACCCCCTCCCAGAAACTTCTCCTTTTATGGTTTCCCCCAATGGGCATCCCCAAATACTTAAATGGAGTTTTCATCACCTCACAATTCAAGATAGATGCACAACTCTAAATAAAGTACTGATTGCATCCCACCCCTCCTATACGACTCTTCATATAATTAACCGTTAGTCTTGATACCAATTCAAAGCAATTAAGCATGACTTTGATCACGAACGCATTTTGTGGACTCGCTTTGCAAAAGAACAAAGTATCATCCGCATACTGAAGCATATTCACCTTTACTTGCTTATCTCCTACAGTCAGAATCTGAAGTAATTCCTTCTCCACCTCTTTCCTTACCACGCCAGCTAAACCCTTTGCCACTATCAAGAAAAGAAAGGGTGCTAAAGGATCCCCTTGTCTCAACCCCTTCCTAGGTTTGAACTCCTGAGTAGCACTACCATTCACCAGGACAGAGATCAATGATGATTCTAAGCAAGCTTTTACCCATTCAATCCACTTTCCACAAACACCAAGTCTATGTAACATATAATAAATGAAGTCTCAATCAACTGAGTCATATGCCTTCTCATAATCTACCTTGAAGAAGATGCAACTACTTTTTCTCCTCTTCACTTCTTCTAAGACTTCATTTGCCACTAAAACACTGTCCAATAACCCCCTACCTATCAGAAATGCAGACTTTCTGACATCGATGACCTTGTGTAAAACCCTCTTCAACCTCAAGGACAAGATCTTAGCAACAATTTTGTACAAGCAACCGACCAAAGAGATTGGTATGAAATCGTTTAATAGCTGGGATTATCCGCTTTAGGTATAAGTGAGATAAAAGAAGCATTTGTTCCCCTTGGCCACCTGCCATTCTCCTCAAAATTGTTCACCGCTCTTATAACATCCACTTTGATCTCTTCCCAGTAAAACTTGATGAACCCGAAGTTAAAGTCGTCAGGTCACGGGCTTTTCGAACTATCACAATTCCACACCGCATTCTTTACTTCCTCTTCAGTAATTCTTTCCACCAACATACCATTATCCTCGTATGAAATTATGTTAAAGAATGCATTATCAAGCTTGACTTGTGGCCTATCACCTATGTTGAACCTGGCCTTGAAGAAGTCCCTTACCTTCCTTTTTACCTCCGTTTGATCTTCGAGCCAACACCCATTTTCTCTCAACTCACTAATTTTGTTTCTTACCCTTCTCCACTTGATAACTAAGTGAAAATACCTAGTGTTCAAATCCCCCTGCTTCAACCATCTTTGACGGGCCTTCTACTGTAAAAGAAGTTCCTGACTATGCTTGGTTCTTCTTTGTTCTGCCAACAAAATCCTTTCCTCCTCCCTCCCTTCCTCATCTAACTCGCTCTCATTGTCTCTGACATCTAGATCTTGAATACGTCGCTGGATATCCTCCCCGGCCTGATTTAAGTTTCTAAAGGTATCTCTGTTCCACACCTTTAGATCTGCTTTCAACTTCTTAAACTTTTCCTTGAGGACATAAATCTCACTACCCTGTACCTCATAGCTTTGCCACTTGCTTCTGAAGAAATCCTTAAACCTCCCATCTTTTTTGCCAAACATCTATACTCCTAAAGGTTTGGGGGCCCAATCTGTAGAACTAGTATTTAACACAAAAGCACAATGATCGGACACCACTCTTCCAAGAACATTTTGTACACTATATAGCCATCTTTTCAGCCACTCCCTTAAGACTAAAATTCGGTCAATTCTGCACTTTGTCGCTCCATTCGGTCTATACCACGTAAACTTTCGCCCCACCATCGGAATATCTAACAATTCCATCTTTTCTATGAAATTGTTAAACCTTCTCTTCTCCGTGCTATAGCTCGTATTGATGTTCACACTTCTCCTCTCACCTAACCTCCTGATAGAATTGAAGTCACCTACCACGCACCAGGGCGTAGATATTTGCATCCTTCTTGTTTCCTGGACTTCCTCCCAAATAACTTTCTTTTCTCTACACGATCCAGCGCTGTAAATATTCGCAATAGTAATCTGAGTTGCCCCCCCGACTCCACTTGAATAATACATAAATTCTCCCCAGCAAAGGCAGTAGTCACTTGTAAGCATCTTCTCCTACACCTCATAATCACCCCACCTGCATTATTTACAACACCCATCTTGACCGAATCAATTTCATTAGAACCCCACATCTTAAAGATAATTTCTTTCCCCATCTCCTTTCAGTGTAAGCACACCACTTCTGCTTGTTCTTTCTTAATAAGCTCATCCATATATTTGTTTTAGCATATCCCCCTATTCCCCTAATATTAATGCTAATTATCTTCATCATCAGAAATTATGTTCTCCACCCTACTAGTAGTCACCTTTCTAATAGGTCCCTTGTGGCTCATCTCCATTTCCTAAAGATGTCCTATAACCGCATCCTCCTCTCCTGTAAATGAAAACGCTATTTCCTTTCCCATCCTCCATATTCGTATGGCTTTGACATGCTCATTTTTCAACCAGTATATCATGTTACAATTTCTGACCTCATTATCAATGGGACGATCATTGAGATTATTTGTGCCTAACCTTATCTCCTGGCACATTTTTTTTTCTTTGAAGCTTCTCCCTCCGTTTCTCTCATCTCCGCAACGCACTCCGCACCTGCTTCTCTCCCAAAAAATCTCTATCTTGGCTTACAAAAGTTGCCGCTACCAATAAAGATGGAATGTTATACCTTTTTATTCATTGAAAATACAAACGAGTGAGAAGGATTAACCTCATTCACAATTTTCTCAATTGAATTATTTTACTCATTTATTTTGTTTTCATTTAATTTTCATGCAAACTTGTGTCAATATCTTTCAAATCAAATTATTGTACATATTCTTATACTTAGTGAAAAATACTATTAAGATTTTAAATAATTATTCCTTGTGGGCTCAACATCCGTCTTTTGAGAAAAAATTATTACTTTGGACTTGGTATCGAGGGTGGTGATGACGAAGAGAGGAAGCGATGGAGGGAGGGAGTTGCGCAGAGAGAAAAAGTTATGTTGTTGAATTTGGGTTTTTATTTTTTATTTTGGGGGAAACTAGGCGTGAGAGGATGAATCTGACATTTATTAATTATTTTGCGTCGACTCAAACCGATGTAAAACGACACTAAAATCTGACACAGAACTTGCGTTAGTCAAGCCGACGCATGCCTAGCGGTGTCCATAGTGTCGACTAGGTAACATTTCTCTACCTTTATTTAATTTATTAACTAAAATTACATGATAAATATAATTTATTAACAAAAATTAGTCGATGCAATTTTTTTTTTCTCTTCCACTTTCTCTTAGCGTGTGATACATGTCGGACCAATCCACACAACTTTTCTTTTGCGTCCGTCTATCATGAGTTTAACCAATGCAATCCTTCTCTTAACCGAAGAAACTCTTACATAACTATTTTTTTTTATCAGCAATTTTAGTTTTTTTTTAGTGATCCTAATAGTAAATCTTGCCTCAAATGAAGATTAACTAGTTCTTAGTGTTTTTTTTTTAACTACTCGACTCATGCCCATGGAGGGTAGTTAACAGTTTTGAGGGCTTATAAAATATCTTAAGGTGCATTCATATGTTTTCTAATTTTTTTTAATACAAATTAGAGATGCTTATAAAAAAGTTTAGAAAGCAAAAGAGAATTTCTTTCAGAAAAATAAGCAAAAGTCGAACTACGATATAGTGTCTCAACAGAACAAGTTGAATAGCAGACACGTACACCTTTAGAGACATTAATTCTTTACTTTAAAAACTAGCAAAATGATTTGACGTTCGTCACTTCCAAGTCTCAAATCTGACCAATCTTATAAGGGAAATGTGAAAACAGAATAAAAATTAAAAGTGGGGACAAACACCAACTAATCACCAACTTTTCTGTGTTTTGAAATTGAAAAAAAAGTGAATATTTTTGCACGTGGGGAAAACCCTATTTCACATGCGAAATTAAGAACCTTCAAGGAACCACTCGTGAACATTAATTAATTCCACAATTTGAATATTAATCACACTTAGTGCTTTTCTCAATCGTCACTATCCAACCTTTTCATATATAAAGCAAACACAAAAACCTATACTCAACACTCACAGAGCACAAAGCACAAACCTCAAACAACAACCTACGAAACTATCGAAACGTCAAACTTGTATGAACGATGAACCCTCATGCTTCAAACACCAACGAGAATGTCCTTGATCTCTCTGAGCTACCTGCAACGACGCTGTTCAGCCGTAGCTCCAGCTTCCGGAGCATTTTCTTCGCGGAGAACTGGGCGGAGCTGCCGCTGAAGGAGAACGACGCCGACGACATGGTTATCTTCGGCGCTTTGCGTGAGGCCGCAGCCACCACCGGATGGTTCCCGGCAAATGGCAATGGGGTGAGCAATGCAGCAGTTAAAATGGAAAACGAGGGGCAAAGCAGTGACACTAATGCCGCGAGTGGAATTCAGCCGCCTCCGGTGAAAGGGTTGAGCTACCGCGGCGTGCGGAGGAGGCCATGGGGGAAGTACGCGGCGGAGATAAGAGATGCTAAGAGGAATGGTGGGAGAGTGTGGCTTGGAACCTATGAAAGTGCTGAGGACGCAGCTTTGGCTTATGATCGAGCTGCATTTAAAATGCATGGCTCCAAAGCAAAGCTCAATTTTCCTCATTTGATTGGTTCGGATGATGCAGAACTAATTAGGGTTACATCAAAGAAACGTTCATTGGAGGTTTTATCATCTAATTTATCGTCGTCGTTGGTGCCTGCAAAACGGAGTAAAGATAATTCTTTGGTTCATTCGGAGATGAATGACTTAGATATGTGGTAGTTTTCCATAAACATTAGATCAAAATAATATTAGGGTTTGAGTAAGTGTGATGACAACTTATGATAGTTTGAGTTTTTATCTAAAGATGGAACTCAGAATTACATGTATGTTTAGAGAAGGTAACCATATGCAAATGCTCTTACAAATTATGGTTTGATAGAGAAAAATTTATTTGTTGGTACGATAATAATTTTTTGAATAATATTTCTTTGACACTTTTTTTTTTCTTTTACTTCTACTTTATAACCCTTTTTAATAACAAAATATTACATTTAACTAATAAAAAAATATTATTA
>Ga0123341_1004408_pt1 | contig 12352 bp, 7 predicted proteins | sample Turbeapinknodule_FD_89959 | JGI IMG/M metagenome (GOLD analysis project Ga0123341, IMG submission 89959) | Root nodule microbial communities of legume samples collected from Mexico - Turtle bean Mexico pink nodule | ecosystem: Host-associated > Plants > Roots > Nodule | place: Mexico: Nepantla... | reverse complement strand
CACCAGGATTACGGATCAATTGCCACAATGGGAACTGGAAACTTTATTTTAAATTTGGATTTATTTTGGAGGGGAAAATTGGGCAGATGTATGAAAAATCTTGAAAATTCCTATTGTTACTTTTGTTTAAACGACTGTATTCAATTTTTCATAACTCCAAAATTGGAATTATTCTTTATTATTATTATTTTCTACTTTAAAAAGTTTTTCATAAATGATCACTTATCAAAATAAAAACACGAAACCCTCTGATAATCATCCCTTTAGATTAGATTAACATTTACTTTTAACTTGTAAATATGTTTTAGATTATTTTATTTAACTGGTTCAAGTAATCCCCAGCTAGCTTGCTTATACTAAAAACTACAATTCAAACTTTAGTTTTAAAATTATATTCCTAATTTTAGTTAATAATTTAGTTTCCATTATTACCATACAGATCATCATCCAACTTAACTAAAAAATATGCACAAGACAAAAGGCTATGCGAGCTTGCAACAAATTTAAAGAAACAAATAAATACAAAATAAACCAGAAAACTGCACTAATTATCTATAAGGCTTTATTTTTCCAAAGGAACAGGAAGGACTGCAATTTAAAAGGAACATATTTCAATAGTAGTTGAAATTCATAAATTCCACAATGTTGAAAATGGGATCCGACAACAAATTGCAGAGCCCTCGGATCAAAGAATTAAATGCAAATCAAATAATCTACTCAATGGTTTCATTTACAGCCCTTCTTGCACCAAAACAAATAAATAAATGGAACGAGAGGATATGTACAAAGGTGGAGAGAGATAGAGAAAGAAAGGCAATGGTGCAGGTCCAGTTATAAAGAAAACCAGATGGCAGCTTACTAATAGTCCCTATATCATTGGGCAACAATAAATTGCATAGTGACAACTTACTGTGCTATTTAATTTATGTAAATGAGCAAAATATTGTTTTAGTTGTAGACTTATTTACAGTACTACTAAAACCACAAATAATATATATAAACTTTGATAAGAAATTTGGATTCCCAAATCCCTCAGACCTTATATACATCATTAAAACATTAACTACTAGCGTGAAACGAGCTTCTTGCATCTTTCCAAAAAAAAAATTAATAAAAGAATTACAAGAGGATGAAGGAGAAAGTGATGCAAATCAAGTTGTGAGCAAAACAACAAAGCCGCCATGGCCATCATTGCAGATTTGGAGGAAATTAGTTTTCCATAATCGATAGCAATGTTGTCATTTTAAGATGATATCAGTCACGATTCTTATCAATTTAAAGTAGTAAAAAACAGGTTAACAATAATTCTAATCAATACGAAAAGCAAATGAATCAGAATATTTGGCAGAATTATCTAAGACCAGATGAATGCTTACGCAACACAGATGTAAATAACAGTTTTCTAGCCTGTGAATTTCCATTCATATTGCACCAGAGGGAAGGGGGAAATCTGTATACAGAAAACAATTTACAAAAAAAAGGTGCAGGATGAGCTAAATTAATGATAGAGCTGTGCTTCCTATTTCTGTCCTTGAATGCAGGCTGCAAACAAGTTAGTGCCTTGTACATTTGCTTCTTATACAGGGAGTAACAGGAAAGCAAATTAATTATTAAACTTCAATTGGAAGAGGATGGGTCGATCATTTGGACTAAAAAAAGTGAAAAAGATGTGAAAACGAAACAGCATAAAAGTTCAAATTGCTTCTATGTAAAGAAAAAAATGAAAACACCGGTTGGTGAACTTCTCGTAGCCAACCTTCTATTACTCTGTGTAAAGAATCCAAGTATAGAAAAATTAATAGATCAACTAGTGTAATGAGTTAAATCTTGTTACACAAGAAAATTTAGGCAGATAACTAAGAAATTCTAAAGACCCATTACAATCCGAACTTAAGAAAAAAAAGCAACATACAAGGAGATTTCGCACAAAAAAATATATATACCAGATGTTAAAATATAAATAAAGAAAGAAAAATACAAGCCCTCAGATCTCCTTACTAAAAAAACACCATCAACAAACTTTATGACATTCACAAACGCATCAACAACATCCGCCATCCATTACTGTTCCAATAAACAGCACAAACACAACACTTCTATGGGTGAAAAAAAACATACACAAACGGGAAGGGAAAGAGAGAGAAAATAAAAGTGAAAGAGATGCACATCAGGTTCTGATTCAAAACGTTAGAGATTCAACAATTCATTTGTAACGATCGGGAACGAATGCAGGCAATTAGCTCTAAATATCATTCCGAACAATTGAATTAAGATGAAATCCCTTTTTTCAGTCATTACTGAGAAATCAATTTAAGTAGAAAACAAGGGTTAATGAACCAAATAGCTCCTGAACTAACTTTAGAATGTGAGAGCATTGAGGTACAATAGTCATGCAAAAAATATTTTTACAGAAAACATCAAATATTAAGATGAAAATGAGTTAGGCAAAGAACATAAGAAGAAAGTCCATTAAGTGTATAAAACCAAAATACCAAAATACATCAAAATGAAATAAACACAAACCAAAAAAATAATAAATGGTAGCGAAAAAAGGAGTCTGGCAAAGTATACATTATTAATTAATTAGCGAAGAACAACTCATTAGGGTTTAAAAAGAATAACACCATACGAAACGGAAACTGCTGAACAATCAGTCCCTCATTTTAACATGTTGGTAGTCAGATAAAGCTTTCTAGGCTGCGCAATTCCATCAAAAGTGCAGTTTATACTGCTCAGAGCCCAGTGCGTATCATCCTTCAACTAAACATGAGAAAATATCGTAAAAGCCAAATGTATAAAGCAAAATTTTCATAAACAACGAAGTACAGAAATTAAAGCAAAAAAAATGCAAAAGCCCTCAGATCTCATAGCTTAATTCCAAATCATCTACAGCCTTTGTCACACGATTCGTTCACAACCTCTTGCATTTTCCCACACACACACACATACACACACATATATATACACACAAACATACTCGGAGAAGGGGGAGAGGGGAAAAGATGCAGATCCGGATATGAACGAAACCGTGTAGCTGCTCACAGTCTATTTATGCATCACTGGGCAAGATAACAAGCAAGTTGCTCACTATTGAACTTTATTTTCATGGTAAATTTTTTAAGAAAAAATTATAGGTTGAAAGATTAGGTTGAAAACAAAGAAAAAAAACACGAACAAAATAAAAGAATTACGAATAGAATACTAGGCAACAAGAGGGAAATAAAATTTACTCGAAACATCGTAGCATACAAAGGACTTCAACATTCAAAACTTCATGCAATTGTCAAAATACAGAAAGATGAAAAACACACAAAAGAATGACGAATAAAATGCAAAAAAAAGGACGAAAACGGAAATTCTCAACAATCAGAAAACAATGTTCGACGCATTCAGTTTCAATCGCAAACGGATGCAGAATGTATGGAGCGAGTGGAAACAGAAAATGGTATTAGGGTTTAAGTTGTGAGAATTGGTTATGAGAGATGTGAGCATAAATAGTGGAAACTGCCGATCGGTTTCTTTCCCTCTCTTTCGTGGGCTTTTTATCTTTGGGCCCGTCAAGCAGTTCTTGTATTGGCTTGTTAGTCATTTTCTTCCTTCACCTCCATACTTTCTTCCTGTACCACCATTATTCTTTTAATTCTAAAATTACCCTTCATCCTGTGTTTTTTTTTTTTTTTTTTTTTATATTTCGTATAACTTTAGAACTCTAATCCAAATATAATTTTGTATTTCAAAGTATAAAGTTCGAAAGGTATTACAAAATATCTTATGAATTCTATAATTCAGAATGAGTTAGCTTAAACTCACATCTTAGTATAGTATGAGATTGCATTCTAGTGAAGCTTATTGAGTCTATCATGTCACTCACTCTTGGATTGTTAACGGATCATCTACAAATATATAGTCTTACACCAAACAAGGATATAATCTAATATCGTCATAAAAAGGGAAAGGAGAGTGAAAGAAGATAACAGGGAAAGAATAGTTGGAAAACTTTTGTTATTAATAAGATTTAATTACAAAGTATTGACGCAAAAAAAAAATTATAAAGGATCAAAAACACATAACAAACTTCATCATCGAAAGGTCTTACCAAGCCATCATCTGACGGTCTAGAATGTAAAAGATGGTCCTACGAGACTAACTGTCTATGTATATTTTGAATTGTCTAAACATATTAAAAAGTAACTTTAACCCTAATTCATATAATGAATAAAGGCTGAAAACACGAACAAGGTAAATTTCCTTAGGCATGGATGATCACCATCCATAAGGACTTATCTGTAGTGTATTATGCAAGTCCCCCAAAATAAAACAGGAACTTCACGGACAATATTGAGGATCTCATAACTAACAAGTAAACTCTTAGAGTAAAAACCCAAGGTACTAATAATATAAAAAGAGAGAAATAATGAAGAAGTGAAAATGATTGAAGTATTCGTGAGATAATGAAGGTGTGTGTGAAGAGGCGTAGGAAACCCCTAATTATAGTGTGGGAAAATGCAACAGCTCAAAACTACCGCAACTCCAAAACCGATTTTAGTGGCATTGTTCCCCTTCCCAGCAGTACAACTTCCCAAAGAGAACGAAGGAAATCGTGAAAACCAAAGTCTTGCGTGCGAATATTCAACTAGGGAGATCGTGACTTGTGGAGGAGGATCTCGCATCCGAGAAGCGCTCCAAAAATATCAAGACAGTTGCAAGGAGGTTGTTAGAAAAATACAGCAATAGAACGACACTTTATTTGCAATATTTGCATTCATTGTGCATCTTCCCTTTAAAAGGTGATATCTTTTGCGAAATCTCGTTCAAATTTACAACAATCCTCATATATTGCAAAAGATGTAAGTTAAAAAGAAAGAAGAAAATAATGGGTTTATATAAGATGCAATGTGTCGCTATTATAGCAACCTATATGAACCATTCCTAGACTGGTGAACTTTATATACAGTATAATTGGTATAGCAAGATATATGAACCAAAACACTTAGTGTGTGCTAGCAGTTATCAATCATAGTACACAATGCATTAATATAGATGTGGTTGGTTTCATTCCTAATGGAATGTTTGCTAAGAATTTTTAAACCACTCACTTTCACTATCAATCATTTCAAGAGCAACAAACTCATATTTCATTGTTGATCTTGCAATAATTGTTTTTCTGATTGATCTCCATATAACTGCACCACCCCAAGTGTAAACACATAACCAGTAGTAGATTTTTTTGTCTCATTTGAATCGTAGATCCAATTAACATCATTGTACCCTTTTAGTACAGTGGGAAATTGATAAGTGCCAAATTTCAATAATATATTATATTAAAATATAAGCACTTATGAGTATTAATTTCTAAAATAAGTATAAAATAACCCCTAATTTATAAAGTTATACCTTTTTACATATTTTTGTGATTTATAATTGAATAGGAACGATTTATTCCCAAATTTGGTGTAAATTTCAGGATTTTATGGGAGAATGGAGATGATTGGACAAAAGGAAAATATACAAAGCTAAAAAGAGAAAGTTGGAATGCATCAACACTCACCAAAGTTGCCCAAATTCGTAAAAAGTCAAGATGCCACTAGTGGATCTCGCTTGAGCGAGATAGCGCCAGTAACGTTGGGTTTTTTTACGTTTTATTTGCCCAAGCAGGTCCATTAGCGCCTAAGCAAATTAGGTTAAATAAGAGGCTTGAGGCACAACCCTACTATGCAAGATTGAGAGGAAAACACTATTGAGTGACTTGTAACTCAATTGGGAGAATAACAGGTGTTAGAAGATGTGTGGCTAATTTTACCCTTTGATATTGAGAGTAATTTGTTCAAACTCTTATATATTGAGGTGATATATAAGCATAATATTATGTTCTTGATTGATTATTGGTATTATTGTTTTGCTTCTAGTTATTGATCTAGAATCTTAAATTTGACTAGAAAGTATTTTTATGGTTCTGACCTAAACAATAATACTTAACATATTTGAGTGCTAGGAATAGACCTGAAATGTTAATTGCTATCAATGTCTGGTATTGATTCTAAGTTATTTTATAAATATGAGAGGAATCAATATTTAAGAAGCATTTTAATCATTTTATATGCAATGAATCAATATAAATGATTTTTATACATGCATCAGTATCAATCACATGACACCATATTATCATGATTAATCAAAATACAAAAGAGTGAGAAAGATGAAACCCTATCCCTATTTTTCCAATTGAAGCAACAACTTTTTTCCTTGTTTTCTTGTTAATCATTGCCACCACAACAAATTCCATCAAACTTTTATTATTATGTTTTATATTTAGAGAATCTTGTACTTGAATATTCAATTGTTCCTTATGGATTCGATATCTGTCCTTAGGGATACATTATTACTTCTGACAACGCGGTGCATTTTCCATAAAAAGTCATCAGAAATCCATTATATTCAACGGTATAATCCGTTGTACCTCTTAAATATTTCATGGCTTTTGCAAGTGCATCTCAATGATCATGACTACGACATTGAGTGTACTTACTTAGTCTACTTACTGCATAAACAATGCTTGTTTTAGAAAAAGTCCTTTAAATGCAATAAACTCCCAATTATTTCAACAGATTGAGTTTGCACATATGTGTTTGGTAGCCCTAGAATTTACCACACATATACTCACATTGGCCACAAGGTTTACTAGTGAAACGACCGCAAAAATGGTATCATCTCCTTCGACTATATTTTCCTTAGAAGGATTCTCGTTTTTTACCCTACGTCTGCACTTAGGTGCATGATGACCCGACCTTCCACACATAAAACAATTTCCTTTCTTCTTGAAGTTGGGGCTATGATGGTGGGCCATTGGACTACATCAGGTTGGTTCCATTAGAACGAGAAAATTTATTATTATTTTTCTTCTTGTGATTAAGTTTTTTCTCATACCTTTTTAGAGTTGGTTTGTCTTCTACCATGTTTGCCTTGGCAAAAAACACTTTAACCCTTGCAGTATCACACTCCTTTCTATTGGTGTCTTCAATAATGATATGTGTGATCAGATCAGACAATGACATTTGTTTGTTTGTGTGCTTCAATTGTTGTTTGTAGTCAGTCCAAGATTAAGAAAGTTTTTCAATCAACAGTTCATAAACAAATTCATCAAGCAAAGTTATGTTTTATGCTTTGATATCTACAAGCAACTTGTGGTATTCGTTGATTTGAATCTTGATGTCCTTGACTTTGATCATCTCTTAACAATAGAAGTTTTCGATAATGAACATTTGTCTTATGACATCTTCGATAATATATTTGAGAATAATGGAATCCCAAATATATTTGTCTTCCTTGTAGGAGCAATACACTTAAAAAAAATAGTAAAATAACACACTAAGTAAGGTGTGACAACATACCTTATTCGCATAAGTCCAATCTTCAATTTGTTTCGTAGACGTGCTGGAGTCGGGTTATTATTTGGACATACTGAGTTTGCACATATGTGTCTGGTAGCCCTAGAGTTTACCACCTATATACTCACATTGGCCACAAGGTAGTGAAACGATCGCAACAATGGCATCATCCCCTTCGACTATATTTGCCTTAGAAGGATTATCATTTTTTACCCTACGTCTGCACTTAGGTGCATGATGACCTGGCTTTCCACAGACAAAACAATTTCCTTTCTTCTTTGAGGTGGGGCTATCATGGCGGGCCACTGGACTACATTAGGTTAGTTCCATTAGAACGAGAAATTTTATTATTATTTTTCTTCTTGTGATTAAGTTTTTTCTCATACCTTTTTGGGGTTGGTTTGTCTTCTACCATGTTTGCCTAGGAAAAAAACACTTTAGCCCTTGCAGTAGCACACTCCTTTTTGTTGGTGTCTTCAATAGTGATATGTGTGATCAGATCAGACAATGACATTTGTTTGTTTATGTGCTTCAACTGTTGTTTGTAGTCAATCCAAGATTGCGAAAGATTTTTGTTCAACAATTAAAAAACAAATTCATCAAGAAAAACTAAGTTCTATGCTTTCATATTTTTAAGCAGTTTGTGGTATTCGTTGATTTGAATCTTGATGTCCTTGACTTTGATCATCTCTTAATAATAGTAGTTTCCGATAACGAACATTTGTCTTACGACATCTTCAATAGTATATTTAAGAATAAGGGAATTCCAAATATATTTTTCTTCCTTGTAGGAGCAATACACATAAAACAAATAGTAAAATAACACATTAAGTAAGGTGTGATGACATACCTTATTTGTATGATTCCAATCTTCAATTTGTTTCGTAGACGTGCTGGAGTCGGGTTTTGAAGTTGTAACAGCAAAAACAACTCCATACATGTCCAACAGAGTAAACACATGTTCTTGCCAGTGTTAGAAGTTCTAACCGATGAAGACTTTCATTTTCAAACATCTGAAAAGGGTTTTGCAAAGATGGTTTGAGTTGCATAAACATCGTTTGAGGTCTCCGTTGTAAAGTTGTTGTTGATGTCCATACCGTCAGTCATAAGCACTTACGATTGTAGTAAATAAAAACTGAAAACATGAACAAAGTTAATTTCCTGAGGTGTGGATGATCAATGTCTTTAAGGACTTATCCGTGGTGTGTTGTTCAAGTCCCCCAAGATACAACATAAACTTCTCAGATAATACTGAGGATATCAAAACTAGCAAGTAAACTCTTAAGAGTGAAAAACTAGGATACCGAAAATATAGAAAGATAGAAAGAATGAAGAAGTGAAAAGGAGTGAAGAATTCGTGAAAGAGATGTGTGTGAAGAGGCGTAGGAAACCCCTATTTATAGAGTGGGAATGTGCAACATCCCAAAAACTATTGCAACTCCAAAACCGATTTTAGTGGCACCACTTCCCTTTCTAGTAGCACAACTTTCCGAGGAGAACATCCTAGAAGTCAGAATCTTGCATGTTGAGATCCAGCTAGGGAGATCGATACTTGTGGAGGAGGATCTCGTGTCCGAGAATCTCTCCAAGAAGATCAGGACTGATGCAGGGAGGTCGCCAAAGAAAACGCAACAACGACACTCTATTTACGATATTCGCGTTCGTTATGCATCTTCGTTTTAAAAGGTGATATCTTTTGCGATATTTTGTTCAAATTTACAACAATTCATCCTCACAAAACTAACTTTTAAGATAACAATTGTCCCTACTTATATACTACAAATTGATCTTATCTTTAGTCAATATGGAACGATCAATACACCTTCATACATTTATGGATGATTTAACAATATCCTAATTAGAATAGACTTTAATACAAAATGAAAGTTTACGTCATCCTTAAAGTTAATATTGTATCACACTTTCGATAGTGTTTGTCCATGACTATAGGAAGAAAATAAATGGATGGAGTATTATGCCTCCTCATGTGGATTATGCGGGGTTTTCTTTTTTAAAGATTGAGAGAATTGTACATGAATGAATGAGATCATGATTACAGGAACAAAAGAAATGGATGGAGTATTATGCCTCCTCACGTGGATTATGCAGGGTTTTCTTTTTTAAAGACAAAAAGAGTTGTACATGAAAGAATGAGATCATCTATAAAAGAAATATTCACACATGAATACAAACTGAAAAAATTGAGGTGGTATAAATGGGCACAAAATTTGTTGTTCCATCCATACCTTTCATTATATATATATATATAATTTTTTTTATTTTTATTATTTACATATTTATGTTTATTACTTAAGTAGAAAACATAGTTTACCTTAAGTAGAGAACATAGTTTACCTTTGAAAGAGCCTTCGTAATTTTGTATAGAATATATCATCCATAAATTTGCAAACGATGAACCTAAATTGAAGAATGTGATCCATATGAATAAAAAATGTCACTATCATCATCACAATGTAAAATCATTATACATTGGCATCAATTAGCTTAACCAATGCGAGTGATTGAACATCATTCCAAGTGTTCCATTATTTTACAAATTCAATTTCCTAAGAAAGAATGTCAATTATGAATAAATTGCAAAATACACATATATGCAAAATACATATATTGACAATTACCTATTTGTGTAAACAAATGTATGAATGTTTTGTGTCAATATCTTCATTGAACCATAAAGTCTTCTTATATTTTATGTTACCTTTAATATATCATAACAAATCGTGTTTATTAAAATGATGTCTAATTAAGTAGAATACCTGGTTTTGAAATAACAAAATATCTTTATAAACAACATTTTTTGGTAAAATTTTCATTTTCTCTTTCATGGTGTCCTTCTTTAATAAGACTTTTTTGTTGAAGTTTGAGAAACACCTCTTGACAAATGCAACATATAATTGACTATGACTAAAAACGTGTCATGAAAGGTGAATTCCAACATTGAGTATAGTTTGACCCTGTGATTTATTTATAGTAATGACAAAACTTAGTTTTACATGAAATTGTTTCCTAATAAGCATAAATGAGAGACATGTATTTTATGTTGTTTTATGTTTAATTCTTGGTAAGAAAGATTTTTTCCCAATATGATGATGACCTATCAAGATTTCAACATCTAACATGTTCATGTAGAACCCACAAAACAATAATCTCGTCCCATTACATAATCTAGATTAAGGGTCTATGTTTTGTAACAAGATTAATGGTGCACCACTTTTAAACTTTAAAATATGGGATGGAGACACTTGGAGCAATGGAGTGCATGTACTCTTGTTGGTATATATTATGTGTGTCCTTCAACTTATCAAATAACAATAAATTATGTTGTTCTCCTGGAAAATGACCGGTAATCATGTTATTGAGGTTATCATTTTTTTAGTCAATATAGCTCTCTAGACCGTATAAGATGCATGCCATGTATGAAATTACAATTCGGGAAATGTTTTTTTTTGTTTAAGTTAGTATATTAAAATATTTCCTTCTCATTTATTACTAGTTCATGGAGTATTTTCACCATATCATCAAGAATTGTAGGTTCAATCTCATATCCCATGCGCATGAGATATTCTACAAAATCATGATCTAGTAATGATTGCATGTTTTGTTGTAAATACAATACCTTTGTACTACTTTATAAAGGAAACTTATATGTAGAAATAATTTATGCCTTTGTACCCTTTTAAACAATACCTAGAAAAAAACCTCCTCCTAATATCATCACTTTAGTTCCAAATGTAACATCATAACCTAGAATATCTTTTAATAATCGATGTAATGCCTCTTAAGCATATTTGTTAGTCATGGTACTTAATCCCAATTGTTGTTTCTCTTAATATAAAAATAAAAAAGGAAACAAAATACGCAAAAATAAAAGAAGTTATAAATCTCTTTATTTATATAATAAATTTAAAGATTTTAAAAAGTTTGAATATATATATTTAATATATTCTTTTATATAATAATTTTGAAATTTTATTATCATATTAAGTCTCAATTTATTTTAAATCTCAAATTTAATTAGTAATTAATTTTTTTAAAATATAAAATATATTTATCCAAAACATCTTGTCTTTAAATATATAAGAAAAGTTCACGATTCAATGTGTTAATAATAAAGTATAATTGAAGAAATGTCAAAGAACAATTTTTTTTACTATGAATGAAATATGTAGAAATAATTTAATCCTTATTAGATCCAAATAAATATCCCATTAACATTTTCCTTTGAAAAATATTGAATCAATCAATATTCTAAAAATTACATTCTTTTACGCAAAATCGATTCTTGCACTCGAATTTAATTTGAAAAGATCATTATCCTTTTAAACAGTTCGCTGTAGTTTCTATACTATTCTTTAATAAATTATGGAAGTGATTCTTATTTTAAAAATAATTCATCATCTCGTAGCGGTTCCGACACAATTTTGATCCAGTAACAATTAAAGCAATTACTCGAGTTCCTGTGTACATCAAATACACCCGATCTTCCAAATCATAAGATCAAATTAAAAAGTAGAACTCCAATCATGTTAATAGAAAACTTAGATCAAACATAAGGTTTATGCAATTGTACACAATTGATAGTCACAAGACCACAAATCATGCAATTGAAGAAAAAATCATGTGTCAAAAACATTTACAAGTTGGTTTACATTGAGAGATAATAGTGAAACAATACAGCACAAGACAGAAAATAGAAACTATGGCTAAGAGCCTCCCTCACACGTTGGCCACTCTTAATGTAAAATGAAGAACATCTAACTTCATGAATTATAACTAAAAATTGATTTTGGTTAAAAATAAATGAAAACATGGAGGTGAACGAAATTAAACCGTGAAATAGTTATAAAAAGCAGTATCCAAAACTCAACAATCATTAAATCTCCAACATACAACTACTAAAGGGTGTCAACAGACAATCCTAAAAAAATACCAAGTCCTGCGGGACT
>Ga0123341_1004406_pt1 | contig 12353 bp, 6 predicted proteins | sample Turbeapinknodule_FD_89959 | JGI IMG/M metagenome (GOLD analysis project Ga0123341, IMG submission 89959) | Root nodule microbial communities of legume samples collected from Mexico - Turtle bean Mexico pink nodule | ecosystem: Host-associated > Plants > Roots > Nodule | place: Mexico: Nepantla... | reverse complement strand
TATATAATCCTACTGACATGTTAAAAAATTAGTACAAAATAAAAAATACTAAGCATATGTTAAATAATTAGTACAAAATAAAGAATACTGAGGTTTTTGCTTTTAGTGAAATATTAATTTTTTTTCTACAAAAAATTGTGGAAGTGAGATGTGTTAAAACCTTTTGTTTCTGTTCCCTTAAAATTAATAAATAAATTACAAACATAGGCATGTATGGTTGTATTTGAGGAAGAAGATGAAAATGAAAGAAGAAGAAGAAGGACTTTTCTTACTTCTATTTGCAACCCCACAAAATACTATGCTTGCCCTTTTTATGCATCTAATGTTTCTAACCCATACTTAAAACCCAAACTCTTTTTACTTTCTACACCATTCAAAAAAATATTAATTTTGTCCTTAATTTAAATACCACTATCATCCTTTTATAAAACTAAAAACTAACACAAAATTTATACATATCTTAAATACACAATTACCTAATTAAACAAATTTAATTTAATTACGACTTTTCAATTGTTTACACATTTATATTAACACATAAAAACAAAACTCCTTTTAAATATATTATTATATAGTAATGTTAATTTCACCTACACAATTATAAGATATATATCATTCTACAACTTTTGTTTCTTCTGTTTTTCTCTTATCCTCCTCTATCTGTAAAACAACACAAATATGAAAGGAAGGAGATATTTGAAGGGTACTCCTCAATCCACATTCTCTCTTTAAGTATGCATTTGATAGACTTAAAGTGAGAAGGAATGTGAATGTGATATTTTTTAAACTTTCTACCATTTGAAATATAAGAGTATCATTCAGCAAATTTTTCAGCAAATTTGTGCTTCTTATCTAAGTATCATTCCCAAAACTCAAGACAGTATTAAGTAGGAATTTACCATTTATACCACATCTCTCCCCTTTATCTTTAATTAGTTTATATCATTGCCTTTAAACTGATTTTAAGTAAAGTCAAACTTAAAATGAAACAAAACAAAACAAAACTACATTAAAAACAAGTTACATATGCAGTGTTTTTTCTTTGTTATCTTTGTTTTCTTGGTTGTGTGAAGAAATAATCTCTTGTATAATCTTTTCCAGTTGTATACGATTACAGGTCTAGCTAAAAATATTGAAGACAGCAGGGATGGCCTAGAACAAAATAGCCTCACAGAAATGCATTGGTCTACATAAAACAATAGTTGTAATTTCAAAGTCTATAACCATGCAAATGCTTGGCCCATCTTCTGGCCATGTAAGGGCCATGAAAATCCCAACTTTCAACACTGCTAGTCCTACCACCACCACCACCACCTGTGCTCATATCCCTCACTGTTTCTTCACCATCTTCTGAAGCATCACCTTTATGTTCTCCAACACCTACAACAGTTTCTCCTGTCCTCCTAACACACTCATCGATTTCACCTTCAATGTAGCTATATTCCACATACACATGAGTGCAGTCACCAAGGTCTAACAGAATCCTTCTTTCTTCTCCACCTCTTATCTCTCCAATCCTTATGACTCTGCCACTGCCAACTTCCTCTCCAGCACCACATATTCTCAGCTGGATTTCGCGCACAATGCCTCCCAACATCTTGGCCAAGAACTCCTCAAACTCTTGTATGACAAATCCACTAGAAGTGCCAAAGCCAAATCCAACATGAAATCTATGAATTGGTGTAGATGGTAGTTCCATGCTTACTGCATGGTATGGTCTAGTAGGATTATCTGACAAGTGCAGGATACATGATTCGGGGTTCTTGTGCACACGGTCTTCAAGTATCTTGATGCCTTTCTTCAACCCTTCAACTGGATCAGCTTGCCCCATGTAGAACAACCGGTCAATGACTTGAAGGGCTGTGCGCTTTCCATAGGATGTCATGCGTCTTAAGGGGAAGACACGAGCCGCAGCTGAGGAATATGTAACGATGGCCAAACGGTCTATCTGTCTAAGGGAGAAAACCACAAGAGCCATTGCTTGTTTGAGAAGTCTTAGGTGTGGTCCATTTGGACTAGCCACCAAGACCAAGTCAGTGGCTCGTTCATGGGTCAGTTTCACAGAGAGATAGGCTCTATTTGAGGAAGGGCACATGATATAAGGTGTTTGCATTGGTGGAGATTGTACAAGTGACGAGGAGCTGCAAGTTAAAGGGTGGAGTGATAGATGGCAAGGGCATGAGGCATGTTTAGTCACTTGCAAAGCTGGATGGTAACTGGTTGGTGCATTTGGTGGAATAGGCACAAGAGAGAAACACAGCTTGGGACTGTCAGGTGTGTCATCAGGTTCAACTGGATCATCATCATCATAGCGCGCAGAGCGTAGAAGAGATCGGCGATGAACACGGAAGGTAGCAATGGAATCATCAAGGATTCGAAGAATGGGATCACTTTGGTTAGTAGAAGTGAGAGGCCCACCAAGGTTGTTGTTTAGGTTGCGAGGGAGCTGGGTCCAATGAGCACGGCAAATGGGGCAAGTGACACTTCCATGGCGGACATTGGAAGAGATGCAGGCAAAATGGAATGCATGAGAGCACTGAGCAGTGAATATAGCTTGACCTGGACTGCTGCCCTTGCTGTGGTAGCTAAGAGGATCTAAACAAATTGCACACAGATTCTGCAAACAAATAAAACGAAGCAGGTGAGTCAAACGAACAGTGAAGGAACAAGTACATTCATGAATACTAGGAAGAAATACAAGAATACACTCATAATTTTGACCAAGAAAAACGTGTTACAGATTGACAAGAAAGACAGACAGTGAGATTTGATTCAGGAACAAATGAATCAAGAAAATGAATGTTACACTGACACAAAACAAACCATGCTGTATTTGCTTGTCCCTTTCAAGCTTCTAGTCGTATAGATGAATGTACATAACATACATAGCTCCGATATTTTCAAAGCTAACAGTACCAAGGGAAAAGAAGAACTCCCATATTTTCAAAGTGATATCACACTCTACTCAATTCAGAAGAAACTGATTAGATTGTGATGATAATGTAAAATATGGATTGCATTTATGATGAAACTATTGACTTTTGTAATAATTGTTTTAGAAGTCATATCTTGTATGCTTTCTAGTTGGTGGATGTATAAAAGTCTTTACACTGATAATGAATCAAAATTAAACTCTTTCCAAAATAAAATAGTTGGGATAAAACCAGATGATGATTGAAGAATACATAACATATGTAAAATCTTATCACTCCGGTGGTTTCATGCCAATATTCACACACAAATGCATGATTTCTTCAAATTTGTCAATTTTTACCATTGGATTAAAGTAGAGACATATACAGTGAAACTTTTGGTAAATGAAAAATGACATTCCACACTCAAAGTGACAATGGATTGTGTTCATCACAAAAGTTTATTCCCTTCATTATGAAGCTATTGGATGAAATAGAGAGGTTATCACGACAATAGAAGAAAAGGTATGATCATGCATGTAGTGGCAGGTGAAACTTCCCAACGTGGGGTCTGTATTTAATGAATTGATTCTTGGCTTCACTAATGTGCCATGTGCAGGTATTCACATGCCAGTATTCTCTATTAACCACATTCGGTGTTCTATATATTTCAGTACCAAAATAAATGCTTTAAAGCCATTTGGCAAATCACAGAAAAATAATAAAGCAAAAGGGTAGTTAAAAAGAAAGATTAAGCATCAATTACAAAAAAGTAAGAAAAAGAAGAAAAATGTTCCACAAGGTCAAACTTTTAGGTTCATTGGATTCCGAAGAGTTACAAAGCAATAATAGAATGAATACAAAGATAGGAAACGCATGAAAGAATTGAGTACCAAAATGTGTAGTAGCTAGAAGTTGGAAGAGTTACTTTAATCCTAAACCTATTAATTCATTAAAAATATTAATAAATCTCCAAGTTACCTCTGTAGAATCAACAATGCTAATATTTATTAATTTGCCAACCTAGAAAAATGAAAAGCCTTGTGGTGGTTTAAGGAACTAAACGTGAATTACCTTGCCATGAAGCTCATTGTTGATGTTGGTAGTGATACCAGAATCTGTTTCTTCTATTACCTCCCCTGGGGAACTTTTTGTTCTTGATGGAGACACAAATGAGGAATTTGAGGCCTGCAAACACACAACAATAATGACATCTATAACCACGACAAATTCATAAACAATCCAAGTCACCCCCAACCACTATCATCAAAAGTATTATCAGAGAAAAACAAAAGGAAAACCACAAAAATCAAGTAGCAAAGAGCATTCCCAAATCCAAGATTTCACGCCCAAAACCGATGATGGATGAAGAGGGCCATCCAATTGGACACCAATTTAGCAAAATTGCAGTGCATCCCAAAATGCAGATAAAGTTTGAATCTTTCCCCAAAATGCAAACAGCCAAAGAAGAAAGAAATGCATAGTGTTGAGAAAAGGGAAAGTGGGAGTTTACAGTGGCAGATAGACTACAAGACGTGTCAATGGATACTGGATCCACCAAAGCCTTTCTCCTTGAGAATGAGCCACACGCATATGCTGCTGCCACAGCCACCTTCCTTGCTGCTTCTTTCAGCTTTGAAGTCCCTCTTCTTCCCCCTCCTCCTTCTCCCATTCTCTCCTTTCTTTTCACTAGCCCAGTTGTTTTTTGTCAAAGCTTTCAGTGTTAGAGAGTTACCCTCTGAAGCTTTTTTGTGTTTGTGTCTCTGATGAGGCCACAAGTGATGCAGAGGAACAGATGAGAGAGAGAAAAGAAAGGAGACAAAGAGCTCTGCAAAATTCAGCAATGAGCAGCTTCTGTTGCCGTCGCTGCTGTTACTTTTGTAAGTCACTATTATTGTTGTTGTGTTCTTTCTTCATCAGCACCACACACACGCTTATATAACATAAGTACATTACATTTCACAACCGCTTCTAAGCACTGCCACCCCTACACCATTATTATATTTGCTTATGCTCATTCACATTTACCAATAAAAAAAAAATAACCCCTTTTTGTTTTTACCCTCTTACACTCTTCACTTCAACTTCAAACCCTCAAGCTACCCCAATTCCCATTTTATGCTTTCATCCATAAAGTTAGGTTTTTTATTTATAAATATTAAATCTCTTGAAAAATATTTTTAATTGAAGGATCTGCCTAATTTATTGTAGTCAAGTGGAATATTTTTATATTCTTTTATGAAGGTTTAAATCCAAATATACATAAATCAAAATAACCCGGGTGCATTTTTAGGTTTGTACTAATTTTAACACAGTTGAACCTGACTGAAAAAAATGTCAGGGGTTGAAAAACTTTTTGAATGGAGAAAAAAAAAATTCTATAATGTTGAATAGTTGATGTGTATTTAGGAAAGTGAGTTTTTAAATGATTTAAAATGCAAAAAAAGTTATTTGATACTTGTTGAAAAGGAGTGTGAGAACCATATTTACTATTTAGGGGAAACAACAGTATTCTTGTCAAAGATTGTAATTTGATTGCTTTGAAAGGAAGAATGAAGTTGGGCTTGACAGTTTCCACTTGAAGGCATAGATTTAGATCCTATGGGTAACCTTTTTTTTCATGGGAAACAGACCAAGGCAAATTTTAATTAATTAGTCTACAAACTATAGCATCAAACATCAACGTTACTTGCGTTTAAAACTATAGTTTAGTAAAAAGAAAAAAAGGGTGTTGAAATTGATGGAATAGCATGGAATTAGGAGAGAGGAAAAGGACCAATTTGGCCCTTTACAAAAACAATGATATTATGGGGCCATCCCACTCAACCTAATTGACCAATACTAGTTGTTTACAGCAATAGTGAGATCCCTCCACTTGGACCACGCTTATATTTTCATCCATTTTTTCTTCCAATGTTTATTGAAAAAAAAAACTCAAGCTTTCAAAATTCTATGTGTGCATCAAGTGTGTGATAAGTTTATGCACTTTTTGAGGAAAAAAAACATTTTTATGGCCCTAAATTTAGAGTGTATGTAGTGAGCGTTTGTGAAACATAATGACAATTTATGGGATGAGTTCAATGATGACAAGTTTCCATTAGATTTAAAGCACTTCACCCCACATTCTCCACAGGGAATTGGGTCCACCAGTTTGTAGCTCAGGGACACATCTTTTTTCTTATTCTTCTTTCTCCCTTTTAAACATAGTAGCAGCAATGTAAATCTTTAATATTGGTACCATTTTTCAGCATGCGTTAGCTACGACTTAGAATCACTTTGGTACCAACTTGTTTCAGAAAAAAAAAAAAAGAAAAAAGAATGAAACTTGTGAATTGGCTCACTAGAGTCAAAACAGAGATCTGATTTGATGGCAGGATTGAAAAGCAGTGCAATGGAGAGGAAAAAATGGGGAAAATATAAAAGAACAAAAAAAATGAGAGAGAAAAAGAGAAGGGTCAAAAGGGTTCCAAGAGGTGGGGAAAATGACCGTTTTATTTGAATTTAAAAGGTTCATTGCATTGATCCACAATAGCTTCCATAATTCCATTCTTTGGCTTTTTGTTCTTCTTCTTTTCCTTTTAGGATGTAAATACATAAATAAATGGACAATTTATTTGCAATGCAAAGCTAGTCAAAGCAAGAGAGACTAATGGGCTGGCTCCAAAATGCTTTTCTTGCACTGCTTGTATTCCACTTGTCTTCTTCATATACTTACATGGGCTACATTATATCTCTCCTTTTCCTTTTTTCTATATTCTTCTTCTTTTATAGCTCATGCATATTTATTGTTTAGCTTTTTAGGTTAGATATCTAATGCCTTCTTTGTTGGTGTAGTTATATGGATTAAGGGTGTCTTAAGATTCACTTTATAGGATGAGTTTAGGATTGATGGTTTCAATGACATGGTATTTTTTGTGTGCTACACTGGCTATTTGATTACATAATGAGAAATTTTGGTTGTGGACAAAAAGTTAACTGCATATTCAAACCAGGTTGTTGTTCATTTATGAGATATTAACTGGTTGTGCATGTGGTTTTAACTAATCATAATTGAACTTGATTAGACATGGAAGAGTAAGCAAGACTAGTTCATGTGCTTAATTAAATAAGTCATAATTAATTGATATGGTTAAGCTAACTGTGAATTTTGTTATTTGAATAGCAATATGAAAAAAGGCAAAGTAAAATTCATTTGATGAAAATAAAGCACACTGTGAATGAAAAAAGAGAAGGGGGACTCAAAAGGGGTTATTCTGTAGTGTAGTTTCATTTGTGCTTTTGCATGCTTGTTGTTGCTAATTAGTTTCTTTCCATTCCCTTTGATCAGAAAAAGGATGAGTTGTCCCATTGATGATTAAACCGCGTTAGAATAATAGGTCTTCTTTGAACTACTGCCATAGGTGACAATCAAATGTCTCTTTCCTCCTTTTACCTTTTTTTGCCATCCAAATTCTCTTCTTTTTTTGTCCCAAAATACCAGAAGAGGGTCCCAAAATATTACCTACATATTAGGTTACTGTAGTACTCTATATTCAGATGAGATAAATTCCATAAAGTATCCATATCACTCAAAAAATATGAAACATAAGCATCCCAAGTAAAGTAAAATATATTCCACTCCTTGAGAGATGTTTAAATTGCAAATGTCTCCCTCTTCTTCCATTGACATAACTTATTCCATTTTAATGTAAGTGAATTTGTTAGTACTAGTGAGTACTTATGAACAAACCTCAATTGAAAGTTTTGTTTTTTTTTTTCTACTTTCAAGGCCATGACAGATAAATTTTGATTCCTGTGTTATCAAGTTTTGCACTTTAGCAGAGAGAACAATATTTTGAATCAACCATCTATCCTTTTTCATTTTTTGTTCAGAATCTTCATTTCACCTTTTTAAAGTCATAAAGTTTGTATTAGAGATTCAAAACTAACTGTGGATAATGCCGAGTCTTGTAAGATGAGAAAAAAAGTGGCCTCAAGAGGTCTGTTTATATGAAAATAGATTAAACTATAGCAGCTCTTAAACTAAATCTATCAGGGTTTGGACTTTGGATCATGCTCTTCACCAAACTAGGTGGAATTTTTTGAGTTAAGTAATAGACACTAGACAACAATTTAAGCAATCAGCTAAGAAATCAAACGTGTACATAAATTATTAGTACGAGCAGAAACGTATTAGCATAGCAAGTTTGCGTCCACGTATAAATATTATCATTTTCTTTTCTGTCCACAAGTTATTTGGAATGGTTAGGTAGTGATGATGCTCCTACTCACATGCTTCAGGCAAGACATGTAACAAGAAGACAAATGACAAAAAACCAATAATTCAAATTTAATGTGTACGAACGAGCTTGTATTGAGTTGTCGTGGTAATCAATCACTAAACTTGAATGTGCTAATTTTAATGCAGATTCAGGTTTATTCATTAATTGTGGGGTACGAGAAATGTATCAAAATTGGATATTTTCTCTTGAAAGCAAGTTCTTATAATGGAGCCAGAAAACGATGGATGCACCCAAAGGAAAATAATGACAGTACTGAGAACTTAGGGAATCTCTTTTTGTGAATGACATGGGAAAGCTATTGGTGATCCTCTCTTGCCTCTCAAAAGAAGGTAAAGGGGAAAGTTTTCTTGTGTCCGCAAAAACTTGCTGCTTGCTAGCCTACAAAGAACGAATGTGTTTGATTGCTTCTTCAAATAGTTCAGTTTGACCTGGTCAAAGTATAAGGGAGTTGAACTTGGATTATAGGAACATGACCTTATTCGGAACTTACTTCAACCTTTTCAAAATAACTTATGGCTTCTATAACTTATTTTTGAAATTATCAAAATAATTTTTCAACTTGTTTCAATAAGCTTTTATGGTAATTCAATTGACAACATGTGTTGAGTTATAAAAAGAATTTAGTGTTCGTTCTAATAAAAAAACTCTCCATAAAAAAGAGTTCTGGGTTTTAAATATGACTAACGAACCAGAAGACTTAAACTCGTTAGAAAACTTCATAATCTCACAGAAGAAGCAAAGACTCACTTTACATGATTAAGAAAAATCATGTCATAAGGTTTATATAGAAATAAGTATTTTATTAAACTGTTGGTTGTGCAGTTTGAGCATATGTTTTTAATCTTATTCCAAGATGTTGCTGTCTCTGTCCGTATCTTCTTTCTTAGTCATGAATAGTTTTTCCTTAATACATGCACCATATTTCCCGGTGGTTGTTAATAGGTCAGGTCACAAGACTCACAACTCACAAGAGGCCAAAGTTTGTCATTTTCTAATTGTTTGACGCCCTCACTTTTCATAGTCCATTAATCATAATGCAACTGGATTTCACGGTCACTTCTGAATCTTTCCGTTCCTATCTGTACCACTACATAAAAGAAAAAGAAATAGTTATATCCACAGCTTTTAGAAATCCCATGATTAGAACAGAAGGGTAAATCATTAGCTTATTTGAATTTGATTTGGACTTTGGAACTGAACGGTTAGCAACAATTTCACTTTTTACCTTTTCAGTTCACTCTATACTTATGTGTGCTCTCCTTTCCAATACAATAACATAAAACACCTTCTTAACTTAACTGTTGTGTGTCAACTCTGTATTCTCACCCGTTTTGTTGTTCTTATATCAATAATTTATATCATGCTAAATAGCACACCAAGTTTGAAAGAACTAAGCAGGGGCCTTCATAATAACACAATAAAGTATACATTTTTTTATGTTAGATGTAACTTTGGTTAGTACATAGTTAATTGAGAACTAATCTACTAGCAACATGTTCTCTGGTGTAGAAACCATTTCCCTCATCAAAGGTTGAAGATTCTGTTGCAACAATCTGTCAATTTCCTCAATCTGGGGATGAGATCTTTCCCCAACAACAAATACATGATTTTTCCCTTTTATCTGTATTTGACTATATCCTGGAATTTTCTTCAGATATCTCTCTTTCATTCTTTTCCTAACTTTTGCAAACTCACCCCACTGACCCTCTGCAGCGTATGTATTGGCTAGTAGTACATATGCCCCCGAACTAGATGGATCTAGATCTAATAGTTTCTCACCAATGGAAATTGCCATTGCAACATCCCCATGAAGCCTGCTCGCACCAAGCAAAGCCATAAGAACAGCTTCATCTCTCTTGGAAGGAGGAACAGTAGACACTACATCTATTGCTTCATCCATAAGTCCTGCTCTACTTAGAATGTCTACAAGGCAGGAATAGTGCTCAGCCTTAAGATTTAAATTATAAGTACCCTTGATTGAGTCAAACAGTCTTCTACCTTGGTTAACAAGACCAGCATGGCTACAAGCAGATAAGAGTCCCACAAAGGTGACCTCATCTGGCTTAATTCCTGATACTAGCATGCGTGCGAATACCTGCAAGGCATGGTGACCACGTCCATGATTTGAATAAGCTACTATCATCGCAGTCCATGACACTACATCTTTTGTCTTTAGTAACTCAAAGACAAGCCTAGCTGAGCAAAGATCTCCACTTTTGGAGTACATCGTAATAAGTGCATTTGTAAGCCATGTGTTGTGCTCAAAACCGAGCCGTATAACCATTGCATGAGCTTGCATGAGTTCCACCATGCCATCACAGGAAGCTACTACGCTAGTCATAGTGGTTTCATTGGGTCTAACGCAAGATCTTAGCATTACAACAAACAGACATAAGGCTTCTGCTGTATCACCATTCCTTGCGTAGCCATCGATCATTGTATTCCAACTTCCAACTTTCTTCTCCGGCACCTGGTTGAAAATCACGCGGGCTTCATCCATGTGACCCTCATCAACACATGCACTGATCATTGCAGTCCATGCAGCCATATCTTTATGAGGCATGAGATCAAAATACTTCCTAGCAAGCCCAATCATCTTGTTGTGTGCCAAACCCGAAACCATAGCCGTCCACGAAACATGATTCCTATCCGGCATTGATTCAAATAAACCTATAGCCTCATTCACTCTATTGACCCTTAAAAAACCCGAGATCATGATGTTCCAAGAACGAACATTCCTTTCAGGCATTTCAAGGAAGAGCTTATAAGCCTCATCAAAGCAGTCATTGTCAAGATATGCCTTGACCATAGCTGTCCAAGCTATGATATTCTTTTCAGGCATGAGATCAAAATACTTTCGAGCATGGTCCATCAGCCCATTGCGAGCAAAACCTGAAACCACTGCACTCCAGGACACAACGTTTCTGTCAGGCATTTGATCAAACAAGTGCATAGCCTCGTCAATTCTTCCATAACTAAAATACCCAGAAATCAAACTAGTCCAAGAGAATGCATTCCTATGACTCATACTATCGAACGCCTTACGAGCATCATCCAAGCGACCAGCTTTAGCATACCCAGCAATCATTGCGGACTCTGCAACAATGTTTTTTCGTGGCATTGCTTTGAACACTGTTTCGGCTCCAAGTAGGTCCTTGTTCTTCAAATAAACGGTGATCATGGAATTGTACGAAACATCGTCTCGTTGAGGCATTTGGTCGAACAGCTTCTTTGCTTCTTGGAGCTTGCCCTGGAGACCCAAAATTGTTATCTCCGCATTGCGTCTGTGGAGTGCATCATCCGAAGACCTTGGCTTTGTTCCAGCCCCATTGGAAATTTTCACCAAACCCTTTTCTTGGTCGCTGGAAATGGATGCTTTGAAATGCCTCAGAAAACGAAAAGTAGGCTGCCAAATACTCCGCACGTGCTGACAGACACACATGTTGATCATCAGTACTACGTTGATATGTGAATTCTTGTCAATTACTAAATATTTTCATAATTTTTTTTAAAAAACTGAGATTTTAAAATATGTATTAAAAAAATAACTATGTATTTAAAAATATGAATTTTTTATTTGTTTTTGATGATTGTTGAGAATGAAAACAAAAAAGGTGTTTATCCAGGTTAAATATTCATATGGGACAACCTCATGCAACCAATAAGATAAAAAAGCAATCTCAAAGCAATTATTGTTATTGTTATGAGGAAATATCTGAGCACAAGATTATGAACAATTTAGAATCAACCACACAAATTTGGCAAACACCCATTAAGGCCTTGTCCTTATAATAATTCATTTTACAATAATTGAATAGATCTGTAGGAGAATTTTAAAAAAAAAATAGACAGGGAAAACATGGTTTTATAGTATTGAAACTTCAAAAGCTTTTTCTTTAAACTTCTTTTTGTTTTTCAACACTTTTAAATTTATTAATCATTGGAATTACATTTTAATTTGTATTAGGTGTCTGTTTTTTAGTCAATTTCTTCTATATGTTCAAGTGGAAGAAACCTAATATTTTAATAAAGGAATTTGAGTTTTCAACTCTTTTATATGTAAACATTAATTTATATTTTTATTCCTTGTATGTTTTTATACATATTTATTTGTTAATAAATATTTTTAGGTTTCATCACATAAAAGAAACTACCTAGG
>Ga0123341_1004405_pt1 | contig 12353 bp, 9 predicted proteins | sample Turbeapinknodule_FD_89959 | JGI IMG/M metagenome (GOLD analysis project Ga0123341, IMG submission 89959) | Root nodule microbial communities of legume samples collected from Mexico - Turtle bean Mexico pink nodule | ecosystem: Host-associated > Plants > Roots > Nodule | place: Mexico: Nepantla... | reverse complement strand
TTATTTTTAAAAATATTATTTTTTACTTATCAATTTAAGCTACTTTTCTTTTTATAATTCTTATTGTGTATAATTTTCGTATATTGATTACTTCAATTTCTAATATTAAATCCTTTTAAATTTAAATTAAATACAAAATTAAAAAGTAACTCGAAAAAAATACTCAAAATAGTATAGTAATTAATAGCTTCTATTAAATTAAAAATATGAAAAAGAATAAAATGAATTAAAGATAATAAGAAAATGTATTGAAGTGTAAAAGGTGATAATAAAAAATTAAATAAATTACATGCTACAAACCAGTTAAAATAACTTAGAAACTTAAAAACTCCTAAAATAAGTTACCAAACATTTTTATTTGGTCAAACAAACTTATAAATAACTTATTTGTTTTGTCAAATATACTACAAGATTACAAACAATGCATCACAGTAATATTCTATCTTAAATAAGATACAGTTACATTTAAAAAATATATAGTCCAAAATGAAAATAGGAAATTTATTTTTTTATTGGATGCACTAAGTTATGTCCTTTATATATATATATATATATATATTACCTAATACGGTCCTTACTCATCATCATTGGAAGATTAGTTTCTTAGTGCATATTTTTCTTTATTTGGGTCTAAAGCATTTATTTCCTTCATTAAATCTTTAGGTTTAACCATAAATTACTCCCACATGTCGTTATTTGGATTAAGAGATTAAGAACACCTTTGGATACAAATTACACACACAACAAACCCTAAATTACACAAGTTTAGTCTTCCAATTTAAAAGTTATTAAAAAGAGTATGACTAGGTCTTTTATTAATGATTATTTTTTATTTAAAATTATTTTCTTTATATATTTTATTTTCAAAGGATAAGCAATTACACAGCCATTGTGCTTAACAATGAGGAGTATGTGAGGTAATCTTTGCCACATATGATTCAAATGCAATTCAAATTACTCGATTACCTTTCAATCATGTGCACCATCATCTTCACATCCGCACCATTATCACTCTACGATTATGAACCATCATACCAACCTCAACAATCATACCACAAACAACCACACTTGCTAGCCTCATCAAACCTACCATCCCACCTTATGCCTAAACATTCCCACCTAGCCAAATTTTGGGGATTAGGGAAAAACATTCAATCATACCCCAATTATTTATGGGTCCATATGTAAACATAGAGAAAGAGCAATCTCAACCAATCTCACAACAACCATTAGGAGAGCATGAAATTGTTGGTCTTCTTATTGAAGTGTTTGATCCTTTTAATGAGAAAAAAAGATGATGTTGAATTTTAGGATGATGAAGACAAGAACCAACTAGATTTAACACCAAGGAACAAGTACAAGATGCCATCGACCATTTCCATATTCAAAACCATTGCACCTACAAGGTGGAGCTTTTAAGTCAAACAAAGTTTGTGTTGCAATCTGCTCATCCTGTGTGTGCCTGGAGATGTAGAGCAATCTCGTGTTCAAAATATCAATGCTCATAAATAATGAAGTTGGAAGATGAACACACTTGTGTTTCCCCCAATGATTTCACTAGACCATAAGAAGTTCTGGTCAAAGATGATTTCATGAAATTGTGAAGGTTAATCCATCAATACTAGTGTCAACGATTATAACTCACATCATACACTATTATAACTCACATCAAGTTAAGTATGGGCTACACAGTGAGCTACCAGAAGGTATGGCCGAGCAAACAAAGTGTCATTGGAAATGTAAAAGACAACATATCACGACAAATTGTTGGATGAAGACTACATATTCTTCAAGAGGGTCTTCTGAACATTCAAGTCATAGTCATGCATTAATGGTTTTTGTTACCGTAAGTTAGTTGTTTAGATTGATAAAATATTCCTATATGACAAATATAGATAGACTCATAATACCCATCACATTAGCTAGCTTGAAAGGTGAGATAGCTATTGTTTGGTTCTTTTTATTGAGGAACCTACTAGGTACATCATTCCACATTCGAACATTGCTTGTGTTTCTACTTCTCATAAATTGATGTATGTGTTTTAGACAAATTGTATTCCATGTACCATGTTGACATTAGTTTAATGAATACAATTTTAACTATTTTTTCTCTTAAAATTATTGTTCTTTATTTAACTATTTTATCACATAACAAATACAAATTTTTGCAAATAACATTTTAAGTTAATTCAAATTTAAATTTTTAAAATAGAAATAGTTTTACCTTTTTACGATTTGGTTAACATAGCTCTTAATAACATGGTAGTAAGTATCGTGCGACTCACGATACCAATCGCACGAAACGATACAGTTCATGCCTCCCACGATACGAATCACACAAATAATCGTTTTTGCTCATGTATCGCAAATGTATCGTGTGAATCGTAAGACGAATCGTTAAATCGGAGAATCGTTTCGTATAATAAATTGGAATTTAAAATCCTAATTTCAAAATTTTACCACGCGAACCTCTTCTCCTCTCTTCTTCTCCTACTCTACACAAACCTCATCTCCTCTCCTCCAACAACAACGACCATCAGACTCGTGACAACAAGAGGAGTGATGTCGGACAACAACAACTTTGTGGAATCGTGCAATTGTTGAGGCGTGGTGGTCGCTGGAGGCACGTGACTGTATGCACGGTGAAGAGAGTAGAAAACAGAGAATGAAGCAAAGTAGGAGCGCAAAAGAGCATAAAAGAGAGTGAAGCAAAAATTAGGGAGTGATTAACTACTTAGGATTTTTTTCTATTATCTTGGATTTTTAAAAATGTGTAAAACAAAAAGATAGGCAGATATTATGAGTGTACATGATTGTTTTGTTGTTGAAGAGGGTGTTTTGATGTTTGAAGAGGGAGCTCCAAGTAAAAAAAAGAAAGAGAGGTAATTATTTTTGTTTAGAACTTTTACAACTTACAACTTACAACTTGAAAGCTCAACAAACTAGAACTAATTAAATTTATTTATTTTTGTTTTGCTAATATAGGTCCTAGAGATTTAAATACTAAGACCAATAAAAATGAAAAATCCATAGGAGATGAGGAAGACATTGAAGAACTTTTTGTAGAAGATGAAGATTACTTGAGTAATGTAGACGTTGGAGAGGAAGACAATGAAATATGAATGACTATGATAATTGCATCTTTGCATGTTTACATATCTTATATATTGAATTATATGTTACATTTTTTAGTGTTTGTGAATCTTACGATTCACAATACGGAACGATTCACGATTCAGAAAATCAAATCTCTAATACACTACTTGTATCTCAATTCAACTACCATGCTTAATAATACTTGAAAAAATATTCAAAATCACAACCTTCGAATCAAATTTTATTGAACAGAATTAATCCAACAACAATAAATGCAAACATATCTTATTGATCATTGCTTTCCTTCAAGGCACATTGATCAACAATATGTATAGTTGCACAGTTGTCCATGCTTTGTTTTTTCTCCAGGTCACATTGATCAACAATTTCTACAGTTGTTGCACAATCATCCATACATTATTTTTCTTCACAATACACTAATCAACAATTTATACAATTTTACAATCATTCGTAATTTACTTTGTAACAAAGTATACATGCATACTTTACTTTGCTTCAAGGCATATTGATCAACACATAAGAATCTCACTAGCACCAATGCTTTCATAATAGTGCATCCTAAGTGTATCTACACTAGTGTATTCATTATAGTAGATCCTATCTATATCATTGCTTTAACAACGCACACAGATCATGCTTATTTGTCATTTAATAATTGCTCAACTATAAATTGAACCATCTACCTATTTAAAACCATTGCATCAAAACACACACTGATAAACTCATAGATCACAATCTAATTAGGTATGATGCTACTAAAATATTAATAAATATCCATGTATGTTAAATGATTGTTAGTAAGTTTCAATCTTCTTTTAATACAATAATTAATTGTACACTAAGTTTAAAAGATCTACAAAAGAAATTATGATGCTTTTAAACTCAATTACTGCAAACTCTTCCACAAATTTCAACCTCATCACTTCCACTACTTCGGAAGACTTCCAATGGGCCATCATAATGTAAAGTCGAAATGATTACGGTTTAACATACAAATGTTGCAACCCTAGAAGAATAACAATCCAACACAATTGGTCTTTCGATCAAATATTTCACAGCATAACAAAAGTATTACAATATGAAGATCGTAAACAAGTCCTGAAAATCAACTACCAACATTCGGTTTTAGTTCTTAATAAAAAATTATGCACAACTCAATACAAGTAAAAATTGATGTTGATGTGTCACAAAAGATCAATCATCAAAAAAGGACTCAACTTTTTCAGTCAAGCGTGTACCATGAAGAATCATGGGACAACATCAAATTGTTTGTCAAAACCAACAATTTACATAGAACAACACTTGATGATGGTTTGTAACTTACTAGACAATATCTACATCGACCAACAATGTATAATAAAATTCATACTTGAGTGAGTATATATCCATTTGATTTTAATTGTATTTATGTTCTTTCCATTCACGTACATTCTTTCATGCACATTTAACTCAAATTAATGGAATTTATATTACTCTTAAATAAATATTTAAATGTTTCTTCATTAAATATAATTTGATATGTTGTTTAAATAAGCTTTTTCCAAATATTATTACATAAACTTATTAATATATTTGAGTAATATATAAAACACATCCTATCTTAAATAACTATTCCATGCCAATTTTAAATGTGATCCTGAACAAACTGAAGATCCAATTCAAAGTGTGTGTTCTTGAATGCATTATAGGATAACAAACAGGAAGACGAACTAGAGAGACCTGATGGTTTTAAATGTGATCCCAAACAAAGTGAAGATCCAATTCAAATTGTGTCGTTCTTGAATGCTTTATAAGATAGCAAGTAGGAAGATGAACCAGAGAGACCTAATGGTTTTAAATGTGATTCCGAACAAAGTGAAGATCCAATTCAAAGTGTGTCGTTCTTGAATGCATTATAGGATTCACACTGAGTAAGACCACTCCAAAATTGTTCAAATAAATGTTGGGTGGAGATGTAAGAATGTGAAGTTCTGATTGTAACGATTTTTAGCCATAAAATCTCTACAGAACAACAATTATGCAACGTATTCAACTTTTGTGCTACTTCTAGAAACAACTTTTTGTTTATGGGACGACCACGACTTGATCAATATTAAACACAATATCATGTTGTAGATTTACCATCGTTTATATCATTTCCCACTCTGAATCACTAAAGCCCGTGATTTTAGAATTGACGCTTTGTTGAATGAGTAAGCCATGATGCATTGTTCCTTTAAGATAGCATAACATTTGTTTTATTGCTTTCTAATGGTGTTCTTGAGGAGCATGCATGAACTGACACACTTTATTAACTACAAAGGAGAGTTCGGGGCAAGTAATAAGGATGTACTAAAGCACCTACAATAGATAGAAACATCGAAGGATCTGAGAAGGAAGCAAAAACATCTTGTTGAAGTTTCAGAGACGAGACCATAGGAGTATGTTGAGGAGTCAGCCATGTGAGTCCTATGCAGGAGGTTCGAATATATCAACTCTGAGATAAATGAAGTTTACCATCTTTGAGGGTGAATACTTCAATACCAAGAAAATGATGAAGTCTACCAAGATTTTTTAGGGCAAAAGAAGAGCTGAGAGTGGAAATAATGTGTTATCTCAATAAACAATGATCTTGTGATTATGATGTCATCTACATATATTAGAACAAACAAGGTTGAAGATTTAGTGAAACAAACAAACATAAATGTGTTACTAGTAGTATAATGAAAACCAAAGTTGTTAAGAGTACTACTTAACTTTTGAAACTAGGACCGAGGTGCCTGTTTGAGGCCATAGATTGCTTTGTGATGTTTGCACACAAGATTCGGATTGTCAGAAATGAACCCTGGGGTTGTTGCATATATACTTATTCCCTAGGATCTCCGTTCACAAAAGTATTGTTGACATCGATATGTTGAATTGGCCACTTGGAAGAAACCACATGTGCTAGTACAATCCGAATAGTTGTTGGTTTCACCACTGGACTGTATGTTTCATTGTAATAAATTCCTTTTGTTTGACTGTAGCCTTTTGCTACTAAACATGCTTTATGTCTCTGAAACGTGCCATCAACATTATACTTGTTTTTAAATTCCATTTACAGCTTACACAATTCGCTCCCGCTAAAAGAGAAGTAAGCGTCCATGTGCCATGATTGACAAGAGTGGTGTATTCATCCATCATAGCTTGAGACCATTGCTTTGATGATAAAGTTTCTTAACAGTTTTAGGTTCAAAAAGGACAAATGACAGAGACATAGTATATAGCTTTGTTTAAAGATTCTTGATTTTGCTCTAGTAGTCATATGATGAATATTGAGGGGAGGATTGGGATTAAGGATATTAGCAGAATCAGAGTAGAACGAGAAGTGGTAGAATGTGTTTGTGAAGGTGAGTAGTTCATAGAAGAAGGAATAACATCAGTAGTAGTATCATGCATAGTACTCACAACAATCAAAGAAGGAATAGTAGTAGACAACATATCATCATTGTGAGAACTAGTAATGAAACCATAAGCAAGCATGAAGTAAGGAGCACACATCATTAAACACTACATGAGGAGAAATATATGTTTCTCCATTTGAAGAGAGACATATATATCCCTTATTATGTAAACTATATCTAAGAAACAAACAACATGAAGATCGAAAATCTAATTTATGTTTATTATAAGGTATTAGAAGAGGAAAGCAAGCACAACCAGATGTTTTAAAATTTGGAGTAATCTAGATTAGTATTGAATAACATGTGATAAAGTGTTTTACCATGCAAAGTGGAGGAAGGAAAAACATTAATAACATGAGTTGCGATGATGAAGACTTTTGCCCAAAACTTAACAGCAGACAACATGGTGAGACCCATGTCGGTTATGTGACGATGTTTCCTTTCTATGGCCCCATTTTGTTCGTGTGTGAGGGAAAATTAGACAATGATGAATGGCATGATCATTTATAAAAAATTTAGAGACAATAAATCCCTAGCATTATTTAGTTTGTATAGCTTTTTAGTTGAAATCCAGTTTGATTTTCGGAGAAAACTTTGAAACGAGTTAACGTTGCTAGAGCTTGAGATTTAGTATGTAACAAGTATGTCCATGTATATTTAGAGTAAGCATCAAGAAAAGACATATAATACTTGGCCTTGTTTGAAGCACAGGTTGGACCCTATATATTAATATAAACCAACTGTAAAGGCTAAGTATAGACAATGTTTGATAAAGAAAAGGAAGTTGATGAGTTTTACCAATAACACAAGCATCACATAAAGCAAGTTTATCATCATAGTAAATATTACACTAGTTCAAAATCTTTTGAACAACCGAATAACTACAATGACCAAGTCTAGTGCACCACAAATAATTGGTTTTACAAATTTAAAAAGTATAGTTTGAAGTAATAGTAGATGAACACAGATCGGGAAACACTTATAGATCGTCTTTAATTGTGTCGTGAAGTAAGCTTTGTTTGGTGCCTTGATGTTTAACATAGCATGAGTTAGGATAAAATTCAAAAATAGACATTGTTACCGTGAGCCAATTTGGATACACTAATCAGATCTTTGTTTATCTCAAGCACATGTAAAAGATTATTTAGAACAAGTTTAGCATGAGTATGTGGTGAAATATAATATGCAAAACCAATATGAGATATATGCATACTTGTTCCATTACCTAGTTGAACTTTTTTAGTGTCGTGGTATGATTTCTTATCATTGAAAACGGATGGATCATTGCTTATATGGTGAGACACACCAATGTCAGGGTACAAGATAGAAAGGATTGAGTGCCAAGAATGGAAGATTCACACAATCTTGATTTGTTGAAGATGAAAATTGAGATAGATTGGCTTGGAAAGGAGAGGAATTAGCATGTACATGCAGGTGCCAACAATGTGTTGCAGTGTGACTAATCTTTCCACAAAGTTGACAACGTGGTCTGTGATTCTTCCAGGATGAAGAAGCGGTTGAATTCCAAGAGTTATGCTGAGGTGGTCTTGCACTAGAAAACCAAGAAGAATTAGGAAATGATGGTGGTCGTGAAGTCATGTGGCCACCACGAGAAAAATTTATGTTGAACATAGGTCGCTGAAACTGGGACTAATGGTAGGGAGGAGCAATTGTCGTCGTATTGGCTTGAAGGTAGAATGAGAGAGCTTATGTTTGTCAAACCTTTCTTCTTGAGCGAATAATACGATATCAATCTTGTCTATAGTGTATGGGTCAGTGTGGGATGTGACAACAATAATGAAAGGGTCGTAGTCTTCAAATAGCCCATCAAGAATACTATCAATGTGGTCTTCCGCAAAGATAGGAACACCCATTGCTGCTTGAATGTCCACAAATTTCTTTATGTCCTGAAGGTAAGAGGTGATATACCTATTGTTCTTGGGATTCTTAAGTTGAAGTTTGACTTTCTTGATTTTGGCTCGAGTATGAGAAGCATAATATGTCTCAAGTCGCTGCCATATCTGAGCGGAAGAACGTAACCCAACCATCTTGGTGCGAACATAGGGTGCCATTAAAGCAAGAAGCCATGTGACGGTCAGTTGGTGTTGACGATATTGAAGGAAAGCCGCAAAAATTGTGCAATTGGATTGATCATCAGAGGTTGTGTATTGAGATGGAACATTCGTGCCTTCAAGAAACTGCATCAGATTGAGACCATCAATGGTAGCAAGAATTTGTTGTTTCAAGAGCAGGAAATTGTCATCATCAAGCTTGAGCAAAAGCGGTGTTGCAAATTGATGAAGGGTAGAGGAAGGGGAAGCCATCGAAGAATGTGGCGGACAAGACACAGTGTTAATCATCGAGGAGGACAAATCAGGCAAATCAAAGGTCATGAAGTACGAGAAAAATAGCTCATGATACCATGTTAACGTGAATCAAATGAATCATATGTAAGAAAGAAACAAATGCTATTCATTCAGCCAAACTCTGAGATAGAGAAACGTTTGTTATATATAGATGACACAAGCGTGTGTCTGATATGTCTATATAACTACTTTGTTATACTTTGTGTCTGCGTCTACTTCTTTTGTTGCGTCTATTGTTGGCTATGGTTAACAATGTGCAAAACAATTTATAACTATTTTTTTCCTTAGCCTCAGATGATTGTAGAAAGAAAAACAATTTCCCCCTAAAATTTAAGCAAATCCAAACATGCTTTGACTAACATCTATACAAATTCACCAAAAAAGAAGAAAGAAAACTAATATATATGCAATGGAAAATGTTTGCAATGACTGGGTTCAAGGCTATAATATGATCTAGAAATGGAAAATGTCATTCACATAAATGATGACAATTTCATCTATCAAATTTATAGCTCAATAAAAAAATATTGACACGAGCACAACTTACACGGAACAAATGTATAATGCAGAATTTTAGAGGTTTAGAATACCTTACTCTATGTTGTTACTTGTATTTGTCCATTATCTTTCTAGCTTCTTCCACTGGATCATCCATAGGAGTGGAGGTAGTTTCTCCGTTCCCTCTAGGTCCTTGATCTTTATTGAATGCTAGGTATGCAAAGTATGAAAGTCCTATAGTGGCCTATCAAAGAAGAAATTCACTTGGATTAAACACAGCATATAGCAGTGAAGTGAACAATCACCAAAATTTAGGATACATTCAGAATTTTTATTTTTGTGAAAATACATTCAGCTTCAAAGACAATTTCAAGGGGAACAAACATCCCTTTTCCTATGTAAAGTTTCTTTCAGATACCCTTGTATGGCTTGTATTTAATTGTCAAAACTGCTATCCATAAACAAAACAACATATAGACTTTTGAAATCATCATAAGAGAGCCATGTACTCGACCAAAATGGTCAATGGTGTACTGATGACCACATTTTACTGGAAGACAAGACAAGAAAATTAAAAACACAATTTGCCACTGTATGTCATGGCTGAATAATGCAAGCTGCACAGATTGATACATATAACTTTATCAGGAAACATATATAGCTGCATAAAATTGCACATGCAACTACATGATTTCGACTGGTTACTATTTAAACCCTTTTTTTTCAATAACTGTTTATAGCTACTTGTGTAATTTGTCAATTGGAAAATAGCTACAACAGATGCAAACATTTCATCTCAATGGATAGAAATTGTTGAAACTATCAGTGAAAAAATAGGTCACGGAAGTGTCCTCAAAACGTATTGAACATTGATTGTCACTTTGACAAAGGAAAAGTCCTGTCCGGGAAATATTTACTAGTTTTGTCATTTTTTATTTTGTCAGCTCCATCCAGCAACCCACTGCCTTCATGTTCACTAAGTCTCTCAAAGATTCTTGAGTTCATGACATTTGTAATAAGCTTATTATACTTATGCTCTAGTTTGAGGAAGAGTGTTAAAGATATAATTTGATTATATGTTAGATTTTGATTTGATTACATTAAATAGGAAGTCATGATATAATTTAATAGGGAAATCGCAGAGTGGTACCATCCTTTGTGATAAGTTTTGTCAGTGTCAGTGATCCTTTTATCATAATTGATAGCCTCACCCAAAATTATTAGACTATAAAACATGGTTTTGGCACTGTTGAACCATGGAATCGATATTGTGACCTAAATTTGTTGATTCCTTGTCAACACAATATAAAACAAGTTTGTCTCTCAATATTGAAGCGGCAGTAGTAAGCAAAAATTGACTTTACCATCATGCATGACCATGACACAACTGATTTCATGCTAAGAATCTGTATTATAAAATAAAATAAGAATCCTCAAATTTTAATTTGATAACGTAAGTCAGATGACTTACCAAGATAAAGAAAGCAGTAGAGAGGAATGCCTTGAGTACAAAAAGCGTAACACTCAAAGCCACAATTGTTACTGAAATCCTTGCTATTGGCCTTGGAACAGAATTCTAGCATCAGAGTAGAGAAACACAAAAATCAGTATTTTTAACAAATTTGAGAGGTGGGCTTGAATATATCTAACAGTAATATAATGTTTGAAGGGAAATTCTGACTTACAGGAACCAGATTAGTCCCTGCCTCAATTCCATCCCTTCCAACTCTCCATGCATTCTGCAGAACTATTTCATAATCACAGCAACAGTTGAAACAAAAGACAAAATGATCAGGCTTCTTAGAAAAGCAAAAAAATGGTAAAAGGAAGTAGGCAAAATAAATTGACCAGAATTGATACAGAACAGCCCAGCAAAAGATCAATGTTCCCCATTCAAAAAGTGCAAAATAACAAGGTACTCTAAACCTGCAACAATTCATAATAAAATGATGTTTTCCTTTCAATAAAGATGGCACTTAATGACCATTTGCCAGCATCATGTTGACCCCTCATGAAATTAAGAAAAGGCATGCAATTACCAGGTTTAATCAATAATAGTTGCTATCATAAAAGGATCATATCATCGACATAGTCACAAGTATAGGAAATTTGTTGTTAAAATAGCTGCAACGAAGAAAATAATCTGAAGGTTATATTGATAGAGGTGACTCAAAATTTTAACCACAAATTGGCAAAGGAGATAAATCATATGCATTAAACCCATTTAACCAAAAACTATCTCATTTTTAATATTTCTAACTTCAATAATAACAGTTTCTTCACTAACATCCAGCAATCATCTTCTTATCCACGAAACTCTCTGCTAACAACAAAACCCCTAAATCAAACTTAAAAATCACCACCCTTCACCTTTTCTAAACATATAAAAAATAATTCAATAAAGAACAATGAGGCCAACCTTTAAGAAAATTTGATTGTGCTGCGAAAACTACAAAAGTGGGACGAGGCTTCTGCGTTCTGGAACTCTTGAAATGAGTGATTGAAGGGAAAGGTTGATTCTTTAACCTCAAAAGGGGATTGGGTAACCGAAACTGATGATGGGAAGGAACCAAGGTTTGGTTTTGGCGGCAATTCGAAAAACCAGAAGCCACAAAACAAAAATTGCGAACAACAGTGGAAGCAGACATTTTTTCTCTGTCTCAAATATATTAACTTAGAAAAAAAATACTTAAATTACTTTCATTCAAAGAAGCTGTGGTTTGTTTGAGGCACACATTGTGGAAGAAGAAGAAGAAGAAGTGCACTGCAAATGGAGGTGAGTTGCGACAAAGTGAGGTAGAAGAAAGAACATAGTAGCATTGTAGTCCTTTGTTCTCAGCCTCACAAAGTTGGGCCCATAAGATGGTCTTCAAGCCCAAGTATTTGTATCCCTTTCTTGTGTGAAAGGAAAATGAAAAAAAATAAAATAAATAAATATATATATATATAC
>Ga0123341_1004404_pt1 | contig 12353 bp, 6 predicted proteins | sample Turbeapinknodule_FD_89959 | JGI IMG/M metagenome (GOLD analysis project Ga0123341, IMG submission 89959) | Root nodule microbial communities of legume samples collected from Mexico - Turtle bean Mexico pink nodule | ecosystem: Host-associated > Plants > Roots > Nodule | place: Mexico: Nepantla... | reverse complement strand
TTATTATTTTGAAATACTTAGATAAAAAATCAAATTAAAAAAACATATTATTATCCAATGATAATTCATAAAAGACTTACATTTCGTAAAAGATTAATGGCTTATGAAATGAAGTTATATAATTTTCTTAAATAATTAATTGTAAGGATGAGTTTCTTTCTTATCACTAAAATTAAAACAAACTCTTAAATATTATATTTTTAAAATAAAACATATAATTGGATGTCACATCATCATAAAATTAGATATAATGTTGTTATTATTTATGAGTGTATGGATGGTGAAGATTTTTATTAGTTTCAAATAAATAAATAAATTTTTATTTTATAATATAAATTACTTTGTACTTTTTAGAATTAAAATTTTCTTTCATTACTCTTTATTTTATTTATAAAATATGTGTTATTTTTTTTATCAAGAATAAAATAGATATAGATAATAATAAAAATTATCTTTTGAGCCTATTAACCACAATAAACAATAAAGCTAGATGGACATTGAAAGATAAGGACGTAAAGAACATTTTGAAGTTAATCAAGTCCACTTGGAACTTAATTAAAGTTCAATCTAACTAAGTCAAAATAAAGGAAGAAAACTAAGCATGATAAGTGTAACACTAGCATGTGAAACATGAACCTCATCTTAGCCATTGATCTATATTTAAGTTTTCAAATTTCAATTTCCAACACCTTCTAATGGAAACTGTAAGGACATAAAAAATAATTTTAGAGTAGAAGTGATATAATTAAAATGTTGAATATTTTATTATTAAAGTGAAAAGTTCATATAAATAGAAAAATAAGTTTTTTTATATGGTTTGCACTTGAGCGAAAGTTGTTATTGTTAAGAAAAAATCTCTTCGCTTGAGCGAAAAATAGATTTGAGACAAGGGTTCAATTCTAGTACTATTTTCTCTTAAGTAACAATGGCTTGCACTTGTGTGAAACTTGCTCCTCTTAAGCGAAAATCCCTTTGTTTGAGCAAAAATAGACCCCAAGACAAGGGTTTAATTCCAATACTATTTGAATTTAAGCGAAAATAGTTTGTGATTGAGCAAAAGTTGCTCTGCTTAGGCGAAAATTCGTTCTCATGAGTAAAAATAGACCCTAGAGTAAGGTAAGTTTTCTGTTATATTTTTGCTTGAGCGAAATTTTGTAGTTTGAGCAAAAATATCAATAGTTTAAGTAACAATGTTAACTTGATTTAAATTCTTCACCCAAAATAAATACTTTAATTTGTAATTTATATAACTTGCAAGGTCAATATATACTACCTTGCTCAAGTTTGATACTTGTTTTAGAGTTGTTGAGATTGATCCTAAATCTTTCTTACATGCCTTATAAAATGACTCTTAGACCTCCCACCCTGCCTCGACCTTCCTTTGAGATGAACCAAATTCCTAGAGCCATAGAAATGATGGCTAGTGCAATTCGACAACAAAACATGACGGTGGCTCATAACCATCAAGCATTCTTGAATCATTGGGAGACTACTAAAACAACTGCAACCACTCCTTTTGTCATTCATGCCTAATACCAGTTGGGACTGAATGAGTTTGAGGCACAACCCTCTTAAGTTCATTGATAATGCTACTTTATACTAAGTTGATAAGTGGATTAGAGAAATGGAGAAGATTTTCAAGGCAACCTCTTGACTTGAAGATAAGAAGTTAGTATTTGTAATCTATATGTTGTCTGCTAAAGCAAAGTTCTGATGGGTGGGGACTCAACAGTTAATGCGAGGCATGACTGAGGTGTTAGATTGGGAAAGCTTCAACGTGAGGATTTTGGAAAAGTATTTTCCAGATAGTGCATAGTTCACAAAGGAGGCAAAGTTCCTCAAGCTGGAACAAGGGAGATGTTTGTGAATGTTTATGCCACTAGGTTTAAATACCTAGCCAAATTCTACACCTAAGCTACCTTTGAGGCTTGGAGGTGTAGAAATTTTAAGGAAGGTTTGAGACATGAATTGAAAAAGTTATGCGTATAAGGGAGTTTCCTACCTTAGTAGAGAAGGCCAAGATGGTAAAGACATTAGAGAAAGATGACAACATGGTAATCAGATCACGTGTTGGAGATTCTTCTAGTAGGAAAACCAAGATACATCAGTAGAAACCCCACTCTAGGCCTCAACAACACAAAGAAGATGCTTTTACACAGCCACACCAACAACATCTAAAAAGAATCATATGTTTCCACTATGGTGGACTACATTGGAGGGGAGACTATCCTCAACTTTCTTTAAAAAGGAAGATTTTTACTTGTAAGAAGGGAGGACATTTATCAAAAGATTGTCCTACCAAGAAAAGGAACTTCCCACAGGTGGTTTTCAACTAGGAAGAGGAGAGGGTAGTATGCCCTAGGTAGCTGGAAGAGTTTTTGCTTTGGCAAAAGCAAAGGCTTCCCAATTAAGTAACTTTGTACAAGGTGTTTGTTTCATAGTTGGTATATGTGTGAAGGTATTGTATGATTTTTGAGCGACACACTCTTTTATGTCAAGTTTTTGTGTGGACAAGTTGGATCTGCTAGTTAAAGAGTTACCATTTGAATTTTTAGTCTCTACACCCACATCAGGGAAGATATTGACCTTGGTAGTTTTCTCTGAGTGCTCAAACGTAGCGGAGGAACGCATATTTAAAGTCAATTTGATATGCTTACCTCTTCAAGAGCTAGATGTTATTTTAGGGATGAATTGGTTATCTGCTAACCACATTCTCATAGATTGTGGTCAACAAAAGGTAGTGTTTTTAGATTTCAAGGAATTAAAGTTGATATATGCTTAGCAAGTTTGGAATGATTTGAAATAGGAAGCAAAATGTTTTGTAATCTTAACTCATATAGGAATTAAGAATGAAAATGAGATGGGTGATATACTAGTAGTGAGAGAGTTCATGGATATGCTTCCAGAAGAAGTACATGGATTACCTTCTAAGAGAGAGGTAGATTTCTCCATTAATATGGTGCCTGGAGTTGGACCATTATCAATGACACCTTACAGAATGACTCCAACTAAGTTGGTTGAGTTGAAGAAACAAATTGAAGAGTTGTTAGAGAAACAATTTATTACCCCAAGTGTATCTCCATGGGGGCTCTAATGTTGTTGGTTAAAAAGAAAGATAGAGGGTCTTGGTTGTGTATGGATTATAGAAAGATAAATAAGTTGAAAATCAAGAACAATATCCCCTACCAAGAATTGATGATTTGATTAATCAACTACATGGGATAGTTGTATTTTCGAAGATAGATCCGAGATCTAGGTACCATCAAATTTTGGTAAAAGGTGAATATTTTCACTATGAATGTGTAGTGATGTCATTTGGAGTAACAAATGCCCAAATCTATTCATGGATTACATGAATAGAATTTTTTGTCCTTTCTTAAATAAGTTTGTTGTAGTCTTCATAGACAACATACTTGTATATTCAAGGACTCAAGAGGAACATCTTAGGACAATTTTGGAGATTTTAAGGGAGAAATAGATGTATGCCAAGTTGTCCAAATGTGAGTTCTAATTGAAGGAAATCAACTTTTTGGGCATGTGATATCAACTCATGGGATCTCAATGGATCCAACCTAGGTGGAGATAGTGCTTCAGTGGGAATGCCCTAAGACAGTTATTGAGATTATGAGTTTTATGGGTTTGGTTGGATACTATCAGAGGTTCATTGAATAATTTTCTAGGATAGTGGCACCTTTGACACAACTAACTCGCAAAGATCAACCTTTTGCTTGGACGAACACGTGTGAGTAGAGTTTTATAAAGGTGAAGAAAAGGTTGACTAGTGCTTCGGTGTTGCTAATTCCAGATACAGGGAAACTTTTTGAGGTTTATTGTGACGCCTCACATAAGGGATTGTGGTGTGTTATGATGCAGAAGAAAAAAATAGTTGCCTATGTTTCCAGGTAACTCAAAGTTCATGAGAGAAATTACCATACTCATGATTTAAAGTTGGAAACTATGATGATTGCTTTAAAAATATGGATACATTACTTATATGAAGCTCAGTTTCCAGTGTTTATGAAGCTTAGTTTCCGGTGTTCAGTGATCATAAAAGACTGAAATATCTATTTTATCAGAGGCAGTTGGACATGGGGTACAAAAGAGGGATGAAGTTTTTAAAGGACTACGATTTCCAGTTGATGTATCATCCAAAGAAAGCAAGTTTAGACGCATATGCTCTAAGTAGAAAGTCAGTTCAAGTGTTAGTTATGATGATTGAAGAGAAGAAGTTGATTGAGAGTTTAGATATTTTAACTTGGGAGTAGAGTTCCATGTTTACCATATTAGTTGTGGTAAGTTGACCATAACTAATGATTTCCTTAGGATGATCAAGGAAAAAAAAATCGTGGATCCTAGTCTTAAACATATTGTTGCTTTGTTGGGTATAAATCAAGTTAATATTTTATTATGATAAAAGATAGGGTGTTGATTTTCATAACTAGAGTATGTGTATCGACTGATGAAGAGTTGAAGATGATGATTTTGGACTCTCTTGATACATTGAAATCACATAGATGAAGATGTTCAAGGATTGAGAGGTTAAAGGGGTTTCTATGATCTATCATATGGTGTGAGGAGAACGATATCAGGTGGATCATAAGAAATTTAGCTATGTCATATGAGGATGGATTTCTTGGTGTGGAGACTTTGTTGTGAGGACAACATAGTAAGTACAGGTGTAAATCTCTGAGTCTAATTTCAACGCATGAGTCTTTCAGAAGTAGAGTCAAATTTCTATATGTCAGTGGATTTCTGACAAGAATTGTGAATGTGATATGAGAATTGAAAATAGACACTTTATTGTTAAGTAATATGTTGTAATGTAAATTAAGAGATATAAAAAAATGTCTTGAATGAATCGATTATAGAATCATATTGAAAGTTTTAAAAATACTAGCTTACCCTACTTTTTTATTTATGTTTGTCTTTAAAATATGTGATGATCGTGTGTTACATGCGAGCATGAGTTACAAGTGATGAATCTCAACTGTGAGATAAGGAATTTATATAAAAAATAGGGAAATATTTTTGTTTTATGATGTATTTATTTGAAAATCCCTATAAAATGAGATATTATTTTGTAATACAACATTACTAGCATGTAAATTATATGATTATATATATATATATCTATATTAAATTTCATGATAATTATTAGGTAAGGTAACTATGGATGTTATAGAAACCATTCGACCATAAAATCTTTGACTAAGAGGACAAAAGAAGATGAAGTCTTGTGGAGGAAAACTTTATACTTGAAGAGTAGAATACAAGGAATTTTCTTCATTCTTCTTAGTCTTAGGCACATTGTATAGGTGTAGCTTCTCTTGTATTTGTCCTAAAATTTTTGTAGAGAGATATGTGGCCTTTATTTGGGCTTGAATAGTTTGACAGGAACACTAGAGAAGCATGGAAAATTTGGCCAACAGATGAAGAAGAGAGCATGGAAGCAACACTTGAGAGAGACCATTTTTAGGCCAATTTTGTTCGTTGTAGCAAGGTAAGAAGGGATTTCGATTTTTGCTTCTTCATAGCCTTATTAGTTCCACATTTTTTTGTGATAATACTCCTTGGTGCATGTAAGACTCACCTTTTAATCAAAATTGATGAGCTTTAGTAATCTTCTTATTCTTGAAGTTGTAACACGGGAGTAATTTTCTTGGAAGAGATCAAACCAAGTCTCTTAAGAGACTTGGAAATTTTAAGAAGTTTTTCAAGTCGTGCTTCCATCATTTTGGCATTAAGAGTTGGAATAGAGGTCTACAAGAGATAAATCATCCTTTCTTTCTTGGTAAGTCTTGTTCATAAATCCCTTGTGTTTAAGATAGTTTTAAATTCTTTAATACATGTTTAGTTTCCTTCTTAGTTGATTCAAATTTTGCTTCTAATTGCCTTGAATCAATATCATGATCTAGGAATCTTTATTGCATGTTTTGTTAATTTCTTTTGTCATAGTTTGAATTTGTTTCTAGCATGTGTTACTTGGCTTTTAAGTTGTTTAGAGTCTTGTTTAGTTCATTTACTTGTTCATAATTTCATTAGAAGTTGTCCTAAACTTTTTACACAACTTTCCTAAGTAAAAAAGCGTGAAACCTAATTGATTTGGCTTTTTTTCTTCTTGATTTAAGTTCTCCTTTGCTTTTAGTTCTTAAGAAAAATTCTAAATTTTTTCCCTTTAATTACCTGTTGTACATTGAGACACTTTAATCCACTTTCTATGGGTTTTTAAGTTGAATCTCTTGCTTGAACACCATACATGCATTTGCTAATTGATTTGTACTTTAATTTGAGCCTTAGTTATGATTTATTTGCAAATTTGAATGGAGAAAAAGGAAATGCATGACCTTATGATCTGAAAAAAGCGAGAAAAGTCTTAGAACAAAAGAAAAATAAAAGAGAAGAACCAAATACAAACAAAAAAACAAAATAATAAGACAACTCACATTATATTTTATATTCTTATATGCAATTGCTTGTTTTGCTACTTATATTTTATATTCTTATATGCAATTGCTTGTTTTGCTACTTGTCTTATGACAACATCTTTGAGTGAAATTTTATTTTTAATTCCAACTATAGTTGGATGTGTTTTATATGTTCTTGTTTTAACTTGTATTTTATTTTTGTTTTATTACTCATATTTTGAACCTATTTATTAGGTTTCTTTTGTGTGTCTTCTCTTAAATTTGTCTTAATTTTTGCTTGTCACTACTTTTGAATTCTTTGAGTTTTGTCATCTATATTCTTTCATTTGAAATTTTTTAATTCCTAATTGATCTTTTCTTGATTTTAATTTCTTACTCTTAATTGGAATTGAAAATAATAGACTCTTTCTTTGTATCTTGAGAAACTCACCTCTTCCTAAGGTAGCATTTTAGGTGTTGGTGCAAGACTTATTGAAGCTACTTTTGTGATGACCTTAAAGAGAAAAGGAAGTAAATATTGAAAAGTGGAAATACTTGAGAAGAAAGCACAATTGAGATTTTTAATGAAATGCATAAAGAAAAGCAAACAAAGGATTAAAGCATATTAGTGATGAAAATTTGCATCACAAACACTTAAATTCGTCACTAAATTTATGGCAAATTTCGCATTTGTGTTGTAACTTGTTTTGTTAAGGAATTATGTTGCAATATTCTTATTTTTATGTTTTTTTTTTTATTTCTTTTTGGCAAAATGTCTTTGGTAAAATCCCATCTCCCAAGTTAAAACATTGTAATAGAAGTGCTTAGACTTGTGGAAGTGTTATAAGGGGTTGACAAGTGTCATTTGGACTTTCACCTTAGAAGTTCATCTAATTTACTTTGAACTTTTTATTTTAAGTATTCATTATTAGCCTCTAACCCATGTTTAGCTGACCTTCCTTTATTTCTTAGGAGTACATGCATATATACACACACATTTGAAAATCTTTTGTGGAAAGTTTAGTCATCCATTTCTTTGAAAACGTTCCAAACTTTGAGAAAATCTTTTTGACAAAAAATGAGTAGCCATTCTATACACTATTGACATTCTAGTGTGTATGGTAGTTATAGCGATGATAACTCTTGTTTTTTTTCCATATTTTTCTAGATTAAATGTACATCCTAGTGGTTTTTTATGTTCTTATTTTATGTTTTTAACATAGATTTACATTTTTTTGTAGAAAATTATGAAGGTTCAATTGACTCCAAAATGAAGGGGGTTGAATGGAGCCTAAACTCAATTCTCGGAGTATCACCAATTAAGTAGACAAATATTTATATTGGTTCACCCAACAGCAAGGGCTATGTTTAGTCCCCTTAAGCAACCTGCTCAAGAGTCTTTCACTAATTATTCTTCATCTCTCCAAGTACACAAGTATTCTTACACCTCTTTAGGTCCACAAATATTCTTACACCTCTTCAAGTCCACAAGTATTCTTACACATCTTTAGGTCATCCAGTGTTATTACACCTCTACATGTCACCAAATATTTTTACACCTTTATAGGTCACCAAATATTCTCTACCTCTCCAAGCAATCAGTTATAATCTCCCCTTGAGATCAATACTTCTTTACAATAAGAAACCACTCTATTGATAGAACAATGAAAGATCTAAGGGCATACTTCATAGTGTGAAGGATTTACAATGTCTTAGCACACAATCTAATCTCATAATTCTCTCTACAATAGCATATGTAAACTCTATAGCACAAATCTAATCACACAACTAGAATCACATTTTTGCGCTTCTTGAAAGCTTGTTTTTCTTTATGTACATTTCTCTATTGTACTCTTCATCCTCAAGGTCTTCATATAGTCTTAAGAAATGTGACTGTTGAAGCTTTGCGTTATTCATTCTTCGATATAGTTGTTAGACACTCAATATAGAAAATTTTGCTATAATTGATCTTTGTGCATCTTTGACGTGTGAGGAATTTCAAATTCTTTCCTCACATTCCTCATATATGAACGTTGTAGCTTTAATCTTCTTAACTTCAATATCTTGGTCAAAATGCATGTTGATCTTCTTCTTCAATGTGTTAGACACTCAATATGGTAAGTCTTGCTCTAATTGATCTTTGTGTGCCTTGAGCATGTGAGAAATTTTAAATTCTTTCTTTGGATACTTCAAATATTATAGTTTATACTTGAATTCTCTTTACTTGAATATCTACTCAAATCTCACACATTGATTTTCTCGTTGAATGCCCTAGACACTTGAAATGGAAACTTCTGCTATGATGCAATCTACATGTTCTTGAGTCATTATAAACATTTCAAAATGTTTCCTTGACTTTGTTTGATTTGAACGTTGAAACTTTAATTAGTTCTGACTCAAATAATTTCTTTTTCTGCACTATTCATGATCTTCCACGTAGTTGACGTTGCACATGTAAATATGTGCTTTGATGGAATCTTTGCGTTTGTGTCATGTATTTAATTTTCATATACTTTCTTCATTTGTATGAACTTTGTTCGTTGAAGCTTGAACATCTCTTGAACTTGGATCTTCCTATATTTGCATTGTTCATCTTCTCCTTCGTATTAGACAATGAAATAGGAAACTTCATATATGCGTCTTAAATCCTTCGTTTCTTCTTGTTTGCTCTTCGAAGTATTTAGCCCGTTGTATATATCTATTTAAATAATCGTTGAATTATTTCATTCATCATTTGTGTGAATCTTGTTCATTTGCTCTATCATCTTTCCATTAGACACTAAGAAACGAAACTTTGTCTTTCATCTTTATTTGCATCTTTAAGTCCCTTTGATAATATTTGAAAACAAAATTAGTATCAGTGAACATTATAATTAATATAATAAAACATGGGTATCACTAAAAAGAATCTTTATAATATCTTCTAATTATTGAGACTTTTTTTTCCAAGATTTTTTTCATCTTTAAAGCACTTTCAAAATCTTTTCAAGTTAATTAAATCATAAAGTTGTAGCATAATTACATTTAACCTGTATATTATTCAACTAAGCATATTTCAAAAAATTCTTTGATATAGAAAATATTCATGCTCTGTTTTTTTCAAAATCTTTACACTAGAATATTGTTCATAAAAAAAATTCTAATACAATCTTAAATTTAATTTTATTTGCCCAGTTGTATTTGAAACCATTTAAAACCAATATGGAAAATGCTTTTTATTCACTAAACATTTAAGCAAAGGTATTTGAGATTTTTCAAGTTCTCTATGTTACGTTCTCAAATAAAAAAAACATTCCAAAATCATTTAACCAATAATCTTATTTGAAAATAATGGTTTCTAAGATATAGAAATGTCAAATAAGATTTGAAAACATAAATGCGATGTCATAAAATATTCTAAGAGTGTAAAGATTTAAGCATGGACACTTCCATGACGTACTAGTTCGTCTTACGAGTTGAAGATACTTGTATCGTCTAATATGTGTAATCTTCAGATTCATCTAATGACTTGTAGAAGTGCTTCGATATCGTCTACTTTGTGTATCCAAGGAGTTCGTCTGATGAGATCTTCTAATGAGTTTTAAGCACTTGGATCGTCTGATAGTCTTTTGATGTGAGCATGTGCCATTGGTTCGTCTAACAGTCTTTTCTATTGCATCGTTTGATGTGTTTAAAGACAATTAGCCTTGCTCATCTTCTCTAATGTTTTTTTAAGCTTATACTGCACATAAAGGAGTTTTTCTATACCACAATACACCTTATAGTGTTTGTTATCGTCAAAACATATAGACACTCATATCATGAGATCGTCTTATGGGTATTAGATCATCTACTAACTTAACAAATTAGAGTTGTAATAAATATGGTATAAAAACTGTGTTTTTAGCTGAAAAAATTGTATAGACCGTCTGATCAATTGATTCAATGATGATAACCTTTCAAGATGATATTTGTTGCAGTAGATTTCTGACTTATGGATCTTCAATGAAGATAATTGGACCATGAAGATTGGAAGTGTTGAGCTTTAAAGAACAAATCACAAAAATCTACTAAACTGGGGAAGTATTAGATGGTCTAGGAGCTGGAAGACAATATAGTATAGAAATCCTTTGTAATGTAGTTTTTCTTGGGCCCACTTCGATGCAATTGTTTAGGCCCATCCATTTTGTATTTTCAAAACTTTATAAATAGGAAACTACAAACACAATTAAGACCTACTTAGGCATTTAGATATTGAGACAACTTACTTAGGAGTAGATGGTAGTTAATTAGTTTTCTATTTTTACAGTTTAATGTAATTTAGTTTTTTTTATTCGAGTTCTTCTATTTTCTTGTCTTATACTTTTCATTATCACTTTCACTTATGTAATTTTACATTTGGAACATAATTGAATTCTAGAAATGGATAAGATCGAATACAAAACTATGTTAGACGATATTATGTTGTCTTCTTCTTTAGAATTGTTTTAGAAATTTTGGTCTCGATTAATAATTGTTTTCTTTGAATATACAAACTGATTGGTTCTATGTTTTCTTCATTAAACAAGTAATCCATATTTGGATTTATTAGATTCAACTCTTGAAGATGACTTGATCATGGTTTCTATTTGATGTTTTGCGTTTCTCGAATGAAATTTTTTTCTCTTTACTGAAATTCCTTTAAACTTCCATGTTTACATTTCAATTGCAATTTTAATTTTAGTCATGCTCTGTTTCCAATTTTTACATTTTTAGTTCTTTAGATAGTCTATGCTTCAATTCTCTTATTTCTTTTCAATTTTTGTTTATCATTTCTTCCATTTACATTTATGCATTTTACATTCATATATTTTATATTCACATTTTGCATTTTGCTTTAAATTTAGAATTTGAAATACAATTTTCTATTCCAAATTTTACAATTCAGTTTGAACTATATTATTTTGTCTGAATTGTACAATTCAAAAGTGATGTACTCGACTCAGAACATGACTTCTGAATATAAATTTGTATTCCAAATTATACAATTCATAAAGTTTTTATGTGAATAGAATATAATTTTCGAATTGTAAAATTTAGAATACAATTTTCCATTCCAAATTTTACAATTCCAACGTCATGTACTATACGTGTTAAGTGTATAACAGATTGACTTTTACGTAACTGCATGGGTATTCCTATATATACCCTTACACCTTATGTAATACTTGGTTTTTTTATATACATAATGAAATATAAGCCTTTTCTCTCTCTTCTGCTCACTTGACCTAATATGGTATCAAGAGCTCCCTGTTTTTCTTTTTTGTCATGTCTTCCGCTACATCCACAGTTTCTTCTTCTTCTTCCTCTTCTTTTCCTTCCCCTCACTTCTTTACCACACCGATTTTGTTGAAACTGTCTGAAGAAATTTTTTTGCTGTGGAAGCAGCAGGTCCTTGCAACCACTGATGGGTTACTCCTCTCTCACTTTCTTGATGGCTCTTGTGTCCCTTCCTCTGTTCTTCCACCTGTCACTGAGGGCTCCACCCCGTGTGTCAATCCTGCCTTTACCCGGTACAAACAGCAAGATAGTTTGCTCGTGGCTTGGATGTTAGCTTTCATGACCACACCGTTCCTCACCAAGATGGTGGGTCTTCACTCCTCCGCTGAGATTTGGGATGTTCTTCACACCTTTTTCGCTGCCAACACACGTGCACAGATCAAGAAGTTCATATTGCGTCTCAAGAACCCCAAGAATGAGCGCTCTGTTTCCACCTATCTCTTGGATATCAAGAAGATCGTTGATCTTCTTGCTGCCATAGGAGCCCCTGTTTCTGTTGAAGATTATGTTGAAACAATTCTAGATGGTCTTTCTGCTGATTTTGACCCTTTTGTTGCATCCATCATGTCCCGCAAAGAGGCGTACACTATTAATGAAATCGAAGCTCTCTTATTAGCTCAAGAAGAGCGTCTCGCTAAACATCTTCAGGTT
>Ga0123341_1004402_pt1 | contig 12360 bp, 6 predicted proteins | sample Turbeapinknodule_FD_89959 | JGI IMG/M metagenome (GOLD analysis project Ga0123341, IMG submission 89959) | Root nodule microbial communities of legume samples collected from Mexico - Turtle bean Mexico pink nodule | ecosystem: Host-associated > Plants > Roots > Nodule | place: Mexico: Nepantla... | reverse complement strand
TTTTTTTTTTATTAATTTTATTTATTTATTATAGTATAAAAAAGGAAAAAAAAAATGATATAAATATTTTTATCTTATTTTTTTTCCTTATATATTGTATATTTATCTTCTTAATTTGATTTGTCATATGTTATTTTATCTTCTAATATTTTATATATTTATATTTTTTCTGCTTTTTTATTCTTAATGTCTTCAAAGCATATGCGAATACGCATATGTCATGTACGACAACCGTTTCTTCCTGTACTTCCATATCTTCTTCTGCCACCTCTATATACAACATAAAAATACATTTTTGCCCTTCTTGTGTCACTCCCACAAAGTAGTTTTTGGATTATGTAATTCAGAAACTCATTTGAAAAAATACTTCTGGATTACATAATCCGGAAGTTAAATAAGACTTCTGGATTATGTAATCCGGATAATAATCATGTATCTGAAAAATGGTTTCCAGATTATGTAATCCGGTAGCTAATTACAAATTTGAAAAATGACTTATGAATTATGTAATCTGGAATATTATAAAGGGGCATTTTTTAAAATTTGAAAACTTATGGAGGTGAGAGAAGAAGGTATGAAGGTGGAGGAAGAAACAGTCACGTACGAGTAGTATTTGAATTTGAATCATAGTAAGATGATACAATTGCAACATCAACAACTATATTGCCTTGTAGCAAACAAAAATCATTGCTTAATGTACCTTTTATCACAATAAAAGCATGTTTGGAGCTTTTAATAACTTCACCTTTGGCATAAAATTTGCACCCTTGAAAATCAATAGTATCTAATGAAATTAGTGTTTTCTACAAGTATGGTATGGGTCTAACATTAGTAAGTGTTCTCATAATATTGTCGTGCATTTATTTAATAATTAGTTTTGAAATAACATTTTTGTAAAACTTTTCTGAAAAGTAATTATGAACAAACTTTTTGGAATGTTTTTTTGGAAATACATAAAATGCATTTTAGATCAAAATTTTAAAACAAATTTTACAGAACTTAAAAAAGCTTCCAAATGAATTATCTCTTATTCTATTTTTCTTCTTCTTCCTGTAGTAAAAAATTGGTGGTGCAGCAGTGACAACAATGATGGGGTGATTATTTTTTTTTCTTTTAATAAGGGGTGCAGTTAGTAATATTGAAGATTCATGAAGTAAAAGCCTAAATTTATTTTTCTTCCAAGTCTACATCCTTAATTGGTAAAGGAAGATCATGCCGAGATATTGACCTATAAAACAGAACAGAGTATCCTTAATTGGATTGATTGTTGACAAAAGTTAGAACATTGATACTACATTTTCAACTTTTACAATATACACTTTTTTTTTTCTTACAAAATTATCCTTTTTCAGAAACTATTTTTGGGATATATAAACCTTTGGAAAAATAATTTCTGGTATGGATCAACCAATATTCCATTTTACAAACAAAGGTGGCAGGGTTCATATGCTTTACATGGGATTAAAACTGCAATGCATTCTTGTTACAATTCCAAGTTCATTGAAAACAGGGGATACAACTACTTTGGCCTCTCACAAATACAAAGAATTTTCAGTCCCCAATCAATAATGCATTTGGGTTCCACTACCTATTTAAATATTTAGCCAAAAACTCGAAATTGTTATTATTATAGACACAAAAATTAGTAAGTAGTGTGTAAACTTTCACAAAATTTGGATTTAAGACACCATCTTAAAGTCGGATTGCAGGTTGTAACAAATTCTGTCCAATTTCAAATTCCAATACACACAATAAATGATGCCGTAAATGACCCCTTATGCAAATCTAAGTAATCTCACTGACCCTTCAACAAAAATATCATAAGTAATTTAAGAAAAACACTCAAGGTACAATTTTTTAAGTGATTTGCATTATTTTAGAAGTAAAATTGGACTTTCACATTGATATTCCATACACTTGTTTATTATAAATAATTTCACCTGGTTATGAGGTGAATCTCTACTTCTAATTCAGAAAGAACAACATAAACCGCTGGAAAAGTTTACAACAATTTTGAGGGTGATTTATCAAAAGAAAAATAAGAGGAACAATTTTCATCCTACAGATGTGAGAAGAATCTACCTCCATGAGTACATAATACAATTTCTAAGGGTTGAAAAATTGGTCACCACAATGACATTTCCAACTCAGTGGCTTGTAATTGGAGTACCTGTTACCCTGGAGAAAGAAACTTTGCATTGCAGCACTCGGTGAGATAGATACTGGGTGGACTCGGTTATTCCTAGACAAGGATGGAACTTGCACTGCCATGCATGGATGACACTGGTTGCACTTGTTGTGGCAAGTAGGAGGCATTGATCCTAATCTGTTTTTCTCCTCATATGAAGGGTCCTGCATACAACAAAAAAACCAAACTGATTCATTTTTTAACAGAAACAACAGCAAAACTATGACTTCCATTAAAGCCTACCCGTGGAGGAATTGCATGCTGTGGTGGTATGAAACAAGAAACTGGACATAGCAGATGGTGTAGTAGAAATGTAATGATAATTGTAATAAGCAAGATGGTGGTGGTGGAGTTCTGAATTGGATTGAGTGAAGACATGATCATGAATGCCTATCATGTCATTTCTTGATGTCATTCCCAATCTATACCCAAACACTTATACTAAATTTAAAGGTTAACCGAGTTGTGTTGTGAGATACTGATAACACTACAAGTTGGAGAGAAAAAAAAATGGCTTTGGGAACTTATTTTTAGCTTTGTGAGTGATGAATACTTTTTATGCTTGTGGCCTATAGAGAGAAGGGAGAGGATGTGCATCGATCAGAGGGTGCGCGTTGTGTTGGCAGTGTAGAGAGAGAGGGACAGTAGACAATGGACAGCAAGAGAGGGCACAGACTGTGACAGAAAAAGTGAAAGGAACAGTTCAATAGAGGTAAACAAAATGGGAGAATCCACATCAGTATCAAGGACACCTTGGCCAGTGATCTAATAGTAGTTGTGACTGATTATAAGTAGCAGGGTGGAAAGAGAAATTTTTTTGTGTGTATGAGTGGGTAAAATTTAAAAACACACAATGGCAGGTGGTAGTTAAAATTGGCATTTATTAGGCTATCTAATTTTTGTCACAGTTCTTGGAGTGTCATGGTACTGAGCATTGAGTACCTTTGACTTAATTAACATTTCACAATTAGAAGTTTTTTCAATCCCATTATGGTTACTCATGCAAGCAAAGGGGGTGCTCTATGATAGGGAAACAAGAAAGTATCATTAACATGGACTAGAAAATGAAACCTAAAAGACAAAAAGAACTCAACTCTTTACTTGAACAAAGTCGTGAGAAAGAAGAAATTAATAATGTCTAATTAAGAAGTTACAATGATTTAGTGGTTTGCCATCATAAATAGGACAAGTACATATTGAAGTTTCATGTACCATGTTTAATATTTTATGAAGGGTAGATAATGGTGAGACTTCATGAAATTTTGGATCATAATAAAGAATAATCAAATTGAACTTCTCTATAATCCAAGAATGCAGCAAAGGGTGCAAAGTTAATACAATAAATAGAAAAGTTGGTATGAATTTCTATATAATTTATCAGTGTGGATTTAAATTTTTCTAACATCACTTCTTTTTTCTATTTAGTGATTAGGGAACAATTCCGATTCTCAAGAATTAACTGAGTAGTTATAAGTAAAATTATTTATTTATTCAAATTTGTGCAGTAATATACTTCACGAGTCTCACGGAATCTTTCTAACCAGCAATGTTGAGATTGTTTCTCTGTTCTACTGCCTCTAGTGTACAAAAGAAAAAAGAAAATAAAAAATATCCACTTTTTGTTTTTATTTATTTTTAGAACTTTTAATCTCACGTGTCCTTACACACTGCACATCTTGATTAAATAAAGTAAATTATATATTTAATGAAAACAATAAGTAAAAAAAAATATCTGATAACCTTTATAAAATATTGTTTAATCAACAACACCCTTAAATTACTTGTTGATAACAACTTTAAGAGACATGTATCAAATAATAAGGTAAATATACTAAAAGAAACTAATATTTAGATTGTCTATTTTTTTAAAAATATAAAATCAAATTGATTACATTAACCCTTAATTTTACACTTTAAGATAATAAGTATTAATTATTTTAAATAAAATTTATGACATTTATAGTTAAGACCTTTAAAAAGTATTTTATTCTAACATTTTTTTAAAATAAAAAACTAAAGTGATTAATGCTTATAATCTGACAATGTTTAGAATTTACTCAAATATAAAAGAATAGATAAACAGTTAATATTGTAACAAATAAAACAAAAATAAAATTAAGGGTACATATGACTATTTTATTGTTCAGGTTTGGAGATTCTTGCTGTGATTACACAGCTTGCAATTACCCAAAGCTGTCATGGGATGATTGACATGGCACTGAGAAACAGATAGGGAATACGACAGTGAAAAGATTAAAAAAAATTCGTTAAACAGTAAACTATTTCTGCTTTTTTTTTTTTCAGAATATGGTATTTCTTCTTTGTTCACACTGTCATTACAGAGAAATTACAATAATATATTTTATTGTTTTCTAGAATTTTTCTGAGACTTCCAATTTGGAATTCAATTAATTGTAATTGACATACAAAAATGTGGAATAAAAGACAAAGACAGGATATTGTCTCTTTAATAGGTGTGTTAGTTTTATATTTTATAGGATAAAACTTATTATGCTTTTAGGAGATAATAAATCCAAAATCAGATATAAAATAAAATAAAGTAAAAATGATTATAATTATTTAATTAAAATATATTAACAAAAAATCGTTGACATAAATGTGTTATCACATTTGTTTTCATAAGAATTTGTGTACTTACCCAAATTCAGTGGTGATTATAAAGCAATTTGGTTAATTGCATCATAGTCTAGATAATAATTTTTTTACTAAATTTACAATAAGGTTGCACATTAAATTTGGTTTCAAAAATTTAAAATTGAATCTGGTATCAATTTGTTTGCTACAGGGCATGCATATTTTTTGTCAGGTAATGCAGATAGAGACATAGAAAAAGCTGTCGTGCAAAGGATTTTTATCTTGACTTGTAACTAGCTAAACCTTTTCTGTACTGAGTTTTTTATTTCTTCAGTTCCTCACATTCAATTTTTAAAACTTAACTTCATACATGTTTGGTTTAAGTTAAAATGTCAACCTAATTTGATATAAATATTTATATATATGATTTTAGATTGAGAAAATCAATCATGAGTCTGAATTAATTTTGACTTAAATAACTTTAGAAAGTTTGTCATAATTTTAGTATTAACTTTTATAAATTAAGATTATTTTAAAAAATTATGTTACTTCAAAATCAATTTTACAGTCAAATTAATAGAATCAGTTTTATTTAATATCATGTACTAAGTGTAAAAATTATTTCATAAATCATCTACAATCATACATATTAAATATTTTTAAACAATCCCCCTAGTCACCATTAGTAAGGTGTGACCTGCATTTAGTTATGTTGTTATCTTACATTAATAACTATTTCAAGGTAACAAGTAACATCCCATGATTGCAAGACCAGAAAATGATAAGAAGTTCTTTTGAACTTTGAAACATAGTTCATTCTTTTTTTAAAGCTAATTTTTCCAAATTGAGACAAATTTCCTATTTAACTATATCAAACATAGAATATATCTTCATACAATCTATCATGTAACATTATTTTTTTTTTCCTATCCTTCTTTATTGAAAAAAATATACAATTTTAGTGGACTGACTGTGCCAAAATTACATTTTTTTTTTCAAAATACATGTTATCTTGAAAGAATATTTTAGGTCAAACTTGATATTAAATGCAGAGTAATGTTAGTTCAATGTTGTTGAACTAATTCTTCCGATAAAAGTATTAATGGTTAATAAGATTACTCTTTATCCCTTTCCCGTAATAGTTTAGATAAAAACATCTATCTCAAAAACCAACAGGAAAAAAAAACATATATTTACTTTCCTGACGTGTCTCATAGTTATACCACTATCAATCATAGTTGGAGCTAAAGCAAAATCAGTTTTTTGAAAAATAAACAGCTAATCACTAACATAACTTTTTTAAGTTTATCTTTTTGCAAGTCCTATAATGTGTGTCTGTTTTTCCTTTTACTTTCAACATGTCAACTTGGACTCATCACGTGTGCGAGATCATCTTTTCATTGGGAGGACAAAGACACTTGGTGAAAACATTAGAATTGGAAGGCTTACCTTGTAGACACAGTTCAAGTTCATATTCACGAACTATCTGACTTCAACTGTAATCTATATAATTCCTCATCCTGAATCACAGTTGGAATAGTCCAAGTGCCAAGAGGGTGCTCTGATACCTTTCCACCTAAAAAATTAAATCGCCAAGAAACAATGGAAGGACATGGTTATGTTATCGTATAATTATACTGCAATGGCTAGACTGACTCCAGCAAATTACCTTCTTTAGTGGCTTCTGCACATCTTTTCTGGTAGTTCAGAGAGAGATGTGGATCAAGTAATTTCAATAAACATTCATACTTTTCTTCAGCCTCACTAATGTATTTCGCCTGGAATTCAGAATTTGAACATTTTATCCATTAAACAAGTAGCTACAATGACTATACCAATTGTAATTAACAGGCAGGAATAAAAAAAAAAAACTCCTCATCCATACAGGCAAAAAAACAATATAGATTGTGCATGTAGATAGATGACAACATGGCATTATCAAAATTAGATTGATAGAACTTTTCTTCTCTCAAGATAGGTGAGAAATGACAATGATCTCTAAGGCTCTAACAAGAATATTATATTATTTCACTATACAATCTGCGCATGCATTCTCGACGAAGTTTGAGTCCAAACTCTAATTGCACCTCCTCTCCCTGTAAAAGTGGGTGGTAGAGTGATCATAAATTAGTTACTCCCTGATTCCATGTCTGACAATTAGGTTACGCATGACACTATGAAGTAAAAGTCACATTAGTTTAGGTATTTAGTTCAACAATCCTGAAAGAAAATGAAAAATAAGAATGTGAAATGCTGGACCACGCTTTATCTATTTGACTTTACATTAGCAAATTTTAAGAGAAATGGTAGTACATTAAATGACACTCTATTTCCAACAAAGGTCTCAGGCTGGTCCTGCTAAATAATAAGGGCCTGTTCTCTCTTAGTAGGACTAGATGGGCTTTCACCTAGTAATAGTGTGTGTTTAAAAATGTCAGTGTTTTGCTGAAGTATTTATGATTTTAATAATAGGTGGATATTAATCTCCTGCTGCATACAGCATGAAAGTGGTTCAATTAAAAAGTTTTGAAATAGTTACCAAAAAGTTATCAGCTAAGCAATAAACTTCAACAGAACATATTGATTTCTATTAGCAAGTATATAAATTTGCAGTACCATTTGTAAACAGTTTGACATTCTCACCAGCATAGCAGGAGCAGCTGAAGGTCCATATATTCGGATAAACATGCGCAAAATATTGAAGTTGTTCTCTAAAACATCATCCTGAACGAGGGTTTCAATGAAATTAAGATTCAGAAAACATTACGACAGATGGTAGTTAAAAGATTTGGATAATTGAAAACATACCTCATAATCATACCTGCAACATCATGACAGAAAAGTTATGTTCAATAAAATTATAAATTGAAAAATAACTAGAATAAGGCTGAAATCTATATATGCATATGTAATTACAGAAAGAAGTGAAACTTGAACAACAGCAAAAAAAATAAAATCAAGGTAAGTTTTTGTCTTAGGCTATCTTTCTTGGGTAAAGAATTTTACTACTTCTATTGTAGAAAGGATACCTTTGGAGTGAACAGAATGAAATACAAAATCAATTAGTATAATGCCATCATCTTCTTTTGCCAAAATTAATGCAGCTATTTATTTGTAACTAAATGCATTCTTCATATATAAATATACAGAGAATACACAACAAAAAATTGTAGTGTGTGCTGTGACCAACAAAAAAAAAGGGATCAACAAGTTATTGCTGATGAATTTACTCAACACCTATAAGCTGTTTAAAATAATATAAATAATAACAACAAAATTCTGCTCAAGTATGGAATATTATGATATGTAGAACCAACTGAAACAAAAGATAGTACTTACAGATCGTCAGAAACTTCCACTAGGAACTCCGAAAGTGAGAGAAACTCCATGTGCAATTCCTCCACCTTCCAAAAAGATTTAGAAGAACACAATTATCCTAAATTCATACATTTAACTAAAAATATTTATGTTATTTTGTGCATAAATTTATGTTGCTGACAATATTTTAGAAGAAAACCAATGCCTAACTCACAAACTGTGTGTGTGAACATGTCAAGAAGGAGATGAATAAATCAATATCCACAAAATATTTTTTTTGCAAATCAGTTCTACCTTGGTCCCTTGCAGTTCATAGAGAAGAAGATTTAGAACTCGATAATCAAAAGACTTTAAATGAACAGCCTTCATCACATCCTCAACAAGAATCTGAGTAGAAATAATTAATAATTAATTATATTACAAACAAGAAACTTCAAAAAGATTTGAATCAACATATATACACTCTGAAGAAAATTAAAAATGCATATAGATTATGTTTACCTCCTCCTTGTTTATTAGTGCAGAACAAAGTTTTCTTTCCAGAGCCCAGTACTCTTCTCCCTGTCTAAGTTCTTCTCTTATCCTTATCTCATCAAGGAAAAAGAACAATGAACCAAATTAAGCTAAACCTTAACTCTTCCCCTGGAAATGTAAGGTATAGAGTGCAGAATATAGACCTTTCAGTCAAAAGGCCTTTGTGTTCAAGAACCGTCACAAGTGGTCTAACTGGGTCGTTTGAGAAGCAAGAAACAAATAAATCGATTTCTCTCTACATTTCAAATTAAATTATATCAGAAAATTGAAAGTTAATACCTAATCATCAACATTCAAATTGCCACTGAATAAATCAATCACCTTATCTTTTTCTCCATATACACACTTTTCATTGTTGGGTGTTTGTAACATTTTCTCATTCATTTTATCAAGCTGCATCATAACAGAAACAGGTGCTCAGAAAAAAATAACAGCTTTTGCAGATTTTATACTTACTATTGGAATATATCACTAAGTCTCAAAGTAACACTAACAAATATGATTTTTTTTTGTCAAATCATATGCTTCCTAGTAGGGAAAAATAGTCCACTTCACCCTCATGCATTAGTTGAATGCAATATTGCATAAAAAATCCACCTTCACAAACTCAAAGGCCAAGTAACCCACTGAGACACTGAGGTATGAGAATAGATATTTGAGCATCTTAACGCAAGAAACGCCCATTGTGCAAGACTGCATAGTGTAGTGAAATTTGAGGAGTGCGTATTTCCTTAATAATAGTATTTCATGTGTTACAGTGCATTACTTGACCTTTGACTTTGCTGAGAGACACTTGAAAGAAATAACGTGCGGATAAGAGCTTTTGTGCCACCTAGGGTAAACATCAAACCCCATTGAGCACCTGTCCGAAATGGGAAGTATCATGTGTGCATTAGGACTGTTATTGGAAGATAACTGATATCATTTTGACAGTTGAAATGATGGTCCTCATATAGGCCAAGCCCAAAACGACAGAGTCATACAGGTCAATATGTCTGTTATCACCATCGTTATTTCACACTCAAGAGATATGCCTTAACCAGTCACTCCATAGTAGCACTAAATATCTGTCATTGCAAAATGACATTGATCCTGAATAGATGTCATGTGGAATGGCTCTTAAGAAGGTCAATCAGTTCATAGCCACCTGCCTTTCCTTTCATCTGGCTTCAGGAGGTCTATCTATTTTCCCCTCTATCTGCATGAACTTTTGGGCTCATTGATTAGCTCCACAGACGCAGTGGAACCACATTTATGAACCGTACACCTTCAAAACAATAATTGACTTGGATAATAAATGAGTGGCCAAATTTAATAACATCAAACTAGCATATACCTGATAAATATAGCTCTCTGTGAATGAAAGAATAGGTAAGTATTTGAAGATTGATTGTGGCTTGCTGACATCCAATCCATGAAACATAAAATAAGATCTGCACTGAAAAAAAAGGTTCAAATTAACATCAGAATCACAAAGCAAGTTTTAAAAGCATGGAGTGTTAATTAAATCGAATCAAGCCTTCCACGAAATTACTCTTGTATTGTACATTGTTTGTAGAGAAAAAAAGCTTCAATGCAGACCCGATATATGCCACTTTATTCATCTAACAAAAAATGTGGTAATTGATGGCATAAAATAAACATGATATTATAGGGATACCAATAAAGTTTATCTGTTACAAATACTCACATTTTCTAACCTAATCAAGCATTATAACAAAATATCAAGATCACAGCAAAATGTTATTTTTTAATATAGACTTACAAAATCCTCAAGGGTAGAATTTGCCATTTGCATGGAGTCCAGCCCAACCACGGCCATGATTTCATTACTACTTTGCAATAAACTGTATTCTTTCGTCTGATTGCAACTAACCAAAGCATCTCCTACAGGATTTTGTTGAAAACCTAACATAAAATTAAAAAATATCATAAAAATAGAATTAAAACACGAAACAAAAATATGAACAAAAAGTTTGAAAAGTATTGTATGAGTATCAGCAACGTTATGGTAAGGCAGCAGTGGAAGGCATTTAATGCACCCCCCAATCATTGATAGTTCATATGGTTATCTAAGAGAGTATGAGTATCAAAGACGTGTATATGTGTGTGTGTGTGAAGCAAATGAAAGACTGGCGTGCTTCATAGTTAGTTACAAGATTTGTAGCATAAAACCAATTCCAGCTAGTGTGCTTTCCATTTCAGAGAAATCAAGAAACGAGATAGAAAAATAGTGCTACTACTATCTCTAAGCAACACAAACCCGGATAAGTCATAATGCCACCAAAAGTTACATCTATTTTTCTAAGTTTCTAACAGGAGCCAGATAAAGAGCGATTCTGAGACAGAACATTCGATCCGATACAAAAAAAGTAAACCTAATAAAAAAAAAACACATGAACATGATAAAATAGGCATAGCAGTGCAGAACCAGAATTCTGTTCGCTGCTGGTGGTGAAATTGTGGTGTTGATACGCTTCCTCGAGGAATGAAGATGACAGCTACAAGAGCGAAATGAAGCAGTTTCAAATTTCACTTCAAATGCAAAAGCAGGTGAAAAGAAGAAGCGGAACTTACTGTGGGAATGAAATAGGAAAGCACGCAGCATTTGTCGTTGATATCAAGGCCTTCGCAGGGTTGGATCATGAAGATGATGAAATTGGCGAGGAAGCGGTTAGAGTGGTGATTGGAGTTTGAAACGCCTCGTGAATCCATGAATTCCAGCATCCTCTGCACTTTCTCTAGATTCCGTAACTCTTCCATGTCCCCTCGCACCAGAACAACAGTGTTCAAGTTTTCACACAGAAAATTCTCTCACCAAGATCCTTTGTGAATGAGAAATTTAGGTAAAATTAATCTTTTCATTCTCAGACATTTTTGAAAAAAAAATAAATCATATACCTATTTTGCTTGAGATTTTAATTTTTCTACAGAAATAAAAGATCTTCTATTTTATAACTTGGAAATTATTACCTGCAACTTATCCAATTTCAACCTCCATCTTGTTTTTTTTACGTGAAATAACAAAAATGTTTTTAAATAAAAAAATACAAATAAAAACACATTCTCGTTTGAAATATATTTTAATTTTTTTTTCAAGATATATATATATATATATTATTTTTTTCATTTCGAAACTGCTTTTCTAGATTTGCTTTCTATAACATTTTTTTTTCTAAAATAAAAAATAATATTTGGAAATTTAAAGATGTGTAGAGGTTCAAAAAGTTGGATGGTGGAAGAATTTGCCATATAACTTTCCTATTCTTATAGATGTTTTTAAGTTGGTCTGTAACTACATTTTTTTATAGTTTTTTTAAGGGACATTTTTGTTAAGTTGATTAAGGTGAAATTAAAATTAAAAAAAACTATTATATGTTTTTAACAAACATATTATTTGATAAGGATATTTTTAGTAAAAAATAATTTTAAGAAATAAAAATTATAACATTTATAAGTTATTTAAACTCTCGATTATTATTTTTTCTGTGAAATATTCATATTATTTATTTGCATTGCCTCAGTCTCTTTTCCTGCTCCGTGGCTCTAAATATTAGTTACTGAAAATTATTTCACAGAAAAAAAATTTAAAATAAAAATACAATCAAACAAGGTTCCCAATAAATAATATGGAAATTTATTGAATAATTAAACTATCGACTTAATTTTTAAATCATTTAGTTTTTTTAATTGAGGTATTGAAATCTTACCGAAAATGTGTATAG
>Ga0123341_1004401_pt1 | contig 12363 bp, 8 predicted proteins | sample Turbeapinknodule_FD_89959 | JGI IMG/M metagenome (GOLD analysis project Ga0123341, IMG submission 89959) | Root nodule microbial communities of legume samples collected from Mexico - Turtle bean Mexico pink nodule | ecosystem: Host-associated > Plants > Roots > Nodule | place: Mexico: Nepantla... | reverse complement strand
GTTTAATATCTGATGCCAGTATCTTAAAGTAAATTCGAAAATAACTATTCATATCCACCATTAGAGTACAAGATCGAATGTATATATCTTAACCAACAAGAAAGTGTGGATTGAATGCCAAATCAATGCACCTTTCACCTCCTTCCACCAGAAAAAAAAAAAAAAAACACTACCACTACTATAACAAATGTTTGTCTTTGGCAATATTACAACTCACCAGCAGTACCATATTTTCCCCAGCAAATATTTAGTCCTCATCATGAGCAAAACTATCTCTGACAAAGATCCTGTAATTTCAATTCATTTATGTCTCCCAGCTTTTAAATTGTGACATTTTAGGACTTCGACCAATTGGGATATCATACTCAATCAAATTTGGATGAACTTCATTTTTGCTAAATTAAATGGTTAAAATTTCAGTTAATATATAATATAAAAGAAATATTATAATACTCTTTTATATTATATAAAAGAAATAATATAAAGTTATGGCTCTTGTAACCTATACTTGGTTGTTAATCCCAGTAATTTTCTAAAGAAAATATATACTCTACATCCATCTGTATTTATAATCTACATCCATCCGGTCTTGTTGCACACACTAGAGGCCATCTATGCAATATACCTACTCAAAGAACTATAAAGGAAGAAATTCAAACAGATTCCAGATCAGTTCTTCTAGCATGAATGTCCTACAATATGACAATATACATCACTTGTTTAACAGGAAATGTAATACGATATACAAATGTGTGCACGAATAGGTGCAATAAAATTGCAGGCAAAAAAAAGTTCTAATTGACGATTAAAAATATTATATAACAAGAATAATACCTTCCGTGACCTTTTAGGAGCTGGTTCAGCTGGCCTTTTGATCTGCGCTGCAGGGGCCTCAACACCAACATTTTTACTGCTTGGTTTAACAGCTTTTGATTTTGGCAGATCTCTATTTGTAGGTTGTACTGTCATTGTCCCTGATAGCCTTTCACGGAGATCTCGCATCTTTGGAGCATAACTCTTTCCACTCTGAGATGCAGGTTGAAGACCTTTCCTTTGAAGCTTGAGACGTAGATCTTGAGAACTAACCTTGCGATCTTCACAATCACAAGCCATTAACAAACAGTCAAAACCAATAAAAAAACCTATTGGCATCCAAACAGTAGCAACAAATGGTTGCATATATGAGAATAGCTTAATCCATACTAGTGATCCGTGGTTCATCATCGTCAAAGAGATCATGTTCCCACTTATCATCTTGCCTCGACCTGTAATTTAAGAAAAAAAAAATTTATTCTGATTATATCATTAAGTTATTATCGCAACAAACATGCAAACAACTGATGTGCATGCTAACTAAAGCCTTTTCAGTACCCATTCACGTACACTGAAAAAGCAGATTCTAAAAAGATGCATGAAAGTTGGTTTCAATCAGTGTTTTAAATCCTGGATAGGACCATAGTGGCTGATCCCAAAAACACTATAGTGTATAGTGGGCCAACCAATCTTCTATGTTTTTTTTATCATGGCTGAGAATAGTGTATTATAGCACCAGGATAGCACTTTAGCAGGGCAGCCCTTGGTTGCCATGGACACCTCGATAATGGAATGTTGTGTTATGGACATTGAGGCAGCAACCAAGATAGCGGTTAAAGAAAAAAAGCCTTTAAAAATAGGTCTTCTAGGTAGTATTAGAGGGCTTTTTCAGAAACTTTTTATATTCAGTATATAACAAGAACTCTTCACATAACCATGCATTAGATTAATTAAATATGTAACAACTTCTTAAATGACAGAATCATAAATATATATCTGCCACAACAACTCTTCACACAAACAGAATCATTCACATATAAAAGGGAGCAAAGAAACAGAGTGACGGTTGTGGTAGAAAAGAAAGAAGTGGTGTCTCTTAAGTATAAAAAAAAACTTAAAAGTAATATAAAGCATCTGTAAACAGGAGAAAAACAGCGCTTTACTAAAGACAAAAGTTAAAATAGACCTGTGCAGATAGAACAGCACTTTATTCAGTAAAAAAGTCAAACATATTCACCAAAGAGGAGAGAAAAAATGGCGTAAGCTAAAGCCGACCTTTTTATTGAATAAAAAAAATTGCACAAAAAGCCCTCCAATCCTACCAACCAGACCTAATTTAAAGGTTATTTTTAGAAGATGCTATAGCACCACTATCTTGGCTGATTCAGCAACTATTCCAGCCACTCTGTCAACCACAACGCTGAAACGCTCTGCTATAGAGGTGTCCATAGTGGCAAATCCACCCCACTAAAGAACTATCCTGGCACTATTCTCATCTTGGTTTCAACTTCCCATATAACCATAGGTACATTCTGACTACAATGCTTGTAACTTTGAAATTACAATGCTAACATATGATATGAAATTGTGCACCCTGAATGCATAGTAAAACTTGCCAAATAATCTAATTTGTGTAACTGTTATTTGCAGAATGATCAGGTAGACAAAAAAACTTATATTCTGAGTATATACAAAAAGAGAATACAGTAAAAACAGTAAAACACAAATGACGTAAACCTGTACATGCCCAATCTGAGGCACAAGTTTATGTTTACATGAAAAAGCAACAGAATAAATTTGAAATATCCTCCACACAAGACTGAAATCTAATAATACATCAGACCAGAAAAGAAAAAATAATCAATTCACCCAATATTTTGCAACTAGGTCATCTCTTAATCTGCACTGCAGTAACACTTAACCAGAAACCTATAATTTTCAAGGGATTATTGACAGATACCCTCATACATATTACTAGATTCTATGAGGAAAAATAAAGGGAATGGCAGTGGGTTTATGACTCGTGAGCAAAAGGTCAAGTGGAGGGGAACAATAAAGTCTAATGTATAGATCACTTGATGTCATTTGGCTAAGTAAAATAACAAAGTTTCAGTCATTTTATTTACCATGAGATCTCCCTCCTTACCACTTTCTTTCGTGCCTTTTTGGCCTCTCTCTCCTCTTCAAAAGAACTAAAAAGAATATATACTACTCTTCTCACCTTAATGGATTTCCTGTAATCTTTACTTCAATTGGTACTATGCCAATCTCTCCTCATATATAATCTTTTAGTATCCTGTTTTTTCTTGTTTGATCACACATGTGTCTTTCAACTTTGACCTTTTTCTCTTGCCAATTTTTATGCACCTTATTTTAATTTGCATATAACTTAAATTTTTTATTTTAATTTAATCACTAAATGGCTTTCCATTATAAGTTATTATTATGCCAATTTTTTTATGCAGATTATTTTTATTTGCATAAAAATTAAATTTTTATACACATAATAGATTTGTTTTTGAACAGCTATGCGATTTCCACAATTTAGCTGCAGACTGCAGCACTATCCACTGTATACAATATAAAGAAGTTTTAGCTTCTGCCATTTACCACAATCAGCTATTGATAACACAGTATATAACATAGAAGTAAAGAAGGTATAAATTCAATTAAAGAAATTGCATAAAAGCAGAGAGTATGGGAGAGGAAGTGGGCAATTGAGAAGAGAAGAGGTATTGGGTGGCCCCTCTATTAACTGTGACAAAAATGACCACTGAGACAAACGTGAAAAGAGTGTTCTATTATGTGTAATTTACATTCATCAAATGAACTCAATGAAGAATTCTCATTTTCATACAGTTAGCTCATAGGTAGTTGTTAAAGACGGACAAATATGACGGAATTAACTGGATGACCAGCAGCTATAAGAACTAGCACACTTGCCCCTCATTAACTCAGGGTGGCAAAAAAGAACCAAAACTGATCATACATCCTAGTTTGTATATAAAATACCACTTCTGATCATAGTATTTCAGGCATTTTGTGGATGGGTGATGGACAGTGAGGGAGTGGAAAAGGAAAAAAAAAACAAGGGAAAGAAAATGGAAAATAAAGTTATTTGAATTAAATAAAAGAGAGTAACAGTGGGTGAAAATACATATTATCAATAATTTAATTTTATTTATTATTACAATAAAAAATTGTAAATATAAATAAAAACATTATCAACATAATCAATTATGTTTTCAATGACTATATATCGACGACATATATACCATACCAATCCAACCTATAATCTTTTCCGAAACTAGTTCAATCAACAATCGGGAATCATACAACCTCTACATGCACCCCAGTCACAAAGGTGCCACCACCAGAATTGTGGTCAAATCGGCCACCACATTTTTCCTCAATATCAAGAAACACGGCGAAACCACAGCCGAATTTAAAACGTGGCCAAAAGCATTGAAAACCATCACAAAAACACGACGAAGTAAGAATTGCAAACCTCTTGCCGGTGATTTGACGCTGGTGCTGCTGCCGAGTAGGGCCACTGACACCATTCCCATTTAGGCGTTCCTTCACGGATCTCCGCCCTCCATTCTCCACGCGATCAGCGTACATTTTCCGCGATTCACTCGGTTCGAAATCGGAAGAAGAATCAGCCCCAAACCTATGAACCCTAATTTAGAAACAGAGAAAGAGAGAGTAAAACGGAATGGAAGTGATAGACGGAGGCCTTGCTGAGGAAGGTGCAGGGAACCGCAATGCGAAAAGCGTGGCAGATGAAGAAAACCCTAAAACCCCTTTTGTTGGTGGCGAAAGGTTGTGGAATTGTGAAAGGTAAACAATGGAGGGGTTTTCTGAGGAAAATGGAGTTCAAAGGAAAGGGAAAAGGTTTTCAGAATTGGAAAAGTTGAGAGAGGTTTTGATTTTGCGAAGAGAGGAAAATAAAAATGGTACGAAACGAAGGATGAAAGGGATCCTCTAGATTTCAGCTTATTTCTTTTGGCGCCCCGTTGGGAAAACATTAAACGGCAGCGTATCACACAATAGGGGAAAAATAGTAGCGTCTCCTAAAATCCGTAACCCATTCCTTAACCTTCAAATTTAATCTACGGATTAAAGATATCAATTTAATTTTAATTTCAAAATTACTACTCGCTAAAAAGTGGAGGGTTTATTTGTTTTTTTTTTAATTTATAATTTATAAACTTTTCGAAATTTAAAATTCGGAATATAAATATAATTTTGTAGTTCAAATTTTAGTTTGAAAGTATAATTAATTTAAAAAATACATTTGAATCCTAGAATTAAAAGAAAAAGAGTGTTTTTAAGAAGAAGAAAAAAATAATAAAATTATTATTTTATGTCTTCTATGAAAGATATAGGAAAAAAAGCTCGGCAGTATAAGAAGAACTATTTACTAGAAAACCAACCTAAATAATTGTATTATGAACTGAATTATACTGCATTTTAATAAGACATAAAAGACAACACCCACTAAAACACTATACTTTCGAACTATAAATTTCTTAATGAGATAAAGTAGAGTTCTTGTTGAGATTATAATTGACCAAGGAATTAAACAATAGCAAAATAGTTTGAAGAATAATGTACATAGTTCTTATCTTGTTTCTCAATAAAATCCATTATTTTATAATGGAAACTTTACACATAAATATCATATATTATCACAAATGGAATATAATTCATGAATATTTTAACCAAGGTTGATGGTAAATTTAACAAATTAGATAGAAATCAAAGAGACTAAGCTAAGACACCAAAGAATCTTACTTATATATAACAAAATTAAAATTTTCTTGATTTGAGAAATTAGAAAGATTATTTTCACTAGTGCAAAAACGATGTTTAACAATAACTTTACAATGTCATTTAATAGCCAAACGTTGTCTCTTAAAATCCGATGAAGGTTATCAAACTCAAGAGTCTACGTAGAGGAGGCATAGTTCTCACTTTAATCAAACAAGCCCTATTGAAAATGTTGAGTCTAGCAAGCACGCGAATTTCGTGCACAACCTTCTGCTTTTGTTCTTGCGTTCCAAACACCAGCCTTCGTGTCAGGAACCACGCCAGGAATTGCACAGCGTGCGCCGCCGTAGGACTACCTGCAATGATGTTGCGATTACGGTTAGATTGGCTATTGAGTGAAATGTCGTTGTTGGCGCAAAACTGTTGGATAAGCCTCTTGAGATATGTGTTGAGAACCAACTTTGTGTTTGCTACCTTCTCCCCTGTTTTGGGACAGGTGGTGTTCCCTCAATAAGACGTATTTCAAAGTATCTACAGTTGTAGAATTGTGCAAATAAATATGAGTAAAAGAGAAATTGTTAGATAATAGGGAATTATTTTAACCCAACGCTTGAGATTGGAATGAGAGGGCCTGAACAGCTACTGGAGTTCTAATAATATGTCTTTGGCATTGAGGATGACCTACCATACTTGTTAACTAAATTCATATAATTCACCCGCATCTACAAATTGTTTGGTGCGAAAAAATGATTCAATGCTAGAGAAACAAGGGATGTGTTGATGCAAGGGGGAAGGATGGAGGCTCTGATAAGATGGGGAGAATGGATGGAGGGAAGAGAAGGGGATTGCATGTAGAGTGCAGTTGTACATAAATTTGACATATTGTGTGCCACATCATCACCAATCAACGCCATTATTGGAAATTTAACAAAAGGGACCAAATTGTAGACTTTTTAAAAAACTTTGGGACCAAATTGATTTTTTTTAAAACCAATGTATTAAATAAAATATTGACCTTAAATGTGGGAACCAAAAAGGTAATTATACCAATATTATATTAGTTATATAATTTAAATTATTAAAATTTAATAATTAATATTAGGGTTTATAATTAGAGTAATAAAATTTTATAAGTAATTTTAGGATTTATAATTAATATTATTTTAGTTAATGTTATTTTAGTTATATTTACAATTCATGGCTTGTTTTACTAGTTATTTACAACTTACCTCCTAAATTGTGCATAAAGCGAAAATACATAATGTTGTCTATGATGATATCCGGTCCAAGACAACCAGGAAATGTCATAGATGTTTATCTAAGTCCCCTAATTGAATATTTAAAGTTATAGTGGGATCGTGGTGTTAAAGTCTTTGACGATTTTGCTAATGAAACTTTTAAAATGCATGCCATTTTATTTTGACCATCAATGACTTTTCGACATATGGGAACGTATTAAGGTATAATGTCAAAGGTCATAAAGCATGTCCAATATGTAAAGAAGACATCGCTTCTCAACAATTGAAACCTGGAAGGAAGACATATATCTTTGGCATCGAAGATTCCTTAGAAGTCATCATCCTTATTGGAGGTTGAAAAAAGCCTTTAATGGACATCAAGAGACTGACAGTCCACCAACTTCATTGACTGGTGTTGAGTTTTATGAAAAGGTAAATAACATAGACCACACCTTCGGAAAGTGGAAAGATAAGTCATCTGTGACAAACATATGGAAGAAAAATTCAATCTTCTCTGATCTTCCGTATTCGTCGAAGTTAAAAGTAAGACATAGTATTACCGTAATGCTGGTGGAGAAGAATGTGTGTGATAGTTTAATTGGTACACTTCTTAACATTAATGGGAAGATGAAGGATGGTCTAAATGCTCGTTTGGATTTGATTAAGATGAACATACGAGGCGAGTTGACACCAATACAGGGTAAGCATACATATTTTCTCGCAGCCTATTACACCATGTCGAAAGAAGAAAAAAAATAAGTTTTTGCCAATGTCTAAAGGGTGTGAAGGTTCCACAAGAACATTAGTGTGAAGAGCCTAGTATATATGAAAGGTTTGAAGCTAATTTAGTTGAAGTTTCATGATTGTCACATGTTCATGCAACAATTGTTGTCGATAACTATTCATGGGATTTTATCGAAAAATGTTAGACTCACCATAACCCCGTGTTCATTCTTCTCTTTCATTTGTTGTAAAGTCACTGATCTGGTAAAGTTAGATGAACTTGAAGATGAGATTTTTGTTATCTTGTGTGAATTGAAGATGTTTTTTCCTTCGTCCTTTTGTGACATCATGGTTCATCTAGTTGTGCATAGTGAGGTTAGATTGTATGGACCGATGTACTTAAGATAGATGTATCCGATTGAACGGTATATGAAAATTTTGAAAGGGTATGTCAAAAACTCATTATCATGCAGAAGCTTCAATGATTGAAAGGTACATAATAGAAGAAAGTATTGAGTTTTGTTCGGAGTACATTTCAAAAGCATATCCAATAGGTATTCCAGCCAACTCATGGCACAACAAAAGTTCTATAAGTAATTGTTTACGTGGTAAGCAAATCTCGATCAAAAGTCTTGCAAGAACATTTATACATGTTGAATAACACTGATGAGGATATACCTTACTTATCAGCTCATAAAATCATTGTGAAGGCAAACAGCCTAAGAGACAACCAGAGAAATAGGTGTTGATGGAATATAAAAGGACTTTCATGCCTTAGTTTAAAGACGAGGTGTTAAACGATTTAACAACATCTGAAACCTTGATCTGGTTGGCAAATGGATTGAAGTTTGACATTATTTGTTGTACAAGTTACGAAGTCAACAACTGTACATTTTACACCAAGTCTTTGGATGATAAAAGTACAATTCAAAATTGTGGTGTCACTCTTGAGACCGAGTCAATGCAATTTCTACTTCAAAAGATGAAAATACTGTAGTTGGATTAATGTCGTACTACGGTATCATAAAAGAGATATAGGAGGTTCATTATACTAAGTTTTTTGTACTAGTTTTTAAGTGTAGGGGGGTCAACAATAAGAATGAGGTAAAAAATGATGAATCATGTAAAATAAAGGTCACATTACAATAATGGATTTGGGGTATGATTTATTTTTTTTTACAAAAAAATAAAAATAATTATTATTTTTATTTATATGGACCAGTGGGCCAACCCGACCCGCACCCGATGCTGGTCCGCACGGGGTTATGCGGACCGGGTCTAAGCGGGTCAGCGAGCTAGATTAGTGAGCCTGCCCGAGCTTTTTGGTAGCGGGCTACGGGCCAGCCCACATGGCTCGCCCCGCAATGCCATCCTTAGCACTATAAATACCAATGATAGCCCCCTTGTAAAATAGTTTTGAATGGACTATTGAATTGCTGCAACATTTCAGTCTCAACTAGTCTCTTAAACTTGCTCCCTGCTAGCCTTATTTATATGTGTTTTAGTATAAAACCTCTTAGGATTTGGCCTCACCTCTCTTGAGCCTCATTATCAGTCTCCATATACCAATACTGCATGGTTTCTTTCACTTATTTTAGTCACCCAATCCCATCAAATTTCGCACCCCAAAAATACAAAACAAAAGACTCATAGCAATGCAAGTTAAGATTGCATCACCCGGCCTCTAGGAGCTTCTCGGCTTCTGCCCTGACAACCGTGCACTTCTCCTCTCCCATTTTCTGCTTTCTCTGGGTGACCGTCTGTGCCTCCTTATACACAGAGAGTTTGTGTGTGATCACCTTGGGGCTTTCCCACGACATGTGAGACGCGATCCATGCAAAAAGGTCAACATTCTCTTTGAGTGTTTGCTGGATTAGCTCTGCATTGTGGATAACGATGTTCCCAAAATCATTGTGCGTTCCTCATCCTGTAGAGGGATCGGTCGGAGTTCGTTGCCAGGTTTGAGTCGAGCCTCATTAATCCAAGGGTCGAGTTCGACTAGGGTGACCGTGTGCTCTTGCCTTAGGGTCTTGGGCTCCTTTCGCAAGGTCTTTCGTTCTTCTCGTGGGGACCTCCGTTCTTGTGAGCATCCCCGACCCATCCGAGCCATGTCCCCACTGGTTGGCTCCACTCTCAAGTTGGCCACGTAGCATTCCTGTGCCACCTTCTGATTCATGTGCACGATTAGAATATCCCCATATATCGAGGGAAACTTCATATCTAGGTGGAGGGTTGATATGATTGCTCATAAGTGATTGAGGGACATTCGTCCCAACAGGATGTTATAAGATGTGTTGGCCTCCATCACTAAGATTGTATCTTGATCGTTCAAATCGACTTGCCCGTAGCCCCGGGTATCTACTCTTTCTCCCAAGAAGTCGACGATTTGGTCATCATACGATTGCATCTCTGATTCTGGAATCCTTATCTTTTTAAAGGTCTTTCAGTATGGAATGTCTACCGAACTCCCTTGGTCAACCAGGGTCTTCATAATTGAGAAATTATCAATATCAACAGTTATAACCATATGATCATTCTTCTTCTCTTGCTTTCAATCATCCTTTGGTGCATGTAAAGGCTATTTTGAGTGGCCAATTCCTATCCTTTGGGATTTAATGTAATTGTTTCAAACTTCTATATATCGAGGTGAAACTTATCTATAATATTATGTTCTTATTTGATATTGTTATTTTTGTTTTATGCTTAAAGATTGAATTTTTAATCTTGATTTAGATTTTAGGAATTATTTGGGAAGTATTTATGATGATCTGACCTAAATGAAAATACTTGATGTCCTTTAATACTAAAAATATGTTATAATATATCAAATGCTTTATAACATCTTTTCTTAATGATAAGAACTTTTGCTAAATAGTTGATGAATCAATGTTTAGAAGAAAAAAAATTCCAAAATATTTTGTCTTGAATCTAGAACAAATGTTTTGGCTTCCATAATTCAATTTATGGAATTGTTGGGTGCAAGAAGAAACACCTTTTTCTATTATGTTACGGGCTAGCGGGTTTGCTCGCTCTGCCTTGTACTTGGCCCACACGAGTTGTGGGTTATGCGGGACGGGTCTAAGTGGGTCAGCGAGCCAAAATAGCGAGTCTGTCCCAACTGCAAGCCGACCCTGCATTGCACCTGTAGATTGGGGTTTATGGATATAAAGTTGTCCCTGTTATCTTAGCAAAATGGAAGTGGAGATTAGGTAAAAAAAAAATAGGGGTATCTGGAAAGCCATTTTAGAATCAATGTGTCTTGGAGGAAATTGAATGAGACAAATACATCCAATAATAGGGAGTTGTTATAGTGGAGAGACCTAAGAAAAACATGTGAGGGGATGAAGGGCAAAGTTGGTTAAGTGAGAATGTAGAATGGCAAATAGAAACACGAAATCACATATTATAGTGAGAAATAACCTACACGATGATTATTACCTCTTGTATTATGTGTGATCAATGAATCAACACTTGAGTAAATGGGAAGGAAATTAGAACTAGAAGTTATATAAAGTCTAAGATTTGGTGGAATCAACATAATCAAAAGGCTGAAACACCTCATGTATTTTCAATTTATATAATTTTTTTTTATAAAAAAGTTTATTTTTCTTTCTTAGAGAACTTTTCTACTAATTAAGCCTAATTAAATAAATTTAATTGTTTTTTAATCAGTGTATTAAATGGTTGTTTCCATGCATGAATTTGCTAAATATTTTTGTTTTGTTTTTCTTTAAATATACTTATTTCTATTATATATATATATATAACCCAAGATATTTTAATTTGGGTCTTGTTTTAAAATGATGTGTTATTTAATATCCTCCTTTTCCTTTTTGTTAGGCATCTTTAAATTCCACCAAATAAATGGCAAGTTTTATTTATACGTTTAGGCAACATTTATTAACCATATTTAAAGTTAATGAAAATACTAATTTTTCATTCTCAAATTAACTGTTTCAATAAATATATGGATTTCTTATTGTACATGATTACTCTAAAATTATATGACATACTTCATGGTCCATAAAATCTTTCAGGGTTTTTGAAATATTATGTAAGTCTATTTAAAATGAAATGTTTTTATTTAGCTGCCATAAATGTGACCATAGTTATGTTTGACAAAAATTAGCTTGATAAATGTTTAGTTAATTTATTAGTTAAAGTTGTTGATAAGTGTTAAGTAAAATTATTAATTAAAGTAATAGATGAAGGTAATAGAATTAGACATGTTTATACGACATTTTTCTATAAATTTTATTTATTTTTATTGTTAAAATATACCAGGTGGCTCCTAATTTTATTTTTTAATTAATTTTCAACTCTTATAATATTTATTTATAGATACAAAATTTAAATTATAATTAATAGTTTGACTTTTTCACTTTATATACTTTACATATGTGTTTTTACTAAATCTTACATTATTTCTACTCAAATTTAAAATTTTAAAATGAAGTAAAAATAACTTGTTTCAAATAGACATAATATATTTAAAATAAAAATAGTGTGTAGAGTACTTAAAGTACACCATATGTTACTATTTTTTAAAAATAATAAGATAAAACAAATCTATCATAGATAAATATTAATATATCGAACTATAATTTTAGAATAGTAAAACAAATATTGAAAATAATATAATAGATAAAATAAATCATAACAATATAGAAATATCTAAACAAGAATAATAATAAATTTATTTTCTATAATTGTCAAATTTTTATTTATAAAAACATAAATTAAAAAGAAAATAATTTGATGTACTAAAAAATTATTAAATAAAAATTAATTTAGAGAAAAAAATATAATTAAT
>Ga0123341_1004398_pt1 | contig 12367 bp, 13 predicted proteins | sample Turbeapinknodule_FD_89959 | JGI IMG/M metagenome (GOLD analysis project Ga0123341, IMG submission 89959) | Root nodule microbial communities of legume samples collected from Mexico - Turtle bean Mexico pink nodule | ecosystem: Host-associated > Plants > Roots > Nodule | place: Mexico: Nepantla... | reverse complement strand
CTGTGACACCGATCGATCTTTCTATTTATTCATCTATTGTATTTATTTTTATTTAACTTTTTAAATTGATTGTTCAACCTTGTTAAATTTCATATAAAATTACTTTTAAAAGATTATATTAATTATTATTGTAAGCTATAGAATTTTATTAAATATATAAATCTTAAAATGGATAACGAATAAAAAGTTATAAACAAGTTATTAACGTTTGTTTTTTATTTAATTATAAATTCTATCTTCTAAAACTCCATTTTCTTTAAACATTTTCTAAACTTATAAAGTTATCTATTTTATAAATAAATTATATCATAGAAGTAGGAGTTGGTGCATCAAATTCTTTATTTAAATATAAGTTACTATCAATTCAACTTATTTTTTTCTTAACTTCGAGTTTTAATTAAGGAGACGCACTCACGGGTAAGAATTAATCGAAAAATCCAGAAGTTCAGTTGGGATATTCTTAAAGTATATATAAAGAAAGTATTTTTAATAGGTACAATATCTCTAAACAAGTTAATTATAATATCATTTAATAAGATATTCTTTAGATACGTGGATTTGTGGTAATTAAAATGGAACATATATTGAAGTATGATTATACAAATATCTCTATAATTATTGTTCCATGATTTTAAAAGTAAGAAGGTGACAATAGTAATTATTCAATGTATAATTTGATATATTTGAAATGTAATTTGGGTCAGTTTAATGTAATTTGGGTTAGTTCGACTCATCACAAGTACAATTTAGGTGTGTCAGGATGATAAGTGGTTGAGTTTTGTTTTGTTATAATTAGTTTGTCTTTTTTAAAAAAAATTTGGTTGTGTCGAACTTGTGGTGTTGAGTTATCTTGCAAGTTTTGACCCACTTTAAAAATTTCACTTAAGTTATGGCTTGAGACTTGAGTGAAGGACATGTCGAGAAATAATTCTCCTTCTTTGGAACAAATAACACTCAAGTGATGAGAAGTAGTTCAAGTGTTAAAGGGTGGTGGTGGTGGTGGTGCATAGGGTTTTAGAATATGTTAAACCATGCGACTACATAATATCGTTCAAGTGATAATATGATTGCTTAAACATTAAAAAGGTGATGTGCTTGATATTTTTGGAACTTGTTGAAGTATACAACAAGTATCATTCCTTAAACATTGATATGACACTTAATTAATTTCTACTCGAGATGGGTGAGTGTTTGAGTGAGAGAGGTCGAACAAACTCTCTCTCCTTTACGTATGGTTGGTGAGGTGATGAGAGATCACTTGAGTGAGAGAGAGGTTGTATCAATTATCTTTTCTCTTATAACTGGTATACCTCTAAGTGATGTAAGATCGATTAAAAGATGACATCTTCCTCTGTATAAGTAAGCAAGATCTCTTATGTGAGAAAAACTCGCTTAAGCATGTGCGAGTGATGATGATATGCATATGTGATGAAAAATATGTATACAATATTGATGATGATAAGACACATGCATTTGTATAATATATTTTTCTTTGTATATCGTATATGATACTGATAACTTTTGTGATATTGTCATCCTTTTTCGAATGTGTGGTGAGAGATACTTGAGATTGCAGTCATGTATTAAGCTTAAATCTCATCATAAAAATGAAATATCTTATGCTTCACTACTTATATGATTAGACAAATTAAACCATAAGGTAATAAGAAGTTGATGAAGTTCTATAATCAAGTTGTTAAAAATATGTGCATTAAATCACCTCAATATAAAAAGGTAAAGACAAATTTTCAATAACTAATTAAAGTGATAATCTTTAGTAGAACATAATTAAGAGTCTTTCAAAAAATAATAATAAATTACTTGAATCACTAATATAAAATTAAAAATTATATAATTTATATATATATATAATATTGTGGGATTATGTAAAATAATTAATCAACTTTATTTATTTATTTATTTATATATATATATTATATTATATTATACAGTTTTCTATCATCCAAATATATTACAATGAGTTATTAAAATATTTTTTATTATTTATATAAATTAAATCTATAAGCATGATCTAAAATGAAAAGTAACTGTAAATTAATATTAAATATTATATCTATTAAATCTAATTGTACTGACACGACCGAACGACTCAGTGAGTCGGTCAGGAACTCAATCACTTGACCATATTGAGGAGGTCACGCGACGACATGTGATCGACCGACCCATGACGACAAACCATGGGTTGACCAAGTCAGTAGGATTAATCCATAATTAAGAGTTGTTTAGTGTAACCCTAAACATGAACCAACCTCCTAATTCGGCCCACCAACGAAGGCCCATAAGGTAATATAAATAGCACAAATTCCAAGAATCAGGTACGTCATTATCTACAATACTCTAACACCAGAGTGTCGACACCCTGACTGACTTGAGCATTGGAGTGCCTTCTATAGGTACCATCCCAGCCAGTGAGACCAGACGACCGAGTGGAGGAAGGCGAAGCAGGAAGTTAGCAGTAAAAGTGATCGACCGAAGGGAGTAGAAGAATAATCGTTCTCTAGGCCCTAGCACCCGTTCGAGAACAATTGGCACCCACCGTGGAGCCGAGAGGATAAGTGTGAAGAAGCAACAGTAGATGGTATCAACCCGAAGCATGACGAGTGAGAAGATGTCGGAAGCATACCAAACGGCAAAGTTGATGGCTCTACAGAGTTAGCTGAGATGAATAGGATGCACGAGGAAGCTACCAGGAAGAACGAAGACGAGATCAGGAACCTCTGAAAGGAGAACCAGGAGATGAAGAAGCTCGTGGAAGGAGGATTGTCCCTAGACCCGACCAACTAGGTCAGAAGGTCCTTCGCCACTACTGCCGGCCCTCATACCAGGAGGGAACTGAAGAACAAGGTTTTGACCTTGGAGATGGATGACGAGTCCCATCCCAACAAGTCGTTGAACACGACCGGGATTGCATTGACTTGTCATCGATCCTTTCACTGACTTCGTCATGGAGGCTCCTCTACAAGACAAGTGGAAGGGGTTCAACAAGGACTGTTATGATGGAACGACCGACCCTGATGAACATATGGACGCATACACAACTCACACGAGTTTGTACACCACCGATGACGCGGTCCTATACCGGGTCTTCCCCACCTCTCTAAAAGGGGGTGCTTTGAGCTGGTTCACAAAGCTCCCTCCTAACTCTCCATCGTCAACTTTGAGACGTAGGTGGCCAAGTTTGACGTCCAATTCGCTACCAGTCGGCCCCATCACTTGACGTCCATCACCCAGGTCAGTATTCGCTAGGTGAAAGGGAAGTCGTTGAGGAAGTTCATCGACTAGTTTGGGAAGGTCGCCATGAGCATTTAAAACCTGAGTCCTGATGTGGCGATGCACCACATGCTTACGGCCCTCCGACCGGGTCCTTTTACAGATAGCTTGTGTATGCAACCTGCCGAAAGCTTGGACGAACTGAGGCGCCAAGCCGCCAAGTTCATGCAGCTGGAGGAGTTGCGCGAGTTTAGAAACTAAGCTCGGGCTAAGGCGAGTGGTGAGAAGAAGGATGACAAAGAGAGGCAAGGAAAGTCCGGGTCTAAACGAGGAGACCCCAGGCGGGACAACCGTGGTCCTCGATTCACGCAATACACACCCCTCAACACCGATCGAGGGAAGATTCTTCAAGAAGCCCTTAGCGCATAATTGATGCCACCTCCCAGAAGGGCCTTGAGTCCTGACAATGTCGATCGTAGCAAGAAGTGTCGGTACCTCCAGAACATCGGTCATTTGACCGAAGAGTGTTGGGAATTAAAAGATAAAATAGAAGAGCTGATACAGGCTGGGCACTTGCGCCGTTTCGTACAAGGCGGCCATGCCACGAGGCGTTCCCCATGTCGGGAAGAAGCGTCAAGGAAAAGGGACCACACTCCTCCGAGAGCAAGGGAGGACAATCAGCAACAGGAACGCCGCACGAGGAGGGACGACCCTACAAGAAATGACCGAAGGAGGGGTCGCGAGGTCATAAACACCATAGTTGGAGGATTTGCTAGAGGACGTTGTTCGAATAGTGCTAGTAAGGGCGGTGCACTAGATCAACTTTGTGGCCATCCGTCCAAGGATGCCACCTATCACATTCACAGATGATGACTTCAAAGGGGTGGATCCCTCTTAGGATGATCTGATGGTGATATCAGTCGACATAGACAATTTCACCATCATGAAGACCCTGGTGGACCAGGGAAGTTCGGTTGATATCCTCTATTAGAAGACCTTCAAAGCTATGAGGATTCCAATAGAGGAAATGACGCCCTACGACGACCACGTGGTCGGTTTCTCAAGGGAGCGGGTAGGCACGAAGGGCTACATAGAGTTGTACACCACCTTCGGCCTGGATAAGGCTAGCAAGACCCTGAAGATCGGGTATTTGGTTATCGATGACAATACCTCATACAACATTCTTCTGGGACAGTCGTCCCTCAACAAGCTTGGAGCGATCGTGTCCACCCGCACCTCACAATGAAATTCCCATCTCTATCGGGCGACATCTTGACGATCCATGTGGATCAGAAAATAGCAAGGGAGTGCTACGCAGAGAGCTTGCAAGTGGAACCCACTCGGCAGAAAATCATTGGCAGTCGGTCACCAAGGCAAAAGATGCCTGGGCGATGAAGGTCTCCCCAAAGAAATGTGCGGCCAGCTAAGCATGCAGTCGCCATGATCAATCTTGACCCACGAGAGATCGAGCCAAGGCTCTAAGCAAAGGACGAGCTGCATCACGTCCCGCTCATTAACGAAGAACAATACACGAGTATCGGCACAACCATGGTAGCTGCTGATGCCGAGCTCATACATCAGACTTTGAAGAAAAAAGTTGATCTCTTTGCCTAGACGACCACTGAGGTGCCAGGTGTGAACCCTGAGGTCATAACCCATAGACTCTCAATCTACAAAGAAGCGGACCCAGTCGCGCAAAAGAAGAGAAATAATGGTGAAGAGAAAAGGCTCGCGACCAGAGAAGAGGCCGACAAGCTCTTAAAGGTCGAGTTCATCCGAGAAGCTTGGTACACAACCTGGTTGGCCAATGTGGTCATGGTCACCAAGTCCAATGGCGGATGTGCGTGGACTACAAGGACTTACACAAGGCGTCCCCGAATGACTCCTACCCCTTGCCTAACATTGATCGACTCATCGATGGGGCGGCCGGGCACAAGATATTGAGCTTCGTGGATGCTTACTTTGGCTACAACCAGATAAGCATGCATCCCAGGGACAAGGATAAAACGACTTTTATGACCGACGGTGCAAACTACTTCTATGAGGTAATGTCGTTCGGCCTGAAGAATGTGGGGCGACCTACCAGCGATTGATGGACAAGATCTTCAAGGGGTTGATCGGTCGAAGCGTGGAGGTCTATGTGGATGACATTGTGGTCAAATCTGACTCGTGCGGGCAACACATCAAAGACTTGCAAGAAGTCTTTGATGCTCTAAGGAAGACTAACATGCACCTCAACCCCGAGAAGTGCGCGTTCGGGGTTGAGGGGGGCAAATTCCTGGGTTTCATGTTGACCCACAGGGGAATCGAGGTCAACTCCGACAAGTAACTGAGATGAGAAGCCCAAAGAACCTGAAGGAGGTACAATAGTTGCTCGGCCGGCTGACGACATTGTCTAGGTTTGTCCCTTGGTTAGCCGAACGAATCAGACCGATGGCACAAATGCTTCGAAAGACAACAAAGTTCAGCTGGAATGAGACATGTGAAAACATCTTCAACCAGCTCAAAGAATTCTTGTCATCACCGACCGTCATTCAGAAACCTAGGCAGGATCTACTAATCGTGGTATACCTAGCAGTATCAGAAGAGGCGATGAGCGTCACCTTGGTACAGGATATCAACAAAGAAGAACGCCAGTGTACTTTGTCAGTCGCACGCTCCATGCGGCCGAGACAAGGTATCAGATGATAGAGAAGGTACCGCTAGCACTGGTACTGACCGCGAGAAGGATGTGGTCGTACTTCCAAAATCACGCCATAACGGTAAAGACCAACTACCCTATATATAAAATATTGTCTAAACCCAACCTTGCAGGGCGAATGATAGGGTGGTCGGTCGAGCTGTCAGAGTTCGACATCAAGTATAAACCGAGAGGTGCCATCAAATCCCAGTGCTTGGCAAACTTCTTGGTAGAGCTAGCACCACAACCTGATATCTTGACCGAATGTACGTTATATGTGGATGGATTGTCCAATAAAACCTCATGCGGAGCAGGGGTCGTCCTGGAAGGACGAGGTGATCTGCGGGTTGAACAGGCACTATAGTTCACCTTCAAGGCAACGAATAATCAGGCTGAATACGAAGCCATTCTGGTTGGCCTCAACCTCACCCATGACCTCGGGGCGCATGAGGTTGTGTGCAAGAGCGACTCGCAGCTGGTCGTCGGCCATATCAAAGGTGAATTTGAGGTTAAGGAGCCTCTACTCTAGCAGTACTATCACACGGTCGACAATTCAATCGTCAAGTTCGATAAGGTCACTATCGAACACATATGTCGACCGAACAACGAACGAGCGGACGCCTTGTCTCACCTCGCATCAACAAAAAAGCAAAGCCACCATAAATTAGTCGTCCAGGTTCGTTTGAAGCAACCAAGGGTGGGGGAGGCGGAATGCCTGGCCATCACTGAAACTGATACTTAGATGAGACCAATCATCCAATATTTAGAGCATGGAACCTGCAAACTGGGCGATGAGAAAGCGATCAGACTGCAATGTGCCCGATACACCATGATCGGCCAAGATCTATACCGAAGGGGATACTCAATGCCACTCCTAAAATGCCTTACCAAGGAGCAAGCGTAGTATGTGCTGCAAGAAATCCATGATGGAGCGTGCGGTAATCACTCCGAGGCGAGAACCATGGCGGCCAAAGTCATCCAAGCAGGGTATTATTGGTCGACCGTCCAAGGCGATTGCGCAGAATACGTGAAGAAATGCTTGAAGTGCCAAGAGTTCAGCCCGCTACACCACTCAAAGAAGAGCTCCACAACATCACATCGCCCTGGTCGTTTTCCATATGGGGAATGGACATCATCAACCATTCCTCGCCCGACAAAGGTCAGACGAAACACCTACTGGTCGCAGTGGACTATTTAACAAAGTGGATAGAGGCCGAGTCTTTAGCCTCCATATCGGCCAGAAATGTCCAAAACTTTGTTTGGAAAAACATTGTGTGTCAGTTCGGGCTACCGAGCACAATCGTGTCGGACAATGGACGACAATTTATCGACTGAGGGATCCAAACTTTCTATGATGACCTTGGCATCAAATCCGTAACTAGCTCGGTCGAGCACCCCCAAACGAATGGCCAAGTGGAAGCATCTAACAAAGTCTTCCTGAACGAGTTGAAGAAGAGACTGGGTGCGGCAAAGGGAAGATGGATAGAGGAACTGCTCGAGGTCCTGTGGGCATATCGGTGCACGTCTCAAACGACGACACAAGAGATGCCATACAACCTCACCTACGGTACAGAGGCTATGATCCCAGTGGAAGTAGGAGAACCGTCCATCAGGCAGCAGTTATTTGATTTATCCTTAAATCAAGAAAGCCTAGCGGTCGGACTTAACCTCACCAATGAGCTTTGGGATAAGAGCAAGATTCGCGAAGCTGCGTGCAAGCTTCGGGCGGCAAAAAGATACAACATGAAGGTTCGGCCAAGGAGCTTCTACAAAGGCGACCTCGTCTGGAGGAAGCAAAGTGACACTAGGAAGTCGGACGACAAGTTCTTGTCAAATTGGGAGGGACTGTTTCAAGTTCTAGAAGTAGGACAAGGGGGAGCATACTACCTAGAATGGTAATCGGGAAAAATTGTACTGAGGACGTGGAATGCCACGCACCTCAAAATTTATTACAGCTGAACGATGAATAAAATTCACGCACTCTTTCCTCTTCCAGTAGCACTAGCGGTCGGAGAGGTTTTAACGAGGCGTTTCCATCAAACAATGTGCAAACTATAAAATCAACCTAAGAGGCACGGCTCCGCTAGGATGAAGCCTTAATCGGCATACCCTCCCAAGACCGAAACGCAAGTGTCGGCCAAGATGAAGCCTTAGCCGGCACACCCTCCTGACACTCCATACACATGGTTCGGCCAGGATGAAGCCTTAATCGACATACCCTCCCTAAGTCCAAAAATAAGTGTTGGCCAGGACGAAGCCTTAAACGACATACCCTCCCAACACTTCATATCCATGGTTCGGCCAGGATGTAGCCTTAACTGACATTCCCTCCCGATACCCATTTGAGTGTATCGGTCCATCCCGATATCGCTAGCCATGACCGAATGAGGCACTACACTAACCGCGTGATTTAACTCGTCTAAACAAATGCTTGTTATCTTATTATGTTTCAATGGCCAACTACCAAATTCAATTCAACTCGTCTACTTGTCAACTTTTGAAACGATCGAGAGGGTTAACTTACACCAATCCGGTTAATTAAATTGGTTGTTTTTAACTCACTACACACACTGACCGCAAGAATTAACTTATGCAAATTTTAAAAGACGAAACGATTGATTGTATTCATACTAAACAAAGGAGGAAGCCACACCCCGACCTCTGGGGAACAAAACAAGCAAGGCATGCAAAAGCTAAAAACCTAGACTATGGTCTTCAGCGTCCTCGCTCGGGGCAGGTTGGGCGGTGCTTTGTAGATTCTGAACCTAGTCCGTTGGAACGAGTCGACCATCAAACACCTCCATATCTTGGTCAAATTGACTAAAAGGGGGAGGGCCACCGTATAAAACCCCAGCTTGTCAAACGGCCAGGTCGAAGCTCTGAGTGATCAAAGTCATGGTGTCTTCCATGGTCTTCACGAGCTTGGCCTCCACCGCCTCTTTCCCTTGCTTCAAAGAAGCGACCCCTTCCTCCAGAGACACCCCTTTGTGCCCGGCCTCCTTCAGTAGTTTCCTCAGCTAGACGTTTTCAGTCGCCTTGTCGACCTCCAGCTTCTCCAGCTCGGCTATCCGAGCCGCATCGAGCTCTCGCTCGACAACTTGCGCACACAGCTTCTTCTTGTAAGTTGTGTTCGCGTCAACAATCTGCTCCAAGCTAATGGACGCCTCTTGAAGCTCGTGCTCCAGGCGCAAAAGCTCTTCCACACGCCGCTCGCGTGACGCCGCCCCATGGCGGGTCAGTATTAGACCGTGACACATCATCTCGATGTCGCCATCGAGTAGGTCGTCCTCAGTGACCGCTCGGATAAGGTCTTCGGTGTTAGAGGGTAGGTTGAAATTCACTGCCCTTGGAAAGCACAAGTCACCCTCCAACACCGATAGGAATGACTGTTGGACGGCCGCCACTGGCATAGCGACCGCTGTTGGGATTGGGCGGTTGAAGTCGTCGATTGACGGAGAGTCGAGGTTGATTGGTGCTCGACTCAGAGGGGGGTCGGCATCTCGCCAGAAGAGCAGTAAGTTTGAGTGGTGTTGCCACCCTCTCTCGCCCTCTTCTTGGGTTTATTTTAGGACGACCCCACTCGGAAATCAGCCGGAGGGGGCCCGGTGCCTGAGCACCCCTTCTTTTCCTTCAAGCAGTCCTTGAATTCCTTCAGCATATCGACCACTTGCGACACTTCCCTTTTTGCTATTGCTGCAACAAAAAACAAAGTGTTAGTCAAAAGTCCAAAATACAAGACCAAAGGTCTAAAGGTGTCAAACATACCCTCAAAAGTCGCTTCTCGCTCAGACTCTGTGTACAATGACATCAGTGGACGAAAGGAGAGTTTCCTCGGGAGACTATCGAAGAGGAAAAAAATATCCCGCTCTCTAGCACTCGAGTTGACTGAACGAGGCCAATCCTTTATCTTTGTAGGATTTCTTGTCCAAGACAAAGGAAACCTGAGTTGGTCGGCTGCATCGAAGAAGTGTGCCATGCCTGCTGGCTCCATAAACACTTTAAAGAATCTTTCTTTAAAGTTATTGTAAGAGGCCGTGAAGGCTTTCAACAAAACACTACCCGCTCGGCTGACCAAAGAATGCCAGCCAACTAGGTCGGACGGGTGAGAGGTGTAGCAGTGGAGGAAGCAAGTGGCGGTCGAACGCATACCGAACGTATGGCACACCACGCGAGAAACCTGCATGGACACCCACGTATTCGGGTGCAACTGACTCGGTGCCACGTTAAGCGCCTGAAGGACGCCAACCATGAACGTGTCAAAAGGAAGCGACACGTGCAAGTAGAAAAAAAAGACAACTATACATGAAGAAGAAAGGGGGTTCGGTAGATGACCGTCCCCTATATACACGGTCGTCCAGCGAACAAGAGTCGAACGACAGTAAAGAATCCCTGGATGAAAACTTCAAGACAAGGACCCTATTAAAAAAATCAGCAACAGAGACGTCCGTACGGAAGACGGACGCGATCCCAAACACTTTGGGATCGACCCACTCAGGGCCCTCATGAGAGCGTGGCCACTTAGATGAGCTCGACCGGTCTAACACATTGCCCGCGTCATCATCCCTCACCTCCTCCATCTCAGGGGCAATGGTTTGAATTGCCCCGACCGAAAGAATTTTACTAAAGGAGGAGGTGGACGAAGAAGAAGAAGTCGAACAAGAAGGGGGTTCTGGAAGGGGAGACCGAGCGGCCGAAGAGGAAGACGTGGGACGAGAATGAGAAGACATGACTAACCTTGGACAAGCGAAGAAGGCAACACAGATCGATTACAGTCGTTTGGGTATCGGAGCTCAATGTATATCAGGAAGCGTGAGAAGTCACTATTGGCATCCCCTATTTATAGCCCGAAGACGTCTCGGAAGCCCAAATGTCACAAAAATCTCAACCGTTGGATCTCCTTGATCCAACGGTCCACCCAAAAACCCCCTCATAAATGCATGTCACATCACTCGATCAGGTGCCGCCTCCAGTCACTTCATCCATCATCACACCACCGACCGAAACCCAACACTCAGACTCTTCGGCTTTACCAGCTCTTGAGCCTAGGGGGCAAGTAGTGTACTAACACGACCGAACGACTCAGTGAGTCGACCAGGAACTCAACCAATCGATCACATTGAGGAAGGTCACGCAATGACACGTGACCGACCAACCCATGACGACGAGCCATGGTTGACCAAGTCAGTAAGGTTAATCCATAATTAAGAGTTGTTTAGTGCAACCCTAAACATGAACCAACCCCCTAATTTGGCCCACCAACAAAGGCCCATTAAGGTAATATAAATAACACAAATTCCAAGAACCAGGTACGTCATTATCTACAGTACTCTGACACCCGAGTGCCGACACCCTGACTGACTTAAGCGTTGGAGTGCCTTCTACAGGTACCATCCCAGCCAGTGAGACCAGACGACCGAGTGGAGGAAGGCGAAACAGGAAGCTAGCCGTGATAGTGACCGAGCGAAGGGAGTAGAAGAACAATTGTTCTCTAGACCCCCAACACCCATTCAAGAACACTAATATATTTAAAGGATTATTATTATAAAAATTACTTTATTCAAATTTCGTACCTCAAAAATATAATAAAAAATAATTATCCTTCGTTATTACGTAGAATAAATTAAATGAATAAGAATATATCTTAATATAAAAATTAAAATATAAATTATTATAATTGAGAACATTTAAAAAATACACATAATAAATTATTTCTTAAATTTTATTTTCATTAAATTAAAATAAGTTATTTTAAATTTAAATATAATTGAAAATCCAGTGATTCACTCTATCCATAGTATGTATGGGAATAAATATTGATGCCCCTAGTTTGATAATGATGTATTGAGTGAAGCTTAGAGAGTTTGGTTTGAACAACGTGTCTCTGGCAATTGGTGGAGGAGCAAGTGAAGACGACTTTCAACTACATCTCATAATTTTCTTTCGTATTTTTCTTTAGATGTGGACAACGTCAAAAATTGTTTTAATTCAATGGTTAAATCTTGTGTCATATCAAATTCTTCCATTAAGCATATCATTGACAACTTAATATTATTATTTTAATTATTCTTTATATTATTTAATTATAAATTTATTTTTTTACTATATATTTGTTTTTTAAAACTATCACATTATATATTGTACACAACTCTGTGTTATCAAACTATAATTTTTCATTAACTATATTATTTAGTTGGTTTCAAGATGATGGTAATTTACTAATAGTAAAGAAAATATTGCAACAGAAATTCAAGCTAATAGGTTTCTTATGCTACACAATTTATATATGGTGTGGAAAGAAAAAAATAGGAAAACTATTGTGAAAAATAAAGTTATTTAAATGAATTGACAGTAGAGTAAAAGAAGGAGAGTGAGTTGAAATTAATATTGTTCTGATTGAGAAGTTAGAGACTTAGATTTGATGGACGTGATAGAATAAATTTTATTGTATATTAATAT
>Ga0123341_1004397_pt1 | contig 12368 bp, 6 predicted proteins | sample Turbeapinknodule_FD_89959 | JGI IMG/M metagenome (GOLD analysis project Ga0123341, IMG submission 89959) | Root nodule microbial communities of legume samples collected from Mexico - Turtle bean Mexico pink nodule | ecosystem: Host-associated > Plants > Roots > Nodule | place: Mexico: Nepantla... | reverse complement strand
TACTATAGCAATTAATTATTTTTGGTCTCTAAAATTGATGTCTAGTTAATGATTTTCTTGTAGTGAATAATTTAAAGAACTAAATAAAAAAAAAATTTATTCAAAAATTAAATATTAATTGAATTAAAATTAAAATTGTATAAAATATATAGAGTAATATAAATGACAAATAAAACACAAAAGAATGTGATCAAAATGACAATTTAACCTAATTTTAATTAATAGTGAAATAATTAGTACTTTTGTAATAGATTAAAAGAGTACAACGTTTGCCAAATCTTATTCTTGTTATTCATAAAACTCAAACCAACCTCCTTCTCACAACACCAACCAGGTTGATGAATATTGAGAAATATTCAGTCATACATATACATTCTTTCTTCTTTTAGCAGCAACAGATTTCTCTTTCCTTGGATTTACAAGCAGTAAAATAAATTAATTAGAATGTTCCCAGCGTTTAATCCTGAAGTCTGTCGGAATAAATGTTGTAGTGATAAAAAATATTAAAACATGTCCAAAACTGTACAAATTATATGGTCAAGTATTAAAAATATTAAAATCTGTCAAAAACTGTACATATTATATTTAAAGGGTTAGCTTGAAATAAATAACTAAGTGAATGAGATTTTTTGTGATCAACATGGACATTAACCCATATTTTCTAATCTCATTTGTAGTTATGAGTCTTAAATGAATGCAAAAAAATTGCAGATAATGTTTAAATCTGAACGAGGACCACAAGAAACTGTCGGCAGCAGTAGTTGCATCGAAACATTCAACAATAATATTTTCCTTGGCACTTCACATATAATTTATTGATGGCACAACAACTATAGTTTGTTTGTTATTATAAATAACCATATGTTTGTGTAAATATTTTATTTCTCCTTTAAGCCTTATTTTATCCTAGTTTCTCATTTTTGGTGAAGGCAATTCCCTAATCAAAAGCAAACATGATTATGGAATGGAATCTTGTATGCACTTTATCTATTATAGAGTAATTGCACTTGGAGCATCTTTGGATTGGGAATTTCATATTCAATTTTGATTTAGTTCCTCACATGGTTGGTGAAAATTTATTTATGTATATGTATTTTTTTGAAAGTAATAAATTATCTTAACACATGAATATAAATATTAAAACTCAATAAGATTGAGAAGATAAATAGTAAGGCAAGAACACTCTTCATATTAGAATATTTTCATAATAATAATAATAATTATTATTATTATAATTAATAAGTGTCATATTTAAGTAATATTTTATATTAAAAGATAGACACAATTATGAATTTTTATTGATAAAATAACTATAGTTCAATCTCTAATTTATAAATTTAATTTTTTTTTACATATTTTGTGATTATAAGATGAATGAGAACGATATATTTCTAAATCTGTTTTAATTTCGGGACTTTAGGAGAAAATTGAGATGAAAGTGTGAAAGGAGAATGGACAAGATGAAGAGGGAAAGTTGGAAAATTGGAAACTCGCCAAAGCAAGATCACTCCAGAGGAACTCGCCCAAGACTCGTCCAAGGCTTGCCCAAACGAGTTCATTCCAGTGAAGTTGAGTTTTTTCTTGTCAAACTCGCCCAAGCAAGTAATAACTCACTTATGTGAGATGTCACTTATCCTAAGTCCAACTAGGTTAAATATGAGGCGTGAGGCATAACCCATTGGGAGAAAAAAAGAGATAGAAAACCCTAGAGGAGGTAGTCGTCAATGAGAAACATCATAAATCTTCTTTTCCTGCTTTCCATGTTTGTAATGGCCAACATGAGTGACTAATTCCTCCCTTTGAGATTGAGAGTAATTTGTTCAAACTCTTATGTATTGAGATGATATTTATCTATAAGATTTTAGTTCTTGATTGATGATTGGTATTATCATTTTATTCTCAAAGCTTGAATTATTCATGATTTTGATCCTTAGATTGACTGAAAAGTAATTACAAGAATCTGACCTAAATGATAATGCTTAACATATTTGAATGCTAGGAATATATTTGAAATATTGATTGATTTATAACATATGTGCGTAATGATAAGAAGTTTTTATAAATATGCGAAAAATCAATATTTAGGAGACTTTCTTAATATTTTTTTGTATGCGAAGAACCGATATGAATGAATTTTATATGTGCATCAATATCAATCAAGACTGAATATTATAATCTTTTGTAAAAATACACACGAGTGAGAAAGATGAACCCCAATCAAAATTTTTCCAATTGAATCACACAAATCTTTTAGTTTGCTTTATTTACATTCTTGCAATTTCATCATACACAACAAACTTTTACATATTATTTTCCATTTAGTCAATATTATACTTGAGAATTCAATTGTTCCTTGTGGGTTTGATATCCGTCCTTAGGGACAAATTTATTACTTCCGACACGATACACTTACTGTAAAATAGTCATCAAGTTTTTAGCGCAGTTTCCAGGAAATCGTTTTAATTTTTTAGTACAAATTCCTAATATTGTGAATATTTTAATTATTTTTTGTTTATTGTTTTTAATTTTTATTTTCAATTTTTTTTAAATTTTATAATTTTGAAATTTTATTTTTTTATTGCTAGTTACTCCTTGTGCTAATGCTTGAGTGAATTGTCTTATATGACATCAAGAGGAAAGGTTTCTAAAGACCAATTACAATTTGAAGTAAAGATTGAAAAGACAATTTGGAAAAACAGGGAGACAAAGAGAAAAGAAAAACAAGGAGAACTTAGGGAAGAATCCTCAACTATTTCTTCCTTTTCCATTATTCAAGAGACATTATGGCTGAAGAGCAACCACTACAACCTAGAAGAGCACTTAGAGATTACACCATGCAACAAGGACCAAAGCATTTTTCTAGTATTGCAATACCTGCTACCACTAAGGTCTTGGGATGAAACCTGCATTCCTCATTCTGATCAGTACCCATCAATTTATAACAATGGACCATGAGGATCCATATACACATTTGTCTACATTCTATGAATTGGCGGGAATAATGGGCTTTCAATAAGGTGATATTGAAATTGTTTATCTGCGTTTGTTTCCTTTCTCATCGGCACAAAAAACTAAGGAATGACTCAAATCACATCCAAATTAGGGACTTACCAGTTGGAAGGATGTAAAGGAAAAGCTTTTATAAAGATTTTTTCCATTATTGTGCTAGATCAAAGCAAAGTTTGATATTTCTATGTTCAGACTAGGGTCAAATGAAGTTTTCTGTGAAACATGGGAGAGGTTCAAAGTGATGCTGAGAAAATGCTCAAATCATGGGTTTAAAGACATTTCCCAATTGAATATCTTTCATAATGGTCTCAGATATGATACCAAAATGCTTCTAGACGCTGCAGCCGGTGGCACAATGATGGTTGTTGATGTAGAACAGGCAACAAATATTATTGATACATTGACATCAACATATTATCAAGACCAAAATGATAGACAAATTGAGCCAAAGAAAGGAAAGATGTATCATAACACTTCAAATGAACCCTTGGCTCATAACAAAATTCTCACACAACAAATGGAAGCATTGATGAAGCAAATATCCAAGTTGTCGCAACAATTACAAGTTGTGGAGTCTTATCAGAGCCAGATTCAATCCATGAAGTGTGATTTTTGTGGAGGTGATCATCAAAATGGTCATTGTTCTTTTCAAAATAATCCATCTGAAGAAAAGATCCATTACATGGGCAACCAAGGAAGGCAAGATGGGTTCTCCAATAATAAAATTATCCTCAAGATTGGAGAAGCAATCAAAATCAAAGCTTTGGGTGAAACAAAATGTTGGTCCATCTAGTAAACAAAGCCTCTTTCAACAACAACAACCATTATATCCTTCAACTCAAGAGAGAACAAGCAAATTGGAAACAAGATTCATACAAGCTTTTCTGGCCAGTCAAAAGAATAATGAAGCGACAATCAGAAATTTAGAAACGTAGGTGGAGCAAATTGCTAAAAAGTTGGCAGAGCGATAGAGTGGTCAGTTTTTATCTAACACACAAACCAACCTTAAGAAGAATTGCAATTCAATTACTACTAGAAGTGGTATAGTAGCAGGAGAGTAGATTGGTGATAATTTAGTTGTTGAGGAAGCGAGAAAAGATGAGATTGAGGAATAGAAGAATAAGATTGAAGAGGAAAAAGAAAAAAAGTGTACATATAGAAAAGAAAAAAATGGAGAAAACTTGAGAAACTAGAGAAGAGTGCTCCAATTATGAATTTACTTTATCCACATGCTCTGTCAAGGAAGACTAAAGAATGACAGTTTATCATATTTCTTGATATCCTTAAGAGACTGCAGATTAATATCCCTTTTACTGAAGCTCTGAAACAAATGGCGACATATAAAAAATTCATGAAGGAGTTCCTCACAAAGAAGAGGAGCTTCATAGATGAAGAGATTATAGAGCTGGAGGCCGGTTGTAGTGCTATTATTCATAAATCATTGACCTTAAAATCCAATGATCTAGGAAGTTTTAATATTCTAGTAGCTATAGGTGCTTTATCTGTGGACAAGGCTTTATTGGATTTGGAGGCTAATATCAATTTAATGTCTCTACAATTCTGAAAATGATAGGTGATTTGGAAGTTAAACCTACCAGGATGACACTACAGTTAGATGATAGATCAATCAAGTACCCGTATGGTGTGGTTGAAAATGTTCATTTTAAGGTGGATAAATTAATATTTCTTGTGGAATTTGTTATGATAGACATAGAAGAAGACAATGAGGTTCCCTTGATACTTGGCAGACCCTTCATGAAAACCACTAGAGCTATTGTTGATGTTGATAAGAGAAAGCTTAAAGTGAGAACTCAAGATTATGAGGTAACTTTTAATGTTTTTGATGGTTTGAAACGTTCTAATGCAGGGAAAGATTGCCTGCAAACAGATACATCAAATGAAGCCTTTCCTGAAACCAAAGAGTAGTTGGACCTTTCAAATGTATTAGAGAAAGTTATACATCATTGCACCTAAAAAGCATATGAAAAAAAGAAAGAGCTTGTACCAGAATCTGTAGAAAAGAATAATAAAGAGCCATCTACATCAGGTACAAAAGAGGAAGAAAAAGTTCAACAAGATGCAATTATAGTGAATGATGAATTTAGATTGGTCAACCAATAATGTTTAGAAGTGCTAAGCTAAAATTTCAACCTAGAAGGTTGAAGACAAAAGGGTCAAGTTTATGGGGTTACCAAAGAATTAAGGACTGATGGAACTATTGAACTTGAAAGCTGATAAGTGTCATATTTCAGTAATATTTCATATTAAAAAAAGGCACTTATGAATATTAATTAATAAAATAACTAAAATATAACCCTTAATTTATGAATTTAAACATTTTTACATATTTTTTTATTATAATTTTAATAAGAACAATTTATTCCCAAATTTGTGTTAATTTTAGGATTCCAGGGAAAAATGGAGATGAAAGGGCAAAAAGAGAAGAGACAAAGATAAAAAGGGAAAGCTAGAACGCTTTAGCACTCGCCCAATCTCACCTAAGCCAAAAACTTCTATAGGATCTCGCCTAAGTGAGCCCAATCTCGCCTAGGCGAGATCACTTCGAAAACTTTGGGCTTGTTTTCGTCCAACTCACCCAAGCGAGCCCAATCACGCCTAGGCAAGAAGTCACTTAGCCCAAACCCAAGTAAGTTAAATATTAGGCACGAGGCACAACCCTAAACATTCATTCGGAGAATAGGAGGTGATAGAAAACCCTAGAGGAGGCAATCATCAAGGAGAAACATCCTAGCTCTTCTTTTCTTACTTTCGATGCTTGTAATGGTCAACATGAGTGACTAATTCTACCATTTGGGATTGGGAGTAATTTGTTCAAACTCTTATGTGTTGAGGTGATATTTAAATATAATATTTTGTTCTTGATTGATGATTGATATTGTCATTTTATTTGTAATACTTGTTTATCATGATCTAGATCCTTAGATTTTACTAAAAAGTATGTCTAAGTTTCTGACCTAAATGATAATGCTTAACATATTAAAATGCAGATCCCTTTATCCTAATCATTCCTAACTTTTTTCATTGCATTCTTTTTAAAATACTCCACCTTCACTTGAAAGGATTCCTAATATTCTTTGTTCCGACCTCAAGTCCGTTGGACAGCATCGCTAGGATCAATCACCCACCGCATATGAGATATTGTTCGCTTTGCAGGTTGGTGCTCCGTCACAGTTTTGTCCTTAAAAGGCGCCTTGTGGGTTGGAGGAGGAATGAGTATATAAACTGCCCTTGGCCTCGACTCCTGAGCGATGTGTGACTATATTGGCATACAGGAACAAACCCCCTAGTCGAGGTTTAAGGGGAGTGGATCCCCTAACTGAGGGGCTAAGGAGCCTTTTCGGGCCCCACGGTGGGCGCCATTGTTTTGACCTTAAGTCCATTGGACAACATCGCTAGGATCAATCACCCACCGCATCCGAGGTATGTCCGCTTTGGAGGTTGGTGCTCTGTCACGGTTTTGTCCTTAAAAGGCGCCTCAGTGGGTTGGAGGAGGAGCGAGTATATAAACTGCCCTTGGTCTCGACTCCTGAGCGATGTGTGACTATATTGGCGTACAGGAACATTCTTGATTTATGTTTGTTTGATTTAGTAATTGCATATTTATTTCTTCTCCTCACGGTCAACAAGAGAAAGAGAATCATAAATGAAGTCTGGATCAACATGTAATACTACTTGAAGTTGTAGAAGCTTATCATCTGAGCATTGAGTCTCATACTGAACTTGACTTACTAGTGATTCTACTGTGAGCTTTTGTCTTAATTATACCTAACCAACCTTGGTGTTCCTCTAGATAATTTGTGTACTAAACTTGCTTTGCTTATTGTGCAAATATTAATAGATTATATGCTTTATTATATCTTCGTTATTGCTTTACTTGAATGACTTCATACTTATTATCTACTTTCATTCCTATATTGAAAATATTATCAAACCATTTGCACTGAAGGAGAACTAAATTCACCATTGGTAAGTCATTATACTCCAGTTAAATAATATTACACAATTCTATAGAAATTTGACTTTTAATTAACTATTGGTTCCTTACACATAAATGTTAGAGTTATAAGTCTTAAACAAGAGGGGGGTGAATTGTTTATGAAAGATTTTCGCAAATATTGAAGGTAGATTGAAAGACAATGAAGAATCAATCAATGAAAAATTAGTTTAGCTAATTAGAAAACTGCTTTTAACTTGATTGCAGAAAATAAACCAGTTGTTTTTGCGAAGCAATTGGTTGTTTATATCAGCAGTGTTGAAAAATAAAGCAAAAGCAAATTTAAAGAGTGTAAGGATAGATAGATTAACACAGAATGTTTATACCAGTTCACTCTTTACCAAGAGCTACAACCAGTCCTCAGCAACCACTGAGAATTCACTAAGTAATCAAACCTTGATTACAAACAACACACCAAAGTGGTGATCTTGAACCCTTCAAGAACACACATCACCTTTGACAAATACCACATGGTTTTCAGAACAACCTCTGAAACTGCACAACACCAATACACACATAATTACAATGATCAAGAAAGAAAGGAATGGAATACACCTGAATACAATCAAAGATTAAAGCACACTGAATACATGACAATCCTATTCCACACTTAAGAATGATCCAAAGCTCTTTGAAGTCTTAAAAAACTGATTTGAATGATTTCTCTTAGTTGATGGAGTGTAAAACAACTTATTTAAACTCCAAACAGTTGGTCAAAGCATTTAATTCCATAACTAGAATCAGTTTTAATCATTTAAAACAAATTAAAGCCATTTAACATAATTCTGTTAAGGTTTTCAGAAAATCAATTGGTTGAAAACACGAATCAATCGATTGAATTTGTTTGACAACAAAGTCAAGTTTTTTTAAATCCTTTTAAAAAACACTAAGTGTAAAACAACCGGTTGAATCGAAATTTCAACAGGTTGATTTTTCACTTCCTTTAGAAAACATATTTTTTTTCAAAAGGATTGAAAACAAACAACCTTGGATCATCACACATAGTGAATTAACAAATTCAAATACTCTAGACACACACACAACCAACAACAAGGGTCTTCATGCATTCTACTTGGATTTGGAGACATCTAAGCACCTTGTTCAACAATAAACACCATAATTAGAGGAATTTAGGTCTTCACTCCAAATAATAATGTGAAATTTATATCCATTGATAACACAAATATGTCATGATTCAACTTTTTTCTTAAGACTCCATGAAAAATTAACCAACAATGGATCTTGAATCTTCTTTTATGAATTTAGAACCTAAATAAAAAATTATACATTATATTATCCAAGAGAAAATAAGATTTGAATAACATGTAAATTAAAAACCTACTTATTTTTCTGCATAATTGATTTAATATCATAGCATAAACTTTACTGGTTCTATAAAAACATAACTTAATAAATGAATTTTTTTTAATATTTTTTATAATTTAAATTAAATATTTATAACTTTCATATTATATTTTCTTCACATTTATTTTAGTATAATTTTTAAAATTTACAAGATTAATTGCTTATTCTTTATTTATAAAGATTTATTTGCTTTATACTTTGCAAATCTGATAGATAGAAAATAACTCACTAGGACAGAAAAGGTCAAAGACAACAATTCTTTTAGCAATTAGAAACCGCTATCTATCATAATGTAATATATTCTTTTGAGGTATAGACAGTGGTTCTAGAATCGTCATCTATAAGTCACATATAGATAAAAAAATATTAAAAGAAAAATAAAACAACACCAACCTCAAGATGATGGTAGGGACGGCGGTGAAGGGCAGTGGTGAAGGCAACGACGACAACAACGACAATGGTGGAGGGAAAGTGGAGTGTGATGGTGGAGCAATGAACAAGAACCTTAAATAATGAACTAATGGAATAATGGAGGAAAAATAAGATGAGAACGAAAGTAGAAGAATAAACAATGAGGGTAGGAAAAACTTACAAAGGCAACGACGACAACGGTGGAGGGAAAGCGGAGCGCAGTGGTGGAGCAATGAACAAGAACCTTAAAAAATGAACCAATGGAAGAATGAGCAATGAACCAATAGCAAGAATGGAGGAAGAATAAGCAATAAGGGTAGGAAGAACTTAAAAAGGCAATGAGTGAAGAGAACGTTCAAAAGAGTTGAAGAGAGAGCACAAAGAAGAGGAAAGAAAACGCAAAGAACAAAAGCGTAAGTGGCGTGGGGCTTTGAATTAGGGTAATAACGAGGGTATAGATAGCGGTTGTAAAAGGAACCACTGTCTATTTAAATCATAGAGGGAATAGACAATGGTTGTTGGGTTAGAGAACTTGGATGTGAGGGTGACATGGATGTGAGGGTGACAAAGGTTATTTTAACTTTTCAATAGTACCCTAGACTAGAGAACTTGGATGTGAGGGTGACATGGTTACAAGTTTCAACTTTCTTTTGTAGAGATTATTTTCTTAAGTGAAATGAATGTTATTTGATAAAAATGGTTTGAAGTTTAAACAATTTGAGAAGTGGTTGACTGTTTATATTATTTGTTAGGTGCATTCTGAAGTTTAAGTATTGGTTTTATTTGTAAAATTGTGATTTACATGAGATATATTTATGTATATGTAAATCAAGACATTATAGATTTAGGATAACTTTTGTCTTTGGGTTGTTCTCTGCTTCAAATTCGCTCAGTGTTAGTCCCTTGTGCTCAAGCGATTTGAGATGCAGCTTTTGGGGTTCAAGTGCATCTTCCTGAGCTCAAGCTCTATCCCTACGCTCAAGTGCATCTCCCTAAGCTCAAGTTCTAACTTCATGTGCTCGGTCCCAGCTCCTCGAGCTTAAACGCCAACTCCCTGAGCTAAAGCTCCAACTCCCTGAGCTCGATTTGGATTTCCAACACTAGTAATTTTTGCTCAGCTGCCTCTTGTTTCTTTTCTATAGGTCATGGAATTTCATTGAATCTTATGAAAATGTATCATTTTGTAATTTGTAAGTGATTAAAACTTTCTATGGCCAATAATTGATTCAATTCATGCAATTGAAGTGTTTAAAATAAGTAAATTTGACACTATTCAAATGTAAAGTGAATACTAACTTATATAATTTGATTTGTGAAATTTTAAATGTTATGTATTGTATGAAAATGGTTATCGAGATTGATGGAATTTGTATGAATTTGAGGTCATACATTTGAGATAATGTGAGTTGTTGTTTGATTTGTGTATTAAGTATGAACACATATGTTGTAATAGAGATTCTCTAGCTTCAGTGATGGTATATGTCACATGAATTAAGATATTAGGCATTGAGAAATTAATGGGGTGTTCTTACACACCGTGATCATATGTAGATACATGGTATTGGATGTAATGAACTTACCTTGATACCATGATTCTTGGATTCCCTTGTAACTAAGTATTGAATTAGATCAAATTTTAGTCTCTAGAAGGACATACTTAATATGAGTTTTCCGGAAGGCCTCGATCGATATTTCGCTTGTTGAATGTATAAATCCATGTGTTGTCTGTATCATTGTTGTATGTTGTTATTTTTAATTAAGGAGATCAAATGGTTGCGATCTGTTGATTGAAATGTTATTTTTTTATACTTTTTCTTATGATGAAAATTTATTTCAATAGTTTGTCGTTGCATGTCTTATTTGTTTTGTGAATTGTGATGATTGTATTATGTACATGAACAAATACATATGCATAAGAGGAATATCTGGGAGACCATGAACATTTTATTTTGCTTCGTTTTGTTAAAATCTTGTATTTATTTAAAACTTTAATTGTGTATAAGTAATATTTTGAAATACTGTATACCTTATATAGATATTCTGTTGGGTTCATAACGTAATAGATAGTAAATATTAAAATATTTGGAGTGATACACCACGACAATTTCCTTACATTTATAAAGTATCATAAACAAAATTTAAATATTTTCTTTATATTCTCATATATGTTTTATTCTACATAAAAATTAATTTTCTGAAATAAAAAATACAGAATAAATTCATCATTTTAAAAAATCATAAAAAAGGAAATTTAAGGAATATTATTGATTTAACCCCGAAAGAAAAGATAATTTAATACCACAAAAAGCACTGAATCAAGCAAAACATATTTATTAAGTTTTAAAATTACCCTTGATTTATTATCCAAATAATTAAATATAATTTATTTATTGTAATTTTGAAATTTTTAATTTCTCCAATTCCACTAAAGGAAGAAGAATCATAGAAAATAATTGAATTCTATTTAACATGTAATTTTCCTACTACTCTAATGCTTTTTAGCTATGATGTGATGGAATTGCCATTATTATGAGAAAAATACTAGCTCATAATATTTCGGGAACAAAACTTCATTTTCTAATGCAACTTCCTACTTCAATATGTACAATGATCCATGAAGATAACGTAGAGTTTCTAACATAATAAGAAACGTTGTTGAGTTTTGGGCACAATAAACTCTTCTCTTCTATTCTTGACAGGTTAATAACTTTTTTACCCAAAATGTATAGATTCTCAAAACTAGTTATCATTACTACAATTAAGTACTTACGTGAAGTTTCTAAAATAAGTCATTTTTCTAATATTAATGTACCTTTTGGCTGTTTTGAAATATTTGGTAACTCAATAAGCATAAATCACCATTAAAATTATAACTTGGTACTGTAAATTATAATCATATTCATGCACTCTCGTGACTCATGGTTTGCTTTAGTTTTTTTCTAACCATTTTCAGTGCAACTTCAAAAGAAGAAACAAAGTACAAAAGTAAATTTTAAAACTTCAAAAAATAGACTCGAGGGAAGATATTTTGGCTATTTCTCAGTCACGAGAATTTACTCTTATTATTATTATATAATGATGCGCCAGTGCTGTTTCAAAATTCGTATGATACTTTAATTCGTTCAATGGCGATATTTTGTGCATCATCTCGTACTCGCACGAACCTCACGTGACTCTTTGTTTTTTTCGTATTAGCCTCACGTGACCTTACTCTACGCTCCTCGGCTTGGCTTGCAAGAAAAGTTAGTGTTTTTTTTAAGTCCTTTTATCAACATATAGTATAATTTTCTATTTGAATTTCACGTAATTTTCATCTGTTTTAAGAAAATAATTAGAATATATTTAAAATATTTTTTTTATAGTATTATTGTTCTACAATGAAATTTAGTCTTCAATAGTTTTATATCTATTATTTATTTACATGATTATTTAAAAATTATATTCAACACACTTTAATTAACTATTAACATACTTTAAAAACATATTTTAATCTCTCATTCTCTATTCAAATTAGCTTTAGTCCCGATGATTTCGATTCCTATATTTTTATAGTTAGACAATATTGTTT